>LUML01000067.1_pt1 | contig 14982 bp, 20 predicted proteins | sample 729661 | NCBI WGS metagenome assembly LUML01 (sample SAMN03860264, study PRJNA289734) | marine metagenome | biome: seawater column; feature: ocean; material: water; isolation source: Red Sea water column Station 22 - depth 10m | place: Saudi Arabia: Red Sea | collected 2011-10-15 | depth 100 m | reverse complement strand
AAAACTTTGTAAAAAACTATGGTGACATAGAAAAACTAGAAGGTGTTAAAAAAATATGAAAAATGTTCTAGAAAAATTAGTTATGAATTCACAAAAGGCAATTGACGATGGTATTTATGATATTACAGAAACATTACCAAAATCAAAGATTGATTTGGAAGAATCAATAAGAAATAATGTTCATGCTTCACTCATCACAGAAATAAAATTTTCATCACCTGCAGAAGGTGACATTAGGCAAATTTCTGATCCACTACAAATAGCTGAATCAATGATATCTGGTGGCGCAAAAGCACTCTCAGTATTAACACAGCCATATCTTTTCAATGGATCGCCTGAATATTTCATTAAAATCAGGAAAAATGTAGAAATTCCATTATTAATGAAGGACATTACGATTAACAAAATGCAGATTGATGCAGCAAAAAAAATGGGTGCAGATTATTTTTTACTTATCCAAGCATTATTTGATAATGGTTTTGTAAACGAGATAGACGAATTCATTGATTATGGTCATAAAAATGGGCTGAAAATTTTACTGGAATCACATACTAAAACAGAATTTGATAATGCAATGAAAACTAATGCGGATATAATTGGAATTAACAATAGAAATCTGGATACACTTGAGATAAACCTTGAGACAACAAAACAAATTTTAGAAAATTCTCAGAAATCTAAAATAATATTGTCAGAAAGTGGTATCAATTCATCAGATGATGTAAAATTTTTACGTGATTGTGGCGCAGATGCATTTCTTATAGGTACAAGTATAATGAAAAGCCCAGATATAGAAAATAAGGTATCAAATTTGGTGAATGCAATATGAAAATAGGAATGCCTAAAGATGGAAGATTTGGAGATTTCGGTGGAAAATACATCCCAGAAACACTTGTTCCAGCTATTGAAGAGCTTGAAGAAAATTATCAAAAATTCAAAAATGATAAAAGTTTCCAAAAAGAATTTGATTATTATCTAAAAAACTATGCTGGAAGACCAACTCCACTTTATTTTGCAGAAAATCTAACAAAATTTGTTGGTGGTGCAAAAATCTATCTCAAGCGGGAAGATCTACTACATGGTGGTGCACATAAAATTAACAATACACTTGGCCAAGCGCTACTTGCAAAAAGAATGAAGAAAAAACGAATAATTGCTGAAACTGGAGCTGGTCAACATGGTGTTGCAACTGCAATGGCATGCTCTTGTTTGGGATTACCATCAGAGGTTTACATGGGATACAAAGACACAGTTAGACAGCAACAGAATGTTTTCAGAATGGATTTACTTGGTTGTAAGGTCTATCCAGTAAAATCAGGTTCACAGACACTGAAAGATGCGATTAATGAGGCTATTCGTGACTGGATTACAAACGTAGAAACTACATACTACTTGTTGGGTTCCGCTGTTGGTCCACATCCATATCCAGTGATGGTACGAGACTTCCAATCAGTGATAGGAAAAGAAATAAAACAACAAATGAAAAACATTCCAGATACTATCATTGCATGTGTTGGTGGTGGATCAAATGCAATTGGTACGTTTTATCCAATGATTGGTAATGGTGTAGAAATGATTGGTGTTGAAGCTGCTGGACAAGGATTGAAGACTGGCAAACACTCTGCCACACTCAATGCAGGAAAAAAAGGTGTATTGCATGGTATGATGACATATCTACTTCAAGATAATGATGGACAAATTAAAGAAACACATAGTATTTCAGCAGGACTAGATTATCCAGGAGTTGGTCCAGAACATGCATACTTGAAAGATACTGGTAATGTAAAATACAAAAGTGCAACAGATCGTGAAGTGATTAATGCATTTTTAACACTAACAAAAACTGAGGGAATAATACCAGCATTGGAATCTGCACATGCTGTTTCACAAGCAATTAAAGTTGCTAAAACCAAATCAAAATCTGATTCAATAGTAATTACATTGTCTGGACGTGGAGATAAAGACATTGACATCGTAAAACAATATCTAGAGAAAAATGTCAAAAATTCAAGATAAGTTCAAGGAATTAAAATCCAATAACGAGAAAGCATTAATTTCGTATATTATGACAGGTTTTCCTAATGAAAATACAACGTTATCAATTGTCAGGGGTCTTGTTAATGGTGAATAAAGGAGCAAAAATTGAAAAATTTTTTAGAATTGTGAAAAAAATTAGAAAGGAAACAGATATCCCACTTGTTTTGATGACGTACACGAATGTACTCTATACACATGGTTACACAAAATTCATGTCAAGAGTAAAGAAGTCTGGGATTGATGGATTAATTCTACCAGATATGTCTATTGAAGAATCAAAGGACTATCTTAAATCTGCTAAAAAAAATAAACTTGATACAATCTTCTTGGTATCACCAAATACAAATAATGATAGACTGAGAAAAATAGCAAAAGTCAGTACAGGATTTTTGTATATGGTTGCCGTTTTTGGCACAACTGGAGTACAAACAAAAATTCACAAATATACGATTGATTCGATTAAAAATGCCAAAAAAATTGTTGGTAGTAAACTGCCTATTGGAATTGGCTTTGGAATATCAACCCCTAGTGATGTGAAAAAATACGTTTCGGTAGGCGTGGATGCAGTGATTGTAGGCAGCGCCAATCTCAAGATTATTGAGAATACACCTCCATCAAAATTACAAAAAAGAATTACAGAATACACAAAAAAACTGAAAAGAAGTACACGAATAGGAAAAGCTACATAAATAGGAAAATACTTTCATATCTATGCAGACGAAGTTTATTTTTGTTACAGGCGGAGTAATGTCTGGTCTTGGTAAAGGCGTGGTTTCAGCATCAATCTCAAAACTATTACAATTATCAGATCAAAAAGTTTCATGTGTAAAAATTGATCCGTATCTAAATTTTGATGCTGGAACTATGAACCCAATCGCCCATGGCGAAGTGTTTGTCACAGAGGATGGTGGGGAATGTGATATGGATATTGGTAGTTATGAAAGATATCTTAACAAGGATATTCCAAAATCTCATAACATTACAACAGCTCAAATTTACTCTAGTGTTATTGATGCTGAACGAAAGGGAAAATATTTGGGTGCATGTGTTCAAATAATTCCGCATATTACTGATGAAATAAAAAACCGTATACGAGCAATCGCAAATGATGAACAGCTTGATGTGTTAATTGTAGAATGTGGTGGCACTGTGGGTGATATTGAGAGTCTTCCATTTCTTGAAGCATTACGACAAATTAAGGTGGAGGATGGTTCTGAAAACGTTATTTTTGTTCATGTAACATTGGCACCATCATTGGATGTCGTTGGTGAGCAGAAAACAAAGCCAACACAACACAGTGTACAAGAATTAAGAAGGATTGGTATACAACCAGATCTACTATGTGTACGTTGTACAACACCATTATTGGATAAAACTAGACAAAAAATCTCAATGTTTACGAATGTAACCACGGATGATGTGTTTTCATGCCATGATGCTAAATCAATTTTTATGATACCACAAATGTTGTATGAGCAAGGATTAGTTGATGTAATCTTTAAAAAATTTGCAAGAGTTGGTTATGTAAACACATCAAAAAATTGGGATAGTTGGAATACGATTGTTGATTCATTACAAAAAACAGATGACCCAATTAAAATTGCAATGGTTGGTAAGTATGTTACATTAGTGGATAGTTATGTTAGTGTGAATGAAGCTCTTAAACATGCTTCAGCATCTATTGGTAGATCTGTAAATATTGAATGGATTGATTCAGAAACATTCAACGGAAATCTTAACCAACTTGATAATTTCGATGGTGTATTAGTACCTGGTGGATTTGGAACACGTGGTTCTGAGGGAATAATAGACACGGCTACATACACATTAGAAAAAAATATACCATATCTTGGAATTTGCTTTGGATTTCAGCTAGCTGCTATTGCATTTGGTCGTAAAATGTGTAACCTTGAAAATGCTAATTCGACTGAAATAATCGCTGATATAAAAAATCCAATTATTGATCTATTACCAGAACAGAAAAATGAAACCGACATGGGTGGTTCGTTACGATTAGGTGCAAATGAAATTAAGATTAACCAAAACTCACTAGCACATAAAATTTACAATTCAGATAAAATTTCCAAAAGACATCGACATAGATATGAATTTAATACTAAATATCGTGATGAATTCTTGAAAAAAGGTATGATCTTTTCTGGAGAAAGTGATGATGGAAAAAGAATGGAGATTTTAGAAGTTCCAACACATAAATTCTTTTTAGGAGTACAATTTCATCCAGAATTTAACAGTAGGCCTGGATTTCCAGAAGATGTGTTTAAAACATTTGTTACTGCAGCGGCACAGAACTAATCTAGCCTTGTGATCTCGTAAATTTTTTGTCTAGCATCCTGCATTGAAACTTTTCGTTTCACGTATCCCTTCTCCATTAAGTGCTTCATAGCTAATCTAACTGTTCGATCAGGTAGTAATGTTTTTGATGCAAGTTCTTTCTGTGTCATAGAACCCTCATACTCTAATATTTTCAATAAAAGTTTAGAACTAGGTGGCATAGCCAATAATTCTTCAGCTAGTTTCACTTTATTTGCAAGTGCAGATATAGCTGTAGAATCAGACTTCATACGAATAATTCTTGCTGGTGGAGTAAACCTTGTAGCTTCAAGTTTACTGTTAATTTTTAATCTGTCTATTCCGTCTAAAACCACATCACAATGTAATCTAGATGAAATCTCATCAATTTCTATAATGCTGTTATCAGAAACAATGATTGGTCTTCTAGTTATATCTAGTGAGTTAACAGAGATAATTCCAAATACATTTGCTGCCTGAAAAATAACAGGCCCACCTGCAGACATGGAATATGCAGAAGAACCAATTGGAGTAGAGATTATTACACCATCACTACTATCATGCCAAACTTCTTCACCATTAATTCGTAAAATATGCTCCATCAATGTTGCGCTTTTTGATGTGAAAACAGCCACATCGTTTAGAACAGGATAGGTATCCTTACCATCAATCTTAACTCCAATTCTTGGTACATCTTCAATAACATAATCTTGTTTTTTTATACGATTAAGATAGGAAGGAAGTTCTTTCAACTCAATTTGTGCCAATACACCATTAGATTCTGATTCACTTATTCCTAATACCGGTGTATCTGCATCCAATGCGCTATGAAAATAATTCCGTACACCACGGTCACCACCCAAAACAATTACCAAATCAGCCATCGTGACTTTTGAATTAGTTTTAAAATAAAACGACTCAAAACCTGCATCAGATAATGTTTCTTTAATCGATTTTGCCACAAGATCAGTTGTTTGTGTTCCAGCAATACCAATACGCATAGTACTTAATCTTCACTGTACAATAAAAATCAAATCTCCTTGAATCTGACGGTGTTATAGAAATAATATGCATTAGATTCTATTGCACCCTTTGATGGAATCTTCTCTAGTCCGATTTTCCCACTTTCTAATGCAGCCTGTGCTGCACCACCTGCGAAACTAAGTGCCCAAAGAATATCCTTTTCTTTCAGCATAGTACAACAAAATGCTGCAGAAAAAATATCACCGATTCCTGTAGTATCATTGAGTTCAATATCGGGTAATTCTATAGAATAAATTTTATTTCCTGATAGTAATGATATGTTTTGTTTATCAGTTAAAATAACATTATCAATTCCCTTTTTTTGAAGAATTTTTATTCCATCAAGATTAGAATCATTTGTGAGTGCATTTAATTCGTCAGAATTAACTTTTATCGCTGATACATTAGATAAATTAAGATCCGTATGTTCAAGATATATTTTATTTTCTGAATCAATACGTCGTAAAAATCCTTGAGGATCCAATAAAACAAAACTTGCATCATTAGTAACCTTTTCAAATAAATCGAGTGAGATTTCATCAAATAATGGGCTTATTATTACACTATCTGTATCCAGAACTATATTATCAATTACTTCACATTTGTTTTTTAAAAATAATGTTCTTTCTGAATTTACTATTTGTAGTATAAATTGTGTAGTTGGTTCGTTTGAAAGTGAGTTCTGAAAATCAATTTTTTTTTCAGTTAAATAATCAGATAGAGTAAAATCTGAACCAAATTTTGTATGCAATTTAACATCAAATTTCAATGATCTAGCAGTTAAACTACAATAACATCCCGGACCTCCGGGAACAACATATTTTGAATCATTGATCTCTATTGTATCAATTGTACAATGTGAGATTACGTCCAATTTCATTTAACTATAATTTTAACCTCAGGATTATAAATGGGGATAATTACCCATCTGTATGCCATCTAAACGTGTTAGCAGAGGACGTAAGAAGGGTGGAAAAGGTTCCTCAGGTGTTGTCCAGTGCACAAATTGTGGGCAAACAGTACCAAAAGATAAAGCAAAAAAAGTTACATCTCGTCTTAGTCTGGTTGAACACCAGCTTGCTAAGGAACTTAGAGCACAGGGAACATACATTGCATCTCCTAAAATTTTAAAATGGTATTGTATATCTTGTGCAATTCATTTCAAAATTCTAAAAATTCGTTCATCAACAAAAAGAAGAGAACATACTAAACTTAGATAAGATTATTCTTTTAATGCTCTTGCGGTAACGATAATTCTTTGAATGAAAGTAATAGCTGCTATTACTATTACAATAATTACAGCATACTCCATAAACCCGATAATTCCGATAATAGCAATTACAAGAAGTCTTTCTGCACGCTCACCAATTCCAATACCCTGTAATTTTACACCCAATGATTCTGCTCTTGAGCGTGTATAGCTTACAAGTAATGAGAATGTGATTGCTAAAAATACCAAATATGGTTCAGCAAAACCACCAACTAGTATTCCAAGAAATATTGCAACCTCAGCTATCTTATCGAATACTGAATCAAGAAAACCACCTGCCCTAGTGACTTTTTGAGAAACCCTAGCAACTTGACCATCAACAATATCAAAAAATCCAGCAACAAGCAGAATCACACCACCAATAATTAACGAGTATTCAACATTCCAACCATAGACAAATGCAGAAGCAAACGCAAATACCAATCCAATACATGACCACCCATTAGGTGAGATTCCAGTTGATGCAAAACTTCTTCCTATTTTTTCAAGATGTGGTTGCAATGAATCACGTAGATTATTTAACAATATTATCACCTACTCAGGTTCATAGCGATAATTGTTGATATCATTTTTGCAGCCATAGATGCAGTTGCACCATTATCATAAGTTGGATTTAATTCTACTATATCGGCAGCTTCTATCTTTTTGTTTTGTAATACTGTTACTAAATCATATAATTCCCTAGATGAGATTCCAACAGCCTCAGGATTTCCAACGCCTGGTGCAAATGCTGGATCCAATACATCCAAGTCTATGCTGAGATAAATACTATCAAAAGTTGATGTTATATCTTTTAATAATTTGGCTCCATTACCATCACGGATTTCTTTATCTGATACAGTTCTAATCTTATTATCTGTAAGAAATGCGAGTTCTTCTTTCACAAATGCACGTGCACCAACATGAACGATGTTTTCAGAACCACGTTTTTCTACTAATCTTCTTAGATATGCAGCATGACTGAGTTTGATGTCTGCGTACTGATCTCGTAGATCATAATGTGCGTCAAATACTACGTAACCTGTATTTTTTGGAAAACATGAAAAACTTCCTAAAGTGATGAGGTGTTCACCACCTAAAATTATCATCTGCTTATTTTGCTTTCTTAATTCAGTAGTAATGTTTTCAACCATTTGTAACATTTCAGTTGCAACAACTGTATGCTTAGTATTACCAAGATCATTGATATTTACAGTCTCCAAATCAACACCAAATTCTGGTTGAAAAATTTCGATGTTATTGAATGCATCACGTATTGAATCTGGACCAAAACGACATCCTGGTTTATACGAATGTGTAGAATCAAATGGTACGCCAAAAATAACAGCTACAGGGTCAGAATCAGTATCAGGATTAATAATCAATGGTGAATTTGTCATGTGAAGATCTAGAAAACTCATTTTGTTACACCATTATCTGTGGTCTTTGAGATAGTAAGATTGCTGAATTTAATTTTGAAATTGGTTTACCAGTTGTTGCATTTTTAATCTCTTTTACAAAATCTTCAATGGAAAGTTGACGTACGTCGCCAGTTGCCCTATCACGAATACTCAAACTAGGAGAATTCACTTCTTTTTCTCCGATGACCAAAACATAACTAATCCATTCCTTTTCTGCATCTCTTATTCTTTTGCTAATTGTATCGTTCCTATCATCAATATCAACTCGTATATTTTCTTCAGTTAATCTGCTTGCAAGTTTACTAGTAAATTCTAGAAAATCATCCTTCAGAGGAATTAGTCTTACTTGTGTTGGTGCTAACCAAAGTGGGAACTGTGGCCTTTTACCTTCTTTTGCCTGCTTAGCAAATTTTTCTAACAATGCATAAATCACTCGCTCTACTGCACCAGATGGTGAGTTGTGTAAGATTATTGGATTCTGTTGTTCATTTTTTTCATTGGTAAATGTGATTCCATAACGTTTAGCATTTTCAACATCTATTTGGTCTGTTGATAAGGCACTTGCTTTACCCAAATTATCAATAAAATTGAATTCCCATTTCAGCACAAAGTAAAAGAATTTCTCTTTCCACATTTCAACTAAAACTGGTTTTCCCACTTTTGAAATCATTTCGCTAATCAGTTCCTTGTTTTTATTGTAAAAATCCTCAGTGAATCTTATACCAACCTCATAATCATTTTCTTCAATTCCTAATCCTGATAACACTTCACGGGAAAGATCAAATCTTTTCCTAAATTCATCTATAGCCTGTGGCACATCCTTACAAAATGCATGACAATCAGGCATAGTAAATGCCCTTAGTCTTCTTAAACCAACAAGTTCGCCAGATTGTTCTCTTCTAAAACTATAACGTGTGAGTTCGTAAAGTTTGTATGGTAAATTCTTGTATGATAATTGAAAGTCACTTGCCATTAAAAATTGCCCAAAACATGCCGCGAATCTTAAGAAAAGATGTTTACCCTCTGAATCTATACTGTATTGTCTTGCAGGAAATCTGTTAAAGTAACTTTCCATACTTGGATGATATGCATCATACATGATTGGAGTCTCAACTTCAACACCACCATAATCACGAATTTTATCCGTAACGTATTGCTCAATTTGTGATTTGATTAATCTACCATTAGGATAGAATCTCATATTTCCTGAATCAGATGCAGGTTCATAATCAGCAATTGCAAGTTTTTTCATCAGGCTTACATGTGGTGGAGGTTCATCAACATGCCTTTTTTTTGCGGATTCATATTTTGCTAATACTTCCAACTGCTTATGATTAGAGAAATTGAATTTCCCAATGTCTTCCATTTTACCATCAGGTGTCATTATGTACCAATATGATTTGATCTTAGATTCAGACTCTAATGCTGTTGATGTTTTTTCTTTGGATAAATCCTTTGATGAATCCTTAGAAAAAACTTTAGAGCTTTCTGCAAGTGGATGACCCTTAACCTGTATGCTAAATGATTTTGTCCAGCCAAATGGTGCACGCGTGACATTAATTCCAGTACATAATTCTTCCATTTCTTTTAAAATTTTAAGACCAGTACCAGGTGATGCGAGTATTGAACTCAGATGTGCATATGGATAAAGTAATAATTTGTCACATCCAACTTTTTTCATTGATTCTTGAATTTCAGTAATTGCATTTTTTGCTACGTCTGAATCATCATCTTTCTCAACTGCAGTAAAACATACTACAACTTCTTCTATCGTAACTTTTTTTGGTTCTATCTCTTCTGCTGACTTTATTTCTTTCTTTGTTGGTGTATATTCTATGTTGTCACAGTGTAATTGTAAAATACGCATAATCTCACACAGATTTAATTATTGAATTAAGTGTTATCAATTAGATTACCCATCATTAACTAAATCCTGCACCAAATTGATCACCCTTAGTCAATGGATCTATATCTGGTGCCTGTTTTAGTTGTAAATACAAAAATGCCTCATTGACTAATTCTGCTGCTGAATCTTGATCAAGGTGATAATTCTCTTTTGCAAAATCGTGATATTTCTTTAGTATATTTTGCTCTTGAGTATCAAGGGAAATTTTATCAGATAAAATCATTTCAGCGATTTTTTCAATTCTTAAATTATGTTCAGATTCATCCATAAACTAATTACTAAATGGTCTTTTAAAAAATGTAATAGTTATTCATTTTCATCATGACCTAAAACATGATTAATGCAGTAATACTCATCGTTCATAGTGCAATAGTATAGAGATTCTTCATTACATAGTGAACAAATTGGTTTTTTATCATCTAAGGATAGTTTATGATGATATTGGTTGTTTGTCATTTTCCATCCAAAAATATTAGTGAACGAAGTATTAGACTAGAAATGCCTAAATTTTCAGTTAAAAATTTACTAGAAGTTTCTAATGCATCATTACCACGATAACCCTCATCATAAATCATTTCAACTGATCCCTTATCGGTTTCGATAAATGATGTAATTAAAGAATACTTGCCTAATTTCTTATCATATTTTTCAATGTATAGTCGCAATTGAATATTTTTTATTAGATAATCCTTCTCAGTAATTGAACCATTAGAAAGTAGTTCAATAATTTTGTCAGGGTTTCGGTCTACTCTTTTTGGATTTGGGATATCAATGTACCTCATGTTATATTTTAATTTTAGATTTTTTTAAGTGATAGTGCCAAAACAGGTTTATTTGTCAATATTCAAGTTCATGTGATGGATCCTCATAATTTTAAGGGAAAAGAGATTCCACATATCAAACTTAATCCAGATATGTCAATAGAGGATTTAGTAAAAATTTATTCCGAGTCTGGATTTAATGGAAGAAAACTTGGGGAAGCTGCAAAAGTATATGCAAAAATGATAAAAGAAAATGCAACAATCTGTTTGACAGCTTCTGGTGCTTTAACTCCAGTTGGTTTTGGTGGAATTTTTAAATCATTAATTGAAAGAGGTTTTGTAGATTGGATAGTTACTACTGGTGCTAATGTATATCATGAAGATCATTTTGCATGGGGGTTACCAGTAAAGCAAGGGGGTTTTGACGTTGATGACATGAAATTGTATGATATGGAAATAGTTAGGATTAGAGACGTGTTTATCAAATTTTATGAAACACTAGAAGCTCAGGATCAAGTTATTCAAAAAGCATTCAAAAATAATTTCATCGATAAGCCATTTACTACTGCAGAATTTTGCAATTTTTTAGGTAAAATTAGTAGTGAAAACTCAAAGTATCCTGAAAAAAGCTTTGTAACAACAGCATATGATTATGACGTTCCAATTTACATTTCAACACTTAAGGATTCTTCTCTTGCACTTAATTTGGCAGTTCATAGACTAAGAGAAAAAACATATAGTTTAGATTTTGTCCGGGAAATCTTGGAACAGGCATCGATTCTTTATAATTCAAAAAAATCTGGTATAGTTGAACTAGGTGGTGGTGTACCAAAAAATACAGCACAACAAACTGGTCCGCTACTCGACCAAATACTACGACAAAATGTGGGTGGACAGGATTACATAATACAAATCACAGATGCAAGACCTGATACTGGTGGTTTATCTGGTGCTACATTACAGGAAGGAAAAAGTTGGGGAAAAGTACAAGATGCTCATCATGATATGGTGACTGTTTACACTGATGCAACTATTGCATTCCCAATTCTTGCGTTATATGTAATGAGTAATCAAAAGTCAAGAAAACCAAAACGTCTATACAAAAAACTTGATACATATTATAATAATTTGAAAAAAGTATATTTGAAAAAAACTGAGAAATATTATGATGAATAAATGGTTTCTAATAAATATCGAATCTTGCGCGGTCTAAGGATCTATCGCCTCTCGTTTCTTTTTTCCATTCCTTATAATGTTCCTTACAAAGTGCTGCTTTTTTGTTACTCGTAGATACACGTAATCCAGCTTCCTCAATTTTTTTTGTATTGAGTGAACGAATTCCGTCATTATCACATTCAGATACATCACACTTTGCGCCCTTTCCAATTATTCCCATAATATTTTTTTAAGTACATAGATAATAAATTAATCCATTCTAAAATAATGCAATAGAAATTATTGTTTAGATAATTAGCGTTTATAAATAGGAATTATTTTTTTTAATTAAATGGGTGGCTCAAAAAATAAATCACCAGCACAAAAAGAAAAATCACAAAAAAAAGATGATTCAACAAAAAAATCTAAAAAAAGTGAAAAAAAGGATGATTCAAAAACCAAAACTTCAGTAATTATTGATGAGGTAAAGGCAACAAAGTATGTTAATGATGCAAAGGTAATCACTGTACAAGACTTGGCTAGACAGACTGATGTAAAAATATCAGAAGCGAATTCTTTCTTACAAAAATTATTAAAAAATGGAACTATTGAGAGAATTGGTGGTTTTAGTGGTCACCATTTATACAAATCAGTTTCTGGAAAGTGACAATATATCACTAGGCTTTACTACAGTTAATTTTTCTACTTCATTTATTTTTCCTACTGGTGTCATTGGCTTTCCATTATTAACATCATTTATGTAAAAACAGATAGAACCTTCCGTTGGTAAAAATGCAATATCGCCTCTCTTAAAATCTGTTTTTTTACGTTCAATTCCTGAATTAATATTGGTTTCAAAATATACGATAGACTTACCCATTTGATGTGCATTCCCATTTAACGGTAACAACCTCATGATCAAACCAACAGTACCAGGTGAAAGATGACGTTTTAATTGACATGGCATATCCTTACTACCATTAATTTTCAAAATCAGATCAAATTGAGAAACTGTTCCTGAATCCATTTTTCATTATCAACTAGTAGAATATATAACCGATATTTCTTGTTTTAATGGTTGTCCCAATCAGATACTGATAAAAATATCACCGAAAAAAATGATTCAAAAAAATCCAATGTAGATAAAAATGCTAAAAATCTGCTTGATGGTAGTACTGAAAAGGCCATTGAACAATATAGGAAATTACGTGAAGATTCTAATGTAGAATTAACTGAAAAACAAATTGCAGAAATTGATAAACAATGTGAAATTATTGAAAACCGTGAAATAATTACACAGGATACAGAACACACCCCAATAGAAATCACTACAAAAAATGATGAAATTGTTACTGGTCCGCCAACATTAACTAGATTTGAAAAGGCAAGAATTATGGGTGCACGCGCACTTCAATTGTCATTAGGTGCACCTGTTTTTATTGAAATACCAAAAAATGCCACAACATCTCTTGAAATTGCCATGGAAGAATTAAACCAAAGAATCATACCAATTGTGATCCGTAGAACTTTACCTAACTCTGACTATCAAAACATTCCTATAGATAAATTCGAATAGATCAATCATCTATAAAATTTAAAAGAACTAAAATTTTGTTTCTAGATGATAGAATTAGATTAAAATGATTAATACAACAAATGATTACACAGTTGAAAAATTTTTAATCAGTAATCAACCTGTTATGATGTCAGCAATGGATGTTTTACAACTAATAAATAAAAATGATAAGATAACAATAAGGGGGGTTGGTGAATCATGCCCAGCAACTGTATCTGTTGCAAACATAATCACTCAAAATTTGTTAAATGGAAAAACAAAAACTGATAAAATTCTTCTTGATAGTGATGTTTTGGAGGATGGTCGTTTTATTTCTACAATCGAGATTATGATAACAAAAACTGATAATCAATAAACACTGCCAGGGCCTTTAAGCAACATATTTTCACATTCTTTGCATACCTCATCATCAATATCTGATTCTAAATTATGATGTATGTCACAAATTAACAAGCTAGATTTTATGTAGTTACATAAACCAATAAATTTCGATAGGCTTGATGGCGTGTAGGCTTTATCAGATGCTAGATTATCAGTTATCTCGTTAATCATACTTACAACCTGTTCTTCCTGCAATAATTTCTCAATAAGTTTAGGATCACCACGTATTCCACGAATGTAATTACTTACTGCAGCTTGTGTAACACCTAACATTTTTGATATTTCATCCTCACGTATGTTATGCTTTTTTGCAAGATCCTTTGCTAAAATTGCACGTAATGCAGGAATCAATGATTTTGATTCTATTTCAGCCGGTAATAGCATAATGGTAAACATTATCAATAATATAAAAATCCGATTAAAATTAGCTATAACTATTTACTCATAACTTGTATAAAATTTCTGATGTCGAATGAAGAACATAAAAAAAATGTTCGAATGAACTTAGAAGAGATCACTTTGCATTGTGATGCAAACTGGATTGCATTATCCGGTGGTCTTGATAGTAGTATACTTGGGTATATAAAAAAAGGAGAAGGTTTGAATGCAATAACAATTATTGCTAAAGATTTTCTTGGAACAGATTTAACATATTCACAAATTGTTAGTAGGCATATTAACATCCCTTTAGAGTTAAAATATGTAAATACAAATGAAATTTTAGATGCAGTAAAAAATACTATTAAGATCTTAAAAAATTTTAATGATATTGAGATTAGAAATTCAATTGTTTCCTATCTTTATCTACATGCATTAAAAGAAAAAAATGTAAAAAAAGTCATTACTGGTGATGGGGCAGATGAGATCTTTGCAGGATATAACTTTTTGATAAAAAAGGATCATGATGAACTTCAAACAGAGTTAAAAAGGATGAAAAAAATAATGCACTTTACATCAGAAAAAATTGCACATGAATTAGGAATATCGGTTCAGATGCCATACATTGATGAAAATATTATCAAACTAGCTGAAACATTACCAATGGAACAGTTGGTAAACCAAAAAAATGGTACTAAATTTGGTAAATGGATACTAAGAAAAGCATTTGAGAATGATTTACCACAAAATGTTATTTGGAGAGAAAAAACTCCAATGCAAAATGG
>LUML01000051.1_pt1 | contig 14985 bp, 19 predicted proteins | sample 729661 | NCBI WGS metagenome assembly LUML01 (sample SAMN03860264, study PRJNA289734) | marine metagenome | biome: seawater column; feature: ocean; material: water; isolation source: Red Sea water column Station 22 - depth 10m | place: Saudi Arabia: Red Sea | collected 2011-10-15 | depth 100 m | reverse complement strand
ACATTTTGCTTTCTATACCCCAACACAATCATTATACATCCAAAGATTATCATCCCCAATGAAACTTTCTCATTTGTGATATCTGGACCTAACAGAAAATCAAGTGCAAATTCAGGACTCCATAAAATCATATTCCTAACTAAAACTATCAATGCCATCACAATGAATAGCACACCCATTGCTGTAAACCAATTTCTTCCTCTACGTGAATATTCACGGCTCATGATAAATTGTGATCTCTATTTGTATTAAATTATCTTAATGCCTGGATTTTTCATCTTATTTCTAATCATTGCATTTAGAAGCAATGGAGTTGACATTTCTACAAGATATGCTAATGCGCCAGGTCCTAAGTAAATTGGTCTTAATCCATTAATTTCGTTGATTAATCCATTTACAACTTCAACAGATTCCTTACTATCTCCAGCAACAAATATGTCGTAATCTAATTCCAATGTTGGATTGACAAGTTTCTTTTCAGAAATTACATGAAATGCAGAAACAAGTTTTGATTTATCTTTCATGTGTTTTTCAACAGTTTGATGTGAAAATGGTTTGTTTTCTTTAATTGCAACACATTCAAAACCTGTATCAGTTTTTGTCATTGGAACAATTGGTGATACAACAACACAGTTGTCGCCAATTTGTGGTAATAATTCTGAACAAATTGAATCAATATTTTCATATGGAATTGATAAGACTAGAACATCTGCTTGTTTAGCAACTGTAACATTATCTGCTCCGGTAATGTTTCCGCTCATTTCGCCATATGCCTCTTTTGCTAATTCGGTATATTCTTGTGCCGATGTACTTGCTCTTTCTGCATCTCTAGAGCCGATCACAACATTATGATTTTTACACCATCTTATTGCAAAACCTTTTCCCATTCCGCCGGTTCCGCCAATAATTCCAACATTCATGAATGCGCTCTGACAATCTTATTATTATCTCTATTGAAGACAAATTCGTAATATACGATGATAATTTTTCTTAGACACGGACAGGCAGAAAATAACACAAAAAAAATACTTGCCGGCAGAACTCCTGGAATAAATCTCACTGAACAAGGCAAAGAACAAGCAGAACAAGCAGGCGAGATGATAAAATCTCTCAACATTTCTGCAATCTATTCAAGCCCAATTGATAGGGCAATGCAAACAGCTGAAATTGTTGGAAAACACTGCGGAATAAAACCAATTTCAGATGATAGACTAATCGAATTGGATATGGGAAAATTCACAATGATGCCTTACAATGAAATATTTGAAAAACATGGGAATGTATTTCTAAAATTCTATGAAGGCAGCCTAGAAATTAGTCACAACGGGGTTGAATCATTTTCAGAAGTTCAAAAACGAGTTTTTGATATTGTGGACTTTGTAAAAAATGAACATAAAGGTGAAAATGTTGTTCTTGTAACTCACATGGATCCAATCAAGGCAATGATCGGCAAAGTCTTATCCTTAGATCCTGAGATCCTGTTTCAACTAATTATTGCAAATGCATCTTTGAATATTTTCAAATATGACGATCAAAACTTCTACCTTTCCTCGATCAACTCAATGAACTCTTCACGGTTTCATGAGACTTTTTAATAAAAATCCTCCAAACTTTTAAATAGAAATTTTCGACCACGCGTAATTAACCGGTAAAATATGAAATTAATAATTGGCTTAGGCGTGATATTGGGACTAATAGCTGTCCTACCTGCTGCAGAGCAAGTATTTGCTGCAGGATCTGAAGTTGGAGAATATTTAGATAGAAAAGCTGCAATTTGGGGATTATTCTATAGATTAATGATTATCGCATTTACAGTAGGAACTGTAGTTTCTGGATTGATTGTCTGGTTGGTTCTAAGATTTAGAGAATCAAATCCAAAAGCAAAACCAACATCTTACGAGGCATCAGGATCGTGGTAAAATGAGCGGACACTCTACTTGGCCAGAATGGGTTTACGTCGGTGTTGTAATTGCATTACTATGTTATGTAGGTGCAGAAGCTTGGAACATTGAAAGAATAGTTGAACATGTTCCAGAAGATGCAGAAATTATCAAAGTTACTGGACAACAATGGTTATGGACATTTGAACATGAAGATGGAACAAAAGAGATAGGTGAACTCCATGTTGAAAAAGGAAAAGCGTACAAGTTTGAGATAACGTCCAAAGATGTTATACATTCATTTAACATTCATGATTATGTTGTTTTGTTGGACGCAGTACCTGGTAAAATTAATACTGTTTGGTTTTCACCAACTGAAGCTGGAGAATTCGATATTCAATGTAGAGAGTACTGTGGATTGATTCATTATAACATGCGTGGAACACTTATTGTGGAGGACAATGGAGCCTGATCTAATATGGTACTAGAATTACAAAAACCAAGACCAATTTGGCAAATCATGTTTTCAACACATCATACTGATGTTGGTCTTCTATACCTGATTACATCTCTTGCATTCATGTTCATGGGTGGAGCACTAGCACTACTCTTGAGAGTTGAATTGTTCAGTCCTGGTGTTCAACTAATTGCTGATTCAATGACATACAACAGAATCTTTACAGTTCACGGTACTACTCTGATTTTCTTATTCATCTTACCATCTGCATCTGCATTTGGAAACTATCTTGTTCCAATTATGGTTCGATTCAAAGATATGGCATATCCAAAATTAAACGCAGTAGCATTCTGGATGATTCCACCAGCAGGTGCACTCATCTGGTTAGGATTTGCAGACTTTACTTGGTACGCATATCCAACATACTCTGTAGTTAGTGCACCGGGTCCTGCAGCAGACATGTGGATTTTCGGACTGAAGATTTTAGGTGTCTCATCTATCCTTGGTTCAATTAATTTCGTAGTTACAATTATGAAATGTAAACATCCTGATTTACCATTAAGTAAAATGCCACTATTGGCTTGGGCTTACCTCACATCTTCCCTAATTACTCTAGTTGCAGTTCCAACATTTGCTGCAGCGTTGTTAATGTTACTTACAGATAGATTAGGTGCATCAGGATTCTTCAATCCTGCAATGGGTGGAGATCCTATTGCTTACCAGCACTTATTCTGGTTTACCTTCCATCCTGAAGTATACATTCTGGTAATTCCTGCAATTGGTTTCATGTATGAAATATTCCCACGTTTCTCAAGAAAACCAATCTTTAGTCATGGCTCTGGTGTAGCCGCATTTACTTTACTAACTATTGTCGGATTTGCATCATGGGCTCATCACATGTATGCAACAGGAATGTCATTTACAGAAAAGACTGTATTCATGGTCGGAACTCTAGCAGCAGTTCCAGCATCTGCAATGCACACATTCAACTTCCTTGCAACCATGTGGGGTGGAAGAATCAAGTTTGCAACCCCAATCATGTGGGCTGTAGGCGGAATCGCACTATTCTTCTCTGCTGGAGCAGGTGGTGTCGTAAACAGTGCAATGCCATTAGACTTTATCACTCACGACTCTTACTGGGTAGTTGGACACTTCCACCTATTTGTAATGGGTACAATCCTCTTCGGCACTGTCGGCTTCATATACTACTTCTTCCCATACGTAACCGGCAGAATGTACAATGAGACAATGGGCAAAATTCACTTTATCCTATCTTTCGTAGGAACCGTTCTAGTATTCTTTACTCAACACATCTTGGGACTCTTTGGAATGCCAAGAAGAATTTACGATTATCCAGCAATTCCGGAATGGGTCCAAATGAATATTATAATTTCAATTGGCGCATTCATCATCGGTATCGGTATGGCAATCTTCCTTTGGAACCTAATTTGGAGTTCTGCAAAAGGAAAACCAGCAGATATGGACGATCCATTCGGCTTAGGCGGAAAATATTACTTCCCATATCAGGCAAAGAACCCATCACATTAGGAGATTAAAATGGCACAAGTAGAACTCAACGATCCAATTTACAGAACAACCCCTGAACGTACAACCAAGATGATGGTTATCATGTTGGGAATTTGTATTGCAGGCGGTGGTATATTCTTTGGAATGTGGGATTATTGGATATCTATGCCTCCACCAGCAGGTCTCTTAACTGGAGATGTTGGCGGTGATGGTCATGGTGGTTCTGATAAAGGCTCAGGTGCCGTTACTTTAACTGGAGTCGAAATGGAAGTTCCATTATCATTCATTGAAAGCAGCGACTTTAGGATATTAGCGTTTAATGCGTTGCCTGGTGAAGAAGGCGCAAACCCAACAATCAACGCAAATGTTGGTGACAAAATTATATTTGACGTAGTTAATGATGGAAAATCCTTCCATGCATTTGGTGTTACAAAAGACACTGAAGGCTTTGGAAACTTGATTCCAGGCTCTGAAGTTGCTTCCATGAACGAACCACTAAAACCTGGTGAAAGTGGAGTTTCTGAATTTATCCCAACTGAACCTGGTACATACTACTACATCTGTACAGTTCCAGGTCACAGAATGCAAGGAATGGTTGGTGAAATTGTTGTAACCGGTGCAGGTGCACCAGCAGCTGCAGCACCACCAACTGGTGTATCACACGAATTTAATTTTGACTTTGTTGAAAGTGATGACTTTAGAACTTTAGGATTTGACAAATTGCCTGGAGAAGAAGGTGCAAACCCTGAAATTCGTGTAAACTCTGGAGATGAAATTACAGTTACTACAGTTAACGCAGGAAAATCCTTCCATGCATTTGGTGTTGTATCTGACCCTGATGACTTTACCAGTGTTGTTTTTGATTCTGAAATCGCTGCAGCAACAAACCCACTAAAACCTGGAGAATCTGGCTCTGTAACATTCTTGGCTGGTGCCCCTGGTACATACTACTACATCTGTACAGTTCCTGGACATGCATTACAAGGTATGCAAGGCACATTTATCGTAGAGTAATTTGATTCTAAAATATCTCGCATTAGCATCTCTTGTAATATTATATTCACTGATGTTTGTTGGTGGCTACATTTCTGCAGCTGGTTTGGGTTTGACTTGTCCTGAATGGCCATTATGCCCTAACGGAATAATGCCAAATGATGAATATTTCATCGAATGGGTTCATAGACTGGTTGCAGCAACCACTGGAGTCTTAATCCTGGCAACCACAATTGGTGCCTGGATTAACAAGGATGCAGGAAGAAAAATTAAGTTCACTAGCGCATTTGCTAGCGCTTTAGTTGTAACACAAATCACTCTTGGTGCATTAGTAATAGATACAAAATTACACGCTGTTCTAGTTGCAATTCACTTAGGTATTGGAATATTACTATTTGCGATGACTCTGCTCACAGTATTATTTGCATTTAGACTTGGAAAACAGGTTATCGAATCTAGAGCTTAGAACGTTTCTTTAACATTCTAGGAACGTATACAATTCCTATTACTCCTCCAAAAATTATGCCTCCTGCAGCAATTGATCCTATGAAAATGTAGCCAAATGGAGATTGAGTACTGATATTGAATGTAAATGTCAAAACTCCACCATCCTCTGCAGCATCATACAAATCTACACGGAATATGTGATTTCCTGATTCCTCAAAGAAAAAGTCCTTTTCCATATGTCCTCCTTCATAAGATTCTGGTCTCCAAGTGATTATCTGCTCTTCGTTGTAAAAAATTCTATTTCCCATCATAAATCGATCAACTTCATTCCCATCTTGATCTGTTACTCTGATCAAAACCTGTGATCTCTCACCAATCTGTGGAAATTCCGGTTGGGTTGCGATCTGAACTCTATAATCCCCCAATGTTTCTTCTGAGGAGTTGAAGAGAGAGTGTGCTTGAGCATCAGAAATTATAGGAAATCCTGAGAAAATAAAAAAGATTAAAATGAAAACTTTGAAAATTTGTTTCATTTACAATATAGATTCTGATCCGATCAATATATTGCAACTGTACTAACTAAAAATTGTCAAAAGCTTTAAATGCTGATTGGAAAAAGTTTCAATCGTTGACTGTAGTTCGAAAATCAATCGATATTAAAGCACCAATAGATACGGTCTTTACCTATTTTGCAAGACCAGAACATGTTTCTGATCAAATGTCTGACAAAGGAGTTGGCATGACTGTCATTCCTATGGATATCAAAGCAGGTATGGGTGTAGGAACAACCTTCAGAGTAATTGGTGACTTTAGCGGAAAAAGACTAGAATGGGATTGTGAGACAACAGAATTTGTTAGAGGCGAAAGAATCTCTGCAAAGCAAATCAAAGGTAAATTCAAGAAATGGGAAATTACCACTGAATTCAAAGAACTATCTGAAAACCTTACAAACGTCAGCATGACTGTTGACTATGAAATGCCATTAGGACCACTAGGCGGAATTTTAGACAAAGTAAAATTTGCAAAATCTGCTGAAAATGGACTTGAAACAGCACTTTTCAAAGTAAGAGGACTCTTAGAAGGAAATGGTTCAATTCCAGTTTACATCACCTTAGATGCATACCAAAAACTACTTGCAGAAAAGAAAAAGATGAACAATGTACCAGTTTCAACTGTACTTACTGCAATTCTTGAAAAATACGAAACAGAACCAGAAATCAAAAACTAAGTGTATCCCAAGTTTAAATAATAACATCATTTTTTCATTTCTTTGTGTGGGTCTATAGCGCAGCCAGGTAGCGCACCGGACTCTTAATCCGGCTGTCGTGGGTTCGAATCCCACTAGACCCGCTACTGTAACTTTCTCAATAAAGTGAATCTTACTTGTTCAGGTTCTATCTCTTCATGCATGTTGACATTACTTACGACCTTTACTTTGTAATTCAACCATCTTTTTAGCATATTTCTAAACTTCATCTCATCATCAATCTTCTCTTCTGATTCTCCAAATAACTCACAATTCACAATGTATCTTTTTGCAACTCTAAACATTTCACTAACTCCTTTGTCTAATGTGTCATCATCTAGATAATTCAACAATTTGTGTGTAAATACAAAATCAATTGATGAATCTTCAAAAGGCAATTTCACAATGTCTTCTTTGTAGAATTTTCCATTTGGAATATTTTTTTTGGCTAATTCCAACGCATGTTCATTTAGATCTACACCATGAATCTCAAACGAATCATCAAATTTCCTTAAATCAATGCCTGTTCCACATCCAATTTCCAAAACACTTGAACAATGTAATGATCTTGCAAGATCTGTTAAGAACTTTGTAAACTCATCATTATTTCGAGATTCATTTTCATCTGCATATTTATCCCAAAATTCTTTATCATATTCCATTCAAATCACTCACAATGGTTACATTTACACCTAATGAACTTTGTATCAAACGTACATTCATGCGGTCCTTCAGATTTTGCATTTACAGGCATCTCTTTCATACATTCCTCATGTCTTCCTTTTTTACAAAACCAGCAAATCTCTGATATCTCATCTGATACTGAACAATCTTCCATACCGTATCTAAATTTTTAAGATATATCTAATTTTATATGAATTTCAACCATGAACGGAATTTCTTATTTCTGCCCATTACCGTATCCATGAATGATTCTTGCAATTCTTTTGTAATATCTCCCATCTTTCCACTTCCTATCTTGGTCTTATTCACACGAGTTACTGACTTTACCTCTGCTGCTGTACCTGTCATGAAAATCTCATCAGCCTTTAACAAATCATTAATTCTTAGATTCTTTTCTATGACTTTAATTTTATTAGATTTTAGAAGTTTGATTGCAGAATCTCTTGTAATTCCATTTAAAATATCTGCATCTAATGGTGGGGTGGTAATCTTACCATTTTTAACCACAAAAATATTTTCTGCACTTCCTTCTGCAACATGGCCTTTATTGTTTAACATTATTGCTTCATCATATCCTGCATTAAGTGCCTCCATTCTGGCTAATGCAGCATTTGAGTAATTTGCTGCAGATTTTGCTTGCATTGGTTGTGATTTTGAATCAATTCTAATCCATTTTGAAATTTTACATCTGGCTCCAGAGAACTTACCTGCTTTTGATTCTCCCATTTTCCATTCCCAACATGAAATTGAAACATCAACTTTGTTGTTTGTTGGAGTTAATCCCATAGTTCCATAACCGTAGTATGCAAGAGGTCTAATGTAACATTGTTTTAGTTTACTTGCTTTTACCGTATTGATAATTCCATCACTAATTTTCTTTTTTGAATATGGCATCTTCATTGAATATGCCTTTGCAGAATTGAAAAATCTATCAACGTGTTCTGGTAGTCTAAAAATTGCTGAACCTTCTGGTGTATCATAACATCTGATTCCCTCAAAGATGGAAGTTGAATAATGTAATGCGTGGGTTAGAACATGAACCTTGGCATTTTTGAATGGAACTAATTTTCCATTCATCCAAATTTTACCTATTTCTTTCATATCGGGGAGAACTTGTCTCGTAATTTAAACAATCACGCCTGAGTCTCTATACAATACATAGATCATATTAAATAATCTCGTTGCTATATTATGATCAAGCGTGTTTTGGGTAACGCCGGACTAATTCTAGACGATGGTCCAAGAACAAACCCACCTTGGCACTACTGGTCACCAGACCTTTAGCGCCAAACTGGTTTTAAATAAACTTGATTTTTGATCTTTCAGAATGTATTGACTCTATTGCCTTTGCAACATTACCTTCTGCATCTTCTATTACGATAATAATTCTTGAAGTCTCTTCTTGTGCATCCATGTTTAAGATGTTTAATCCCGCATCTCCTATCTTTGAACTAGCTTTTGATGCAATTTGTTGAACTCTCCACATTTCATCTCCGATTAATGTAACTACTCCTCTTTCATAAGCAATTGTTGCTAATGCATCAAAACTTAGAATATACTTCTCATTTCTTTTGACATAATCCCCATCTAAAAATAAAATCCTACTGAACTCTATTCCATCTTTTGTAAATGGTGAAAGTACGATAAATTCACTGTATCTCTTATCTTTGTCTAATGATACCAGCAAATCTCTGATCATATCTGATTCTATTCGTAAAATTGCACAGTTCTTTTTTCCTGTAACAATCTTCAATGGATGTCCGCTCTTATCTTCTGGTTTTCTCTGAATCTTTGTAATCAGATTTGGTGATTTCATATTTGTAATCACTAATGGTATTTCTACTCCGTTTTCAAGAATTTCTTTAATTGCAATAGGATCGACTATTTTCATACCAAACATTCCTGCTAATCTTGCCTCATTGTAAGATAATTCGTTAACTTCTTCTAATTCATTTTTTACAATTTTTGGATCAGCAGATACAACAGAACTATCTTTTTCCAGATCTATTATAGTATCATATTTTTTATGAAATAAAATTCCTAAATCTGCTGCAGTCCTATCTGAACCACCTCTTTCATACGTTGTAATTATTCCATCTTTTGTTTTCCCGATGAATCCTCCAATTGATACTACATCATTATTTTCAAGAATTTCTTCTAATTTGGCCATTCTTGAAATTGATTCTGAGAAAAGAAAATTTGTTGATTCAATATTATTATCTGTTATAATTGGCCAATCTTCTAGCGAAATTGTGTCTGATTTTATGTCATTACTCTTTAAAATTAAATTAAGAACATGAGACATTAACACCTCTCCTGAAAATGCTAGTGCTTTTGAACGTGTTTCATCTAAAAATTCTTTCTTAGCTGCTGCTTCATCAATTGAATCTTTTGATTTTTTCAAAAAATCATCAATCATCTCTTTACACAAATTTCTTGATTCATTATTCACATAATCTAAAATTTTCAAATATGGCTTTTCAACAACTGAAAAATCGATATTACTTCCATCCACTGCATTTTTTCCTATTCCTAAAATTACATCTGTCAATGATTTCTTTTTTTCATCAATCATTGTTAGCGGTGCAGAACAAACTACGACTAATTTACTATTCTTCTGAATTTCCTTTATTCTTTTGACAATTTCTGGAATTCCTTCCCCATCAACGCCTATTGCACTTCCTCCGAATTTTGCAATTGTTAGTTTATTCATATTTTATTCAAAATATTATTGCTGTATTAATCGTTATTTTCTTTTGAGAGAATTTTTGTAATTTCCATGCCTGCCAAATTCACACCATTTTCTTGTGGTTCATTTCTATCTTTATTGAGTGATTTTCTTATCAATTCTTCTAGGTTAAAAATATCATCAAAATCAAATCCCATCTCTCTTGCATTGTCTTCTTGTTCAAAATGATCTTTGATTGGAATAAAAATTCCAGGCGTTCCGTAAATTACTGATTCATCAATTGTTGATTTACCTGCAAGAGAAATTACTAAATCTGCAGCAAAGATTACTTCATGAAGGTTTTGAACAAATCCTAGATTCTTCACTTCACTTCCAAAATTCTCTTTAATTTTTGGACCTGTAACTAGAACTAAATCTAAATCTGTCTCTATTTTTTTTACTGCATCAATAGTTTGTTTAATTAAAAATAATCCCGCATCAGTTCCTCCTACACTAACAACAATTGTTTTTTTCTTAAATCCTAGTTCTTTTCTTATCTCGTCACGATTTTTTTGTATCTCTCTTACAATTGGTCCAGTTCGTACAATATTGCCTTTATTTTCACCTGATTCAGGAATTATCACTCTATTTGATTTATGTAACATTTCTTGCATTGTTTTGTTCATCTTTTTTTCAATCATTCCTCCAAAACCGCTAGTGAATTTTGTTTCAAGAATATCTGTAATTATGATATTTTGAATTTTTCTTTCTTGTGCAACTGCTATTGATGCAAAATCTTCATCACTAATAACCAATTTTGGTTGTTTTTCATCAATTATTCTAGATGCTATCTCCTTACATTTTTTATAATATTTGTAATAACTCCAAAGCCATTTTAGCGATTTTTCTAACTTACCATTTTCTACTTCAAACCTTGGTGGGAAATAGACGTCATTAGCTTGAACATTATTCATTTGAAAAAAATCTATTGCGGAACTACCAGAATAAACTTCACATGATTCCAAGTTTAGTTGTTTGATTATAGCTAGATCTCTAGTTGCATGACCCAAACCTATCGGACTACAAAAAAACAGAATTTCTGTCATATTGTGATTACATTTTCTTGTCAAAGATTTAAATGGATTTTAACGAAGAGCATTTTGGCGGGCTCGTAGTCTAGCTCGGTTATGACGTCGCCCTTACACGGCGAAGATCCGGTGTTCAAATCACCGCGGGCCCACTACCGAATATTTTTTAATTCCATGATCTTGGTAAACTTAATGTCTGAACTTTCTATGAATGATAAAATGAGTCTCGTTCAATATTCAATTGAAAAATATGAAAATGAGGCCGAATTACTATCCAAACTATCTGCTGTTTTACCAGAAAAGGACATCCAAAGAAGTTTGGACACATTAATCGGAACACAAAAGGTTAGAAGAATCGGTCCTGAAATAATTCAAAATAATACCAGCCATACTGAACTACCTGAACTTACAGATAACGTCAAAGAATTATTAGATAAAATATAATCTAAAAACCTCTCAATCCTTGAGGTCTTGCATTTTCAGGATGTTTTGTCAACCATCCAATTTTATCTAGCATTTCTTGTTTATCTTGTGGGAAGGTTCCTGCAATATTATATGCATTAGAACCATGATTTGCACGAAATACAATCTGATTTTCTGCGTTAATATTTGAAACAAGTAATTCTAATTCCTCTAATGCTTCTTGATCATTTACTCTGACAAATTCTCCTTCCCATTTTGTTATGAATTCATCTTTGATTCCATTTTCCAAATACAATGTTAATGCACCTACAAAATCTGGTTTTGATGCACTGATGACTTTTCCTGTTTCAATTGCATTTTCTTTTGAATATTTTTTTCCACCTAAACCCAAAATTACCATACATGATAATTTGAATCCCACATCTTTTGCTTTGTTACATGCTTTGATTATGGTTTTTGATGTTGCACCTTTTGTTACTTTTTTAAGAACTATGTCATGACCACTCTCTATTCCTAAATACAACATGTCTAATCCCGCATCATGTAATTCATGTAATTCCTCAGGTGTCTTTTTCAACAGATTCATTGGCATTGCATAACAGGAAATTCTTTCAATTGATGAAAATTTTTCTCGAATATACTTGATTATTTTTTTCATATATTCAGTTGATAAGTTAATTGCATCTCCATCTGCCAAAAAAACTCTTGTTGTATCTGGCATGATTTTTGCCATCATGTCAATTTCTGCTTTTACTTCATCCCATGTTCTTTCTGAATATTCTTTTGATCTGTACATATCACAAAATGAACATTCATTGAATGAACAACCTAAAGTTACTTGAAAGATTAATGAATTTGCTTCTGAAGGTGGTCTGTACAGTGGAGCATCATAATTTAGCATCATTAATCTATTAATTACAAGAATTGGTTATAATCTTAATGAAGTTGCTTAAAAAAGGAGCAGAGGCAGACGTCTATCTCACCTCGTGGGATGGAAAAAAATCTATACTAAAAATTAGAAAAGAAAAAAAATATCGAAACCCCTCTCTTGATACACGTATACGAAAACAAAGAACAATCCGAGAAGCACAAATAATCTCTGATGTTAAATCATTTGGAATTTCTACACCATTAATCCACTTTGTTGATTACAAAAAATTTTCAATCTATATGCAATATGTTAATGGAACATTAATTCGTGATATGGATGAAAAATCTATCCCAAAAACATGTCTTCAATTGGGAAAAATTGTTGGCAAATTACATAACAATGGAATAATGCATGGTGATCTTACCACATCAAATTTCATTCAAACTAAACAAAATCTATTCTTGATAGACTTTGGACTTGCTAATAGAACTGAAAAACCTGATGATCATGCAGTTGATCTTAGACTATTCAAAGAAATTCTTAACAGCGCTCATGCTAATGTTATGGAAAAATCCTGGAAAAATTTTGTTTTAGGTTATGAAAAATCAGTTGGAGCAAAACACTGTAAAAAAATCCTCCAATTAGTAGCTGTAATTGAGAGTAGAGGTAGATATGCAACAGTCGTCTGAATTATTTTTTGCATCATCAAATAATCATAAATTCGAAGAAGTCAAAAGAATTCTATCAAATCAAGGATTAACAATTAATTTCTCTAAAATTACTTTGGAAGAAATACAATCTAACTCTTTAAGTGAAATTGCAAAAAGAAAAGCAATTGATGCTTTTTCTAGGATTCAAAAACCTTTGATAATTGAAGATGATGGTCTTTTTATTGATTCTCTAAATGGATTCCCTGGCCCATATTCTTCTTATGTGTATGATACTATTGGGAATGAAGGTTTAATGCGTTTATTAGAAAAAACTGAATCTCGTAGTGCAAAGTTTGTAGCAGTTATTGCTTATTGTAATGGAATTGATGATGTACAATTATTTGAATCAAGTATTTCTGGCAAAATTTCACTGTCTATCGAAGATGGGGGTTGGGGCTATGATCCAATATTCATTCCTGATGGTGAAACAAAAACATACGCAAATGTGTCTGACAAGGATAATTTTTCTCACAGATCTGCGTCATTAAAAAAATTCTCTGACTGGTTTATGCATAAGCAGTAAGATAACGTTCTGTGAATCTTTTTTTATTTTGTAAAACCACTATTCGTGATATTTCACTTTCATCCATGACTTCAAATCTATCTGATTTTTCAGCTATTTGATGTGCAAATTTTCTAACATCGCTCATTTCTACCATGTTGTCGTACTCTAAACGGTTAGTTGAACGTCCAATATGCATGTAGGACTTAATCTCTATAAAATGAACATTTGATTTTTCAAAGATTGATTTGAAACCTGATATCATTTCATCAGAGTCATTCCAATTTTTAATTAAGGTAACTCGAAGTACTGTTCTTGTATCTAATTCAGCAAGCATTTCCAAAGTTTTGTTCCATCTTTCCCAGGAATCGTCATATCTTGGTCTGTTAATCTTAAGAAATGAATCATAATCTGACGCATTTGTTGACAGGTAAAGTTGTGTAGGTAGTGCATTTTCATCTGCAAGTCTTTGAATCATTTCTGGTTCCTGCCCATTTGTTACAAGGAAAATTGATTTTGTAGCTTCTAATGATTTGAGATACTTTATCAAATCTGGCAACTTTGGATACATAGTTGGTTCTCCTGATAGTGATATTGCGTAATGGCTAGGTGTGAGTGATTCTTGAATCTTTTGTTTATCTTGACTAGGATCACCAAAATGTCCTACAATTAGTTTCCTTCTCTCTTCCATTAGTTTTGACATGATATCTTCTGGTTCTGCAACTTTTTGTTCATCCATTTTCAATGAATCATAAAATTCCATAGGTCTCCAACAATAGACACATCGATTTTCACAATGCATTCCTGCTGGAGAAAACTCCATACATCTGTGTGTACTAATTCCATAGAATTTGTGCTTGTAACAGCTACCCTCATTCCTGAATGACTTTTTTGTCCAATGACAAATTTCTACAGTAGAATGATCTGCTACACCATATTTTGCTTTTTTTAATTGCTGAGAAATATTGGATTTTATTTGAATTAACTGCTCTTCTTTGTCTACAATTTCCCCAGAACAACTCATACAATTATTTTTTTATTGTTTTACTTAAATCATGACATTTTTTAATAAACTATTCATCATGAAACTTTAATTTTGATTTGTGTTTTATAATATTATGAAAAAACATCTGTTAATTTTCACATTATTTCCCTTATTGTTTTTCTCAAATTCTGAATATGCATATTCTGAAACTATAAAATTATCTCAAGAAGGTGGCATGGAAATTGAAATCCTTCACCCAGATTCAGTTTTACTCGATAGAACATTTTCCATTTCTTTTTTAATACAAAATAATGGTTGGGAAAGTAAACAAGACATTCGTCTAACATTAACTAATACTGATAATGCATTTGTTGCTGTTGCAGACGAACAGATCAAAATTGAAGAATTAACTGCATCAAGCTCATTTGGAACTACACTTGATTATGTTGTTAGTGAAGATGCTACTGAAGGAACACATTTCATCAATATCGACTACTCACAAGT
>LUML01000218.1_pt1 | contig 15228 bp, 17 predicted proteins | sample 729661 | NCBI WGS metagenome assembly LUML01 (sample SAMN03860264, study PRJNA289734) | marine metagenome | biome: seawater column; feature: ocean; material: water; isolation source: Red Sea water column Station 22 - depth 10m | place: Saudi Arabia: Red Sea | collected 2011-10-15 | depth 100 m | reverse complement strand
GCTTAAATGTAGATGTTCCAGACTTTGTAGAAGAAATTACTGAAGATGTTAAGGGCTTAAAAATTGGATTACCTAAACAATTCTTCTCTATGAATTTACCTGATTATATAGAAAAAAGTATTAACGAGAGCATTAAGATATTTGAGAAACTTGGAGTTCAAGTAGAAGATGTGGATTTACCTCATATAGATCTTTCTTTACCCATATATTACGTCATTGCTCCAGCTGAATGTTCAGCGAATTTATCAAGATATGATGGTGTTAAATTTGGTTACAGATGCGAAGATCCTAAGGATCTAGATGACCTTTATATGCGAACAAGAGAAGAAGGTTTTGGTGCAGAAGTTAAAAGAAGAATATTGATTGGAACTTATGCCCTTTCTGCAGGATACTATGATGCTTACTATTTAAAGGCACAAAAATGTAGAAGGCTTGTAGCTGATGACTTTAGTAAAGCTTTTAAATCAGTGGATTTTATTCTTTCTCCAACAGCTCCCGACACTTCTTTTTCCTTAGGTGATAAAACCTCAGATCCAGTTGAAATGTACAAACAAGATATTTTTACCATACCAGCTAACTTAGCCGGCCTGCCAGGTATTTCGTTTCCTTGTGGGGAGCACCAAGGACTGCCTTTAGGAGTCCAGCTTGTTGCAGATAATTTAAATGAGAGCAAATTGCTCAGAATGGCTCACTATTTCCAATTAAATACTGATTGGCATGAAACTTGGCCGGAAATTGAATAATGAATAAAGAAATGTCTAACTGGGAAGCAGTCATTGGTCTTGAAGTCCATGTCCAATTGGCAACAAAATCTAAAATCTTTTCGGGGGCAAGTACTCTTTTTGGATCCCCTCCTAACACACAAGCTTGCAACATAGACCTAGGGATGCCGGGAGTGCTTCCAGTGTTGAACAAGGAAGTTTTAAAGATGGCAATCAAATTTGGTCTAGCTATCAATGCTAATATTAATAGCCCTACTCAATTCGCTAGAAAGAATTATTTCTACCCTGACCTACCTAAGGGATATCAAATAAGTCAACTGGATAACCCCATTGTTGAAGGGGGCTTTCTACAAATAGAAATTGATGGAGAAAAACCAAAAAAAATAGGTATAACACGAGCTCATCTAGAAGAAGATGCCGGTAAGTCTTTACATGAAGAGTTTGAAAACCATAGCGGAATAGACCTAAACAGGGCAGGAACACCACTACTTGAAATAGTCTCTGAACCAGAATTAAGTACCCCGGAAGAAGCAGTCTCCTACTTAAAGAAAATTCATTCCATCATAAAACATCTAGAGATTTCTGATGGGAACATGGCTGAAGGATCAATGAGATGCGACGCCAATGTTTCAGTAAGAAAGAAAGGGAGTGATGAGCTAGGAACAAGAACAGAGACTAAGAATGTGAATTCATTTAGATTTGTTGAAAAAGCAATAAAACATGAAATAACTAGACAAATAAAGATTCTAGAGTCTGGAAAAAAAATTACTCAAGAAACACGGCTGTATGATTCTCAACTTGATGAAACCAGATCCATGAGATCAAAAGAATTTGCTAATGATTATAGATATTTTCCTGAACCTGACTTGCTACCAGTAGTTTTAGATAAAAAATTCATTGAATCAGTAAAAAATGAAATGCCTGAACTTTCAGAAGATAAGAAGATTAGACTGATAGAGGAATACAATTTAAGTGATTACGATGCTGAAGTACTTTCTGTTGATCCAAATCTATCGAAATATTTTGAAGAAGTTGTTATTAATTCAAGTAATCCAAAATTAGCAGCAAACTGGGTAATGGGAGATCTTTCAGCTTTTCTTAATAAAGATAATTTATCTATTCTAGATACGAAAGTAGATGCAACAAACCTAGGAACCCTTCTTGCTAGAATTGAAGATTCGACAATTTCAGGAAAAATTGCCAAAGAAGTATTCGAAGAGATGTGGCTTTCTCAAAAGGATCCGGATGAAATTATTGAAGAAAAAGGCCTTAAACAAGTAACTGACACATCAGAAATTGAAAAGGTTATTGATGAGGTATTAGAAAAAAATTCTTCCCAATTAGAACAATACAAATCAGGAAAGGAAAAGTTATTTCTTCTTCTGGTAAGTGAACCACATGATCTATAAATCCATAGAAACTTAATATAAATAAATCCGTTTGTCTTTGTATGACATTAGCTGTTTTTCCTGGCCACCCCCTCTTAATTAAATTTTTTATCTTTCCGGATAAGATTTTTTTATTTTTTTCCCTAAACTCTAAGCATTTTGGTAAAAAACTACAGGCTTCCCAATGCAAATCTGCATCAGAACTCAAATCATTTACAAAATCTTCTAAGAAATCATCGAAAATTTTTTTAAACTCTCCTGGAGTTCTAGCCTCTTTTACTTTTCTATCCAAAACCTTATGAATAGCCCTCCAATTTTTTTTCTGCTGAAGATGAAAGATATCTTCCATGGAAGAGTAATATTTAGTTACTTCAGAGTAATCTATACCCAGTTCTTTAGAAATTGTTAACAAATGGATCTCATCTATTTTTCGAAGCCTACGAACAGAGCTTACGCCTTCTTTGATAATTCTCTCTCTTAATTTTGTTTGTTTTTTAGTAATCATTTTTTCTTGAACATTATTGTTAAGTTATAAACATTGATAAAGATTCCGCAACAAACGCAGGCTTGTCAACTCCATCTATTTCCATAGTTATTTCAGTTTTCATTAGATACCTTCCATCACCTTTATCATCAACAGAAACCACCTTGCTAAGAGTTCTTACTTTCGAGCCTACATTTACAGGGTTGATGAACCTCACCTTATCCAAACCATAATTAAAGACATGTTTTAGATTCTCAGGGGCTAAAACAGCCTGCGAAGTTAAGTGCGGAATCAGAGAAAGAGATAAAAACCCATGAGCTATTGTGGATCCAAACAGTGGTGTTGCCTTTTCAGGATCAACGTGAATAAATTGGTGATCTAAAGTTGTATCAGCGAACTGATTGATCCTCTCTTGATCCACTTCAAACCATTCTGAAGTACCAATTTCTTTACCCACGTAATCAACTAACTTTTCTGCCGGTACTAGTCCTATCATATTATTCTCCTGACTTTATTAAATGTTCTTTATATTCGTCCCTTAAATCTGTTTTCAATAATTTTCCTGTTGCCGTGTGAGGAAGTTCTGAGACAAAAATCACATCATCTGGCATCCACCACTTAGCAACCTTATCTTCCAAGAAAGATAAAATATCTTCTTTAGAGGGGTCTTTACCATCTGCTTTGACAATTAATAATAAAGGTCTTTCATCCCATTTTTTATGTAAGACTCCAATTACACAAGCTTCAGCTACCTCAGGATGACCGACTGCAGCGTTTTCTAGATCTATTGAACTTATCCACTCCCCTCCTGACTTTATAACATCTTTACTTCTATCAACGATTTCCATAGATCCTTCTGGGTGAATCTTGGCTACATCACCAGTATCAAACCATCCATTCTCATCCAGAGAACTTTCGTTGGTTTTAAAATATCTCTCAACAATTGTAGGCCCTTTTACAAGTAGACGACCGAAAGCAACACCGTCTTTTGGTAGTTCATTTCCTTCATCGTCAGCAATAGTCATTTCTACTCCAAAAAAAGCCTTCCCTTGTTTCTCTTGAAGGTCGTAACGACTCTCAATGTCCATATCATCCATTTCGGCTGTTCGGCTCGTGGCAGTTCCTAAAGGGCTCATTTCAGTCATACCCCAACCATGCATAAGAAAAACATTATGTTTTTCTTCGAATTCTTGAATCATAGCTCTTGGAGCTGCAGACCCTCCGACTAATGCAGTGGTAACCGAATCTAGGGTTTGATTAGTTTCATTTAAATATTGCAGCAAACCAAGCCAAACAGTTGGCACTCCCATCAAAAGATCGGGTTTTTCTTGATCAATAAGTTCAAAGATAGAAGCTCCATCCATCATAGGACCAGGTAAGACCAATTTAGCGCCAAACATCGCTGAAGCATAAGGGATGCCCCAAGCATTAACATGAAACATTGGCACCACAGGTAAAATTACAGAAGAGCTTGATACTTTACCAACATTACCAGAGCTAACAATCCAAGTATGCAAAAGCGTTGATCTATGAGAGTACAATACCCCTTTCGGGTTGCCTGTTGTTCCAGAGGTATAGCAAAGACTAGAAGCTGTATTTTCATCAAAAACTGGCCAATCATACTCAGTTGGCTCATCGGCTATTAATTCTTCATAACAAATTACATTTTTTAACTCAGTTTCAGGCATATGTTCTTTATCTGTAAGAACGATGATTCCTTTTATGCCTTCGAGAGAATCACTGATTGATTCAACAAGCGGTACGAAAGTTAAATCTACAAAAAGATACTTATTTTCAGCATGATTTATTATATAAATCAATTGTTCTGGAAAAAGTCTTGGATTAACAGTGTTTACTACACAGCCTATACCGGATACGCCAAAATATAACTCAAAATGTCTAAAGGTATTCCAAGCTAAAGTACCCACAACATCACCTTGCTGTAAACCAAGTTTTCCTAGTGCATTAGCTAACTTTCTAGATCTGTTGGCAGCATCCTTAAGTGTATATCTATGTATTGGGCCTTCTACAGTTCTTGAAACAATCTCTGTATCAGTATGATATATCTCGGCATGTTCAATTAAGCCAGATATCAATAACTGGCCATCTTGCATATTTCCTAGCATTTTTTCCCTCTTAATTGTTTGTGTTTCTTCTAAATATAATTTCGTTTAACGGATTAGAATATCTTTGAGAAGCCCACTCTTCAAGTCCCTTTTGGTCTTCTGACTTATAGAGTTTCATAAGAAAATTTAGATCAATAAAAAAATTCCACAAATAAGGTGCCCATTCCAACTGCAATTCACTTTTCCAGTCTATGCATAGGGGAGTAGAAAGTTTAAGTAAAGATTTAATATTTTCTAATCCTTCTAATTCAGGAACTTCGTTAAAAGGACCATTAAAGAAGGGTAAAACCTCTTTAAAACAGTCAGGTACATTGTTTTTTCTCAAAATATCTTCAGTGCTTTTAGAACCCTCTACTTGTGAAAGAATGATCGAATCTGTGATGGGTAGACCTGTAGGATTAATTCCAATTCCCATAGGACTGTTTTCTGAAAAGTCTCTCCCTTGATAATCACCAATAAATAGCTTTCTTGGGCAATAGTCATTTGCGTAGTAGTTATCCCAAATAATTATGGGGTTACTAAGCACCTCTTTTAGACTAAGAATATCTGCGTCGCTAATGGTCTTACTGACCACCTCTTTTCCAGTCCATAACATAGGAATGGACTCAGGCACTTTTTTAGATAAAGTTTTAAGATAAGTTGAATTACTCAACTTGCCTTTTGCAAATTTATTGCAATAAACAGTTGGACAAAAGATTAGGCCATTTTCTTTTTCAGTAAATTCGTTAATCTTGAGAACAGCCTTGGTCGCTTTGTTTAAGTCATCGCTTGTACTTATGAGAGGAGATAAAGCCATATAGGTTCTGATCCCTAACCTATCTCCTTCAATTTTAAAATTCTGGAGACCTACTGCCTTATCCTTTGGATAAATAGAAGTCCAGTTAGAGCGATGGTAAGGGTCCTCTTTAGGACCATATACATAAAAATCCATAGAAAGTTCTGAAAGTTTTTTTAGTAGAATAGTTCTGTCATTCAGACTCATAAGTCTTCCATAAAACCCTTCTATATAACCTTTATTAAGCATTGTATTAACCACAGACTTTACAAATTGGATCTTTCTCCAAATTAAATTTTCTAATTGAATTAGATAAAGCATCAAATTCAATTAAATTAAAGGGAGTAGTTTTTCTGTTTAAAATTAATTTAATTACTTCCAACGCCTGCCAAGAGCCTATAAGGCCAGTAACAGGGGGAAGAATTCCCAATTCCGAACAACTCTCTTCTTCTTCCATATTAGCCCCATAAATACATTGATAACAAGGTGATTCTTTCTTACTAAAATCTAAGGTTAATACATGGCCCTTCCATCCAATGGCAGAACCAGAAATGAGGGGCTTCTTATTGTTAAAGCAAATCTCATTAATTTCATATCTAATTTTAAAATTATCAGTCGCATCAACTACTAAATTTTCTTGGGTTACTAAGGAATCTAATTTGTTTTTATCTAATTTTTTATCAACTGCTTTAACCACTAAATCAGGATTAATTAGACTTAATTTTTCTTTTGTAATTATGGCCTTATTAAATCCTATATCTTTTGAATCAAATAAAACCTGCCTATGTAGATTAGATATATCTATATTGTCATAGTCGCAAACAGTTATGCCTCCAACCCCCATTCTTGCTAAATAAGTTGAGACGACTGTTCCCAAGCCTCCTAAGCCAACAATAATTGCTCTTGTTTTATTAATTGATCTTTGGCCTTCAATATCAATTTCAGGCAACACAATCTGCCTACTGTAGCGAAGTAACTCATCGTCTCTCATGAAATTAAAAAAGTTGAGCTTTTATCGACCTCTTGTCCCCATTTAAATCAAAAATTTCTGAAATATTTTTAAAATTTAACTCTTTTAAGAAAAGCTTCAATTCGTTAGCCTGGCAAGGTGAGTGCTCTAAATACAAGTATCCTCCTTTCTTTAGAAATCTCTTTGATGAAGTGGCAATAACAAATAAGTGCTCTTTTCCAGTAGCACCTGAAACGAGAGCTTCAAGCGGTTCATGACCTAAGCCATCTGACTTTAGCCTGATGTCGTCTGATTTAATATATGGGGGGTTGCTGATTAGCAAATCAAAGCTATTAGGCTTAAAAGCATTTAACCAATCACAACATACGAAATTAACTTCTAAGTTGTTTTTAAGTGAATTTTTATTGGCAACTTCCAAAGCATTAATCGAAATATCAGAGCAATACACATCCCATTCTTTTTTTTCTTTTTTAAGAGATAAACCTATAGCGCCACTTCCCGTTCCAAGATCTAATAGCGATAGGTTAGTTTGATTAAAATTTAATAAAATATCTTCTAACAACACTTCTGTTTCAGGTCTAGGAACAAGAACCTGATTATTTACCTCCAAATCTAAATTCCAGAACCCTTTCTTGCCCAATATATAGGCAAGAGGCTCTCCATCTATTCTTCTTCTTATCATTGATTGAAACTTCTCTTTGCTTACTTGATTTAGAGCAATGGGAAAAGCTAATAACTTTGATCTCTCAACCCCAAGTAAACTACAAGCCATGAGTTCTAAATCCAGAGCTAAATGTTGTGCTTTTTCTTGTGAAACAATAGTTTCTTGAATAAAACACTGAACAGTTTCACTCATAATCCACCTGTTTCTAAGTTAGCTAGTGCTTGCGCTTGATTCGCTTCTAGAAGAGCAGAGGTCATTTCTTCTATATCCCCATCAAGAAAAGAGTCCAGGTTATGAATAGACATTTCTATCCTGTGGTCAGTTATTCTGTTTTGTGGAAAGTTATAAGTTCTTATTTTTTCTGATCTATCTCCTGAACCCACCATAACTTTCCTATTCTCTGCTTGTTCGGCATCTTTCTTTTCAATTTCAGAGTCTAGTAATTTAGCTTTTAATAAGGTCAAAGCTTTTTCCTTATTTTTGTGTTGTGATCGACCATCCTGGCACTCTACAACTATACCCGAAGGAATATGAGTCAATCTAACAGCTGAGTCCGTTTTATTTACATGTTGACCGCCTGCACCAGAAGCCCTAAAAGTGTCTATGCGTAATTCATTCTTATCTACTTCAATCTCAGAGACTTCTGACATTTCTGGAAGAACTGCCACCGAACAGGCTGAGGTATGGATTCTTCCTTGAGACTCAGTTTCTGGGACTCTTTGTACCCTGTGTACTCCAGCTTCAAATTTAAGATCCTTAAATACATCATCACCTTCTATTCTGGTAACTAGTTCCTTATAACCTCCATGATCCCCTTCCCTTACACTAACGACTTCTATTTTCCATCCTCTTCTTTCTGCTACTCTTGAATACATTCTAAAGAGATCTCCAGAAAATAAAGCTGCTTCATCTCCACCTGTACCTGCTCTTATTTCTAAAAAAACATTTTTCGAATCATCAGGATCTTTGGGAAGCAAAAGGCTCTTTAGCTCCACTTCAAGTAAGTCAAGTTTAGCTTTAAGTTCCTCTAATTCAGAAGTAGCCAATTTCCTAATATCTTCATCTTTATCTTCTGACATCTGAGAAGTTTCTTTTATAGCTTCCTGAATTGAAGAAAGTTCTATAAAAGCTTCTACAACTGGAGATAGCTCTGAGTATTCTTTTGTCAGACTAATGTATCTTTTTTGATCTTTTGTAACATTAGGCTGACTTAACAAAACCTCTATTTCATTAAATCTTTCTGAAACTTCTGATAATTTATTTAAAATACTTTTATTCATTAGTTTAGTCTGTAAAAATTAGATAATTAAGAAGTGACCTTATTCAATACAAATCTAAGAAACATTTCTATTGTTTTCTTCATAGCAACAGCCTTAATAAGCTGTACTGCTATTAATCAATTTACCCCTTCTACTCAAATTATCCTTCAAAAGGAAGATTTTACTATAGAGGGAAAATTTAAAATCAAAATAAATAGTATTCGTGAAAATGGATACTTCCTCCTTAGAAAACAAAATAATACTGTTAATCTTACTTTGGGTAAAAATTACTTTCTTCCAGAAAGAGAACTAACTTTTGACTATAAAGGTTTGGTTATGTTGTCTGAATTAATTATTACTGAACAAAGTAACTTCAACTATAAACTTTTTCCACAAGATTTGAGAGTCGAACAGCTCATCTCACTAATTCTGGGAAAAAAGGATCTAAAGCAAATAGATTCTTGGTATATATACTATCCCCAAGGTATAAAAGAAATTAATGGATTTCAAGTTCCACAAAAAACTCTGCTAGTTTCAGGGGATTCTTCCATCGAGTTTATTTTAAAGAAATTTTCTTTGATTTGATTTATTGATGAAAGTTACATCTCCAGCAAAACTGAACCTCCATCTTGAAGTATTAAAAAAAAGAAAGGATGGTTTTCATGAACTTAGAACAGCTTTTCAACTTATTGATTTACAAGATGAAATTGAGTTTGAGATAACAAGAAATAAACTTGATCTTATTGAGAGCCCCCTTCCAATTAAAGATAATTTAGTTCTTAAAGCAGCAAATCTTTTAAAAGAAAGGACTAAAACCTCCAAAGGCATAAAGATATTTTTAAAGAAAAAAATTCCTATGGAAAAAGGACTTGGTGGAGGAAGTTCTAATGCGGCAACTACATTGGTTGTACTTAATAAACTTTGGGAAACTAATTTAAAAAAAGATGAGCTTATGGAAATTGGATTAGAGTTAGGATCTGATATTCCCTTTTTTATACATGGTATAAACTCTTGGGCAGAAGGAAGAGGAGAAATTTTTAAACCTTTAACTCTACCTGATCAGTGGTTCCTTTTAGCTTTTCCTAAAACTAATATCAGCACCAGACTAGCATTTAATGAAATTCATATACCTAAAACTTCACCTATAACAAAAGAAGAATTTCTAGATGGTAGCTCTAAAAATAGTTTTACTGACTGGGCCAAAGAAAAATTTCCTGAAATAAAAAATACTTTTAATCAATTACAAAATTTAGGAGTCCCTAAACTTACAGGAACAGGCTCAACTATATTCTTATCCTTTAAAAATGAGAAAGAAGCTCAAAGGGCCCTTAAAGTTTTTCCTCGAGGAATTTTGGTAAAAAGTTTAGATCATTCGCCTTTAAAGGGGTTAATGGAATAGAATACGCACGCAAAATGTTGGGGTGTGGCCAAGCGGTAAGGCAGTGGCTTTTGATGCCACCATTCGCAGGTTCGAATCCTGCCACCCCAGCCAGTGAAATAAAGTAGAGATATGATATGCATTCAAGAAGACCTGGTTTAGTCCTTTTCTCAGGAAACGGCAATAAATCCCTTTCGGAAGCTATTTCAAAGAAACTAAGCTTAAAACTTGGAGATTCTAAAGTTGAGAGATTTAGTGATGGAGAAATTAGTGTAAAAATAGAAGAAAATGTAAGGGGCATGGATGTCTTTCTTATCCAACCCACAAGCCCTCCAGCACACGAAAATTTAATGGAACTGGTAATTATGGTCGATGCCCTGAAGAGATCTTCTGCTAGCAGAATAACTGCAGTAATTCCTTATTATGGGTATGCAAGGCAAGATAGACGAGTCAGGTCAGAAAGAGTCCCTATCAGCGCTAAAGTAGTTGCGGATATACTTGAAAGATCTGGTATTGATCGAGTTTTAACAGTAGAACTGCATTCTGAACAAATTCAAGGTTTCTTTGATATACCAGTGGATAACGTCTACGGAACTAGAATAATTCATGATGACATCATTAAACAAAAATTAAATGAGATTTTAATAGTATCTCCCGATGTCGGAGGGGTAGTAAGATCTAGAGCATTAGCTAAAGTATTGGATTTATCAGATTTAGCAATTATTGATAAGAGAAGAGATGAAGACAATCAATCTGAAGTTATGAATGTAATTGGAGAGGTTAAAGGAAAAGATTGTGTCTTGGTTGATGACATGGTTGATTCAGCTGGAACTCTTTGTAACGCCGCTGGCGCTCTAAAAGACAGAGGAGCAAGAAAAGTTTATGCCTACATAGTCCATCCTGTTCTCTCTGGAGACGCCATTAAAAAAATTAACAAATCAAAACTTGATCAATTGGTAGTAACAGATACCATACCGCTTTCTGATTCAGCGAAAGCTTGTAAAAAGATTAGAGTGATATCTCTAGCGCCGACATTAGCTGAAGCAATTAGAAGAGTTAATAATGAAGAATCGATTAGTGCTATGTTCTTGTAACTCAGCACTCGGGAGAAGAATAGATGAGTGAACAGGTGAGTTTAGTAGCTTCAGAAAGGCAATCTGAAGGAAAGTCAGCTAACAGAAACCTTAGAAGGTCTGGGTACATTCCAGGCGTTATGTATGGAGGCAAAGAGGAGCCAAAAAAAATATCGATTATGGAGAAAGATATTGTAAAGGCTACCAAGATTGCAGGTTTTGCTACACAGATACTTCGAATTTCGATGGATGGAAAAGATGTTGATGTTGTGGTCAAAGAAATCCAGAGACACCCTGCTACTTCTAGAGTACTACACGCAGATTTCATGCGAGTGGACCCTGATTCAAAAATTACACTAGTAGTACCTATAAGAACTTTAAACGATGAAAGCTGTATTGGAGTCAAGGTAAGCGGTGGGCAGGTTAACCATTTAATAAATGATATAGAGATTTCCTGTTTAGCTTCAAATCTACCAGAACAGTTAGAAATAGATGTTCAAGAAATGGACATTGGAGACACCATATCTCTGAGCGAAATCAAGCTTCCTGAAGGTGTAGAAATTACAATCCTTCAACAAGATGAAGATAGAGACCAAGCTGTTGTATCAGTGACCGAAACCAGAGAAATGATTATTGAAGAAGAGGAAGAGGAATTAGAACTTGAAGAAGGAGAAGGAGAAGAAGGAGAAGGAGAAGAAGGAGAAGCAGAAGTAACTGAAGGTACAGAAGAAGATTCAGAAACTCCAACCGAAAGTAAAGAATCAGATCCTTCTGAGGAAAAACAAAAAGAGTAATTGCTCCAAAAGCATGTCATCTAATAATTTGCTCATAGTTGGATTGGGCAATCCAGATAAAGAGTATCAAGGAAGCCGTCACAATTGCGGTGCTGATTATGTCAACTTTCTTTCTGACAAGATAAAAATAACCCTCTCTAAAGAAGATAAGTTCTCTGCTTTATACGGTAGTAAAAGAATAGGAAAAAAGAATATACATCTGGGCATACCTACTGTTTATGTTAATGAAAGTGGGAAAACAGTTTCAGCCATGAAAAATTATTTAAAGCTATCTAATGCAGATATTCTAATTGTTCATGATGAACTTGATTTGCCTTTAGGCAAGATCAAATTAAAGGATGGTGGTGGCCATGGCGGACATAACGGTCTAAGAAACATAATTGACAGTCAAAAGGGTGATGCTTCTTTTTTAAGGATGAGAATTGGTATTGACCGCCCAAGAAAAGGTGCGGATGTAGTGAAATATGTTTTAAGTAAGGTGAATAAAAAAGATAGAAAAATATTAGATACCTCTTTTGAGAATACCTTAGACATATTAGATTTAATCATCAAAAGTAAATGGCAGCAGGCAATGCTTGAATTGCATACATAAAATTTTTTAAATGAGTCTAAAATGTGGAATCGTAGGATTACCAAACGTAGGTAAATCAACCTTATTTAATGCTTTAACTGCCGCTGGCATAGACGCTGAAAATTTTCCTTTTTGTACTATAGAGCCAAACCAAGGAGTGGTTTCCGTTCCAGATGATCGCCTGAAAAAAATTTCAACAATAGTGAGTCCCTTATCAACCATCCCAACAACAACAGAATTTGTAGACATAGCAGGATTAGTAAAAGGTGCGAGCAAGGGAGAAGGTTTAGGTAATCAATTTTTGTCTCATATAAGAGAAACGCAAGCCATAATCCATGTGGTTAGATGTTTTGAAGATAAGAACATAAGTCACGTACATGATGAAATTGATCCTATAGTAGATTTAGAAGTGGTGGAAACTGAATTGCTTCTAGCTGATATTGAAACAGTTTCAAATGCTAAAGATAAATTAGAAAGAGTTTCTATGCTGCCTCTCAACTAGAAAAGTTAGAAATTCTTGCAAAAGAGATGGGAGAAGGAATCCTTGGAAGAGACTCTACTATGAGTATATATAAGGATGACTTTAAAGATCTCCAACTAATAACCATAAAACCTTGCCTATACATTGCAAATGTAGAAGAGCGCCAAAAAACAAGCTCTTTACTACAAGAATTAAAAGAATATGCTGAATCTAAAGGGTCTAGAGTGCTTGCTTTGTGTAATCAAATTGAAGCAGAAATAGCGGAGTTAGAAACAGAAGAACGTCTCGAGATGCTCAAACACATGGACATGGATGAACCGGGTTTAAATAAATTAATAAGAGAAAGCTACTCCATGCTTAATTTAATAACTTTCTTTACTGCAGGCCCTAAGGAGGTTAGAGCTTGGAATTTAAAAAAAGGCATGACAGCTCCAGAAGCAGCAGGTCAAATACATTCTGATTTCGAAAGAGGCTTTATTAAAGCTGAAACAATCTCTTTCGATGACTTCATTACATACGAAGGAGAAGCTGGAGCAAAATCTGCTGGGAAACTAAGAACCGAAGGCGTAGATTACTTAGTTAAGGATGGAGACATTATGCATTTCTTGTTTAATGTCTAATACAAACTTGACTTTCTGCAACTAGGCTTTGACAATCCTGACCCTTGGCTATGTAGCTCAGCTGGTTTAGAGCGCAGCATTCATAATGCTGAGGTCGGTAGTTCAAGTCTACCCATAGCCACCAGCTTTTTCCCTAACGAAATTTTAAAGGTATTTTTTAAAGAACAAGGCTTGTAAGTCTGCGACACTCCTTCCCTTCTCACTTTCACCATCAAAGGCATGTTCTTCTTCTGAATAGACATGCAGAGAAGCAGGTATATTTTTTTCTTTCAGTTTATCGTAGAAGCCTGTACTTTCTTTTAAAGGCACTACACTGTCCGTAGACCCATGAACCAGCATACAAGGTGGAAAGTCTTCTGATACATAATTCATGGGGCTTGCTTTCTTATAATCCTCTTCACTCGCTTCTGAACCCATTAGCATGGCATAAGCATTCTCAAGAGGATTAAGGTCCAATTGACGAATCGTGGTAGGGGGATAAATAGCACAAGTCGCTTTTACTTTTGATGATACATCATTGTTACCTCCCTCACCTTCAAAGCAATCATCGTAAGAAGTCGCTGCTGCCATTAAAGATAAATGACCGCCGGCTGAATTTCCTGATATACCAATTCTCTCAGAATCAATGCCTAGCTCTTCGGCATTGGCTCTTAAATATCTAACTGCACACTTAACATCTTGTATTTGTGCTGGCCAATGAGCCTCAGTAGACAATCGATAAGAATTACACATGGTTACAAAACCAAGTCTAGCTAACAAAATACCATATCCTCTGAGTTGAGATCTGTCACCCTCCAACCATCCGCCTCGCACCTTTAAGATGCCTTTTTTATTTTAATCCTTTTTTTAAGATCTGCCGTTCCAAATCCCTAAAATTAATATTAGCGCAATGATAACAGCCAATCCTTCAGACCCTAGTGTATCAATAACAGGTCCTAAGTTTGTCATAACATTACCAAAAAATGGTGCTGAAGGTCCAAACAAAACAGAAACCAGTACTGAAACAGCTACTATTAAAGCTAAAAGCTTAGTTGCTTCCCACAACCAACGTTTTATTCTTTCTACAAGATCCATATTTCCCCCTGAGTAACCCTAAAAAAAGAAAGGGGTACCTTTAGAGGCCCCCTTTCTATGCAATAGCTAAGTAAAAAAACTTATCTATAAAGGTCAAGTAAAACCGCTAGTACGATTAAACCTACTAGACCGTTATCACCAAGAGTGTTAACTAGTCCAAGAAGGCCATCAAGAACTCCACCTACAAAAGGAAGACCACCGCCGAATACTACTCCAGCAGCAACTCCTAGTGCTATAAGAGATACAATGATGCCAGTTAATTGACCAATAAGGTCTTTTACCATATTAAGTGCATTCATATTTCACCCATAAATTTAGCTAAACAAATGCCTAGGCAGAACCTAGACCCGCGTATTTAACAGTAAAGTGTTTAAATAAACAAATTAGGACTTAACATAAAAAACTTAAAGTTTCAAATATTTAGTCTTCCAGTCCTTTCATAGTTAATCTGATCTTACCTTGTCTATCTACTTCTAAAACTTTTACCTTTACTTCTTCCCCTTCAACAAAATAATCCGACACATTCTCAACTCTTTCTTCAGAAATTTCTGAAACATGTACCAGACCATCTCTGCCAGGCATGATTGTGACAAAGGCACCAAAATCAACTATGTTTGCTACCTTCCCGGTGTAAATCTTATTAATCTCCGGTTCTTCAGTGAGGGCATTTATCCTTTCAACCGCCATAGCCCTGGATTCAGGAGTATCTCCATAAACTGTTACTTTTCCTGAGTCATCAACATCAATCTGTGCGCCTGTCTCTTCAACTAACCCTCTAATTGTCTCTCCGCCTTTTCCAATAACATCTCTGATCTTCTTAGTATTAATCTGAATAATTACAGCTTGTGG
>LUML01000064.1_pt1 | contig 15292 bp, 12 predicted proteins | sample 729661 | NCBI WGS metagenome assembly LUML01 (sample SAMN03860264, study PRJNA289734) | marine metagenome | biome: seawater column; feature: ocean; material: water; isolation source: Red Sea water column Station 22 - depth 10m | place: Saudi Arabia: Red Sea | collected 2011-10-15 | depth 100 m | reverse complement strand
GTGATGGTGTACTGGTAATTGAAGTTGAAGGAGCAGTAGAAATTCCCACTTCAAATAATTGTGAAGACGTTAGAAATGTATCATAATTTGAAAATCCTTCGCCCGTAAGAACAAGATTAATTGTGTGAAGACCATCATCGGTAATAGTAATCAAATGTGTTGCAATACCTTCGGGTGATTTTACACCAACATATTCTTCTGGATTATCACCTGTTATGATATTGAACTGGGTTCCCTGTGGATCAACCAAGCCAAATGCATAGATAACATCCTTGACTAGACTACCGTTTGAGTCAAAGAAAGAGAATTCAAATGGAATTTCATCCCCAACTCCATACATTGCATCCCAAGATATGACAGCACTATATCCATTATCAAAAGACATATCGAATGAATTTTTTTCTGTAATACCTTGTGGGATTAATTCAAAGTGCATCATCTTAGAAGAATGATGAGAAGGACCAAGAACTTCATTGATTCGTTGTAATTCACTTCCAGATACAAGAAAATGAATTATGTTTTCAGTGTCAGAAGAATATGGATCAACAAGTAACACACGTTTATCAATCTCTACACCGTCAACATATCCTTTGAATGATGTCTCAGGATTGTATGGTTGGAATGATTTTGGTACTCTAATCTCTTCATGTACAACTTGTACAAGTTCAATGTAATCAGGAGCCCAATCAAATGGCATGTCAAATGTTATTGAATTATTACTTGGTTCAAAGGAAAAATTTTCTACGTCATCGTAATAGGTTTTTACAGTCACAGGTATCTCTTGTGCGGATGCAGTCTTAATGAAAAAATTCTGATCTTGTGCAACACTAACAAAAGTATCAAAATATAGTGGTTCTGCTACTAGAGTTCTTGGACTAGTTGCGCCTTCAATTGAAACTTTAACGTTGTATAATCCACCTTTATCAAATATTGGACCGTCAACGAGTGGTCTTCCGTCACCTCTTGCAAAAAGTCCTCCCGCTGTACCATGCACTTCACCATAATATTCAGTACATTTCCAAGGTTTAGGATCATAACAGTCAGTCTTTGGTCTAACCTCTACGTTTAGCTCACCGTCTTCATCGTAAAAATAATTTCTTGCTAGAAGATCTCCTGCACGCCATACTTCAACACGATAAGTTACTTGATCAAGATTTGTATCTGTTAACATATCATAGAAACGAATTGCGATATTAGCAGACTCTACTTCACCGGCAGTCATATCAGATGGATCTAATTTTGTAAACACTGTGACTTCCATGTCACCAAAACTTATTGGAGGTGCGGTATCACCGCCCAATCCATGTGCAAATGCACTATCAACTAGAAATGGTATTGAAGTTATACTCAGTGTAAGCAAAAGAATAGCTTTGTAATACAATAATTGAATAAGGATGAAAATCCCTATTTAATGATTCGACAAACTTCATTGCCTGTAGGCTGAGCATTTTTATTATGATTAGCATCAAAGTGTTTGATGAAATTTCTTTTTGCGCTATTACTTGTTCCATTACTAACGACTCCAGCATTTGGTGCTCTTGAACCTACTAGCCCAGAAGACTATGAACAAATCTTACCGTCAGAGCAAGGAACACTAAACATTGGGTTGTCAGTTGTTCCAGAACCAGAACCAAACTCTGTATCAAAACTATACATTGGTTGGATTAAACCAACTTTCAACAAAATCCAAGAACATATTGACTATAGAGTTACGGTAGTAAAAGATGGTGAGAACATATTCGGACCAATTCCATTGACACACACTTCACCTGGAAAAGTAAAGATTCCTGTAGAGTTTACATCTTCAGGTGAACACCAAGTGGTAATAGAGATGGAGGGAATATTATTTCAGCCAATACCATTAGAGACAACCGTTTTTACAATTAATGTAGGTGGAGGTGGCTCCACTCAGTCGACGCAAAGCAGTGATAATGCTAGTGAAGGTGGTGGATGCCTAATTGCAACAGCTGCCTTTGGTTCAGAAATGTCACCTCAAGTACAACAACTAAGAGAACTTCGTGACAATGTTGTAATGCAAACCACATCAGGTCATGCATTCATGAATTGATACAGAGCAAGAGATGTTAGGATATGGTATTGGTGTCATACTACTTAACATTGGAATGTACTTTGTTGCACCAGCAGTTTTGATTACAGTGTTAAGAAAAAAACTTAGAAAGTAAAATTATTTTCTAGTTGCAAATGATGCAGCGCCGATCGCAATTCCACCTACTCCTAGTCCAATTGCAATATACATAAGACTAGAATTATCGTTGCTTGATTTGTTATTGGATTCTGTAATTTTGTTTTCTAATTCTGCCATGACACTCTGTAGTTCACGTATGTCTCCACGCAGATCATTTATTTCTCTGTCAAAGTCAGCAGTCTCTACTTCATTGGATTTAACTGTAGGAAATTGTAATGATGATGGATCTTCAACTTTTACTGGATGTAATGCTAAGCTTACTTTTGTATCGTTAATAGTTCCCAGTATATTCAATTGTGAATATCCAGTGAAGGTTGGTGTAATGACAGATTCATACATGCCAGGAACACCAGATACTGGTTGTAGTGGAAGTATAATTTTTTCTTGTTCTACAATAAGTTCAATCTTTAGTGTTTTTTTCAAGCCCTCAATGCCTTTGGCAGATACAAAGTCTTGGTCTGCTGGTTCAAGGCTCTTGTCTAATATGCTGACATAAACCCTGATTGAGTTTGATTCACCAGCAACTGGTGGACTATTCTTCCAGTCAATCTCTATACGATAATCACCTACTGCGTCTGCTTGATGAGCAAATGCATTTGTCATTAACAGTGGTGAAATCATCAAAAATGCCAAAATAGCCAATCTATATTTCATATGACTTTGCGACTTGGGTGGAAATAAAAACTGTCCTAGTACACTAGTGAAATGTATGAAATTTCTGGGATCATTTTTATTAACCCAATGTAAAGTTGCAACAATGAAAACGAAGACTATAGGTTCGTTAATCGTTCTTTTAGCTATTGTTTCTATTGCAGTATCTGTACCTAGTGCATATGCTGCTCATGCCAATGAGGCAGTAGTAGACATGGCTCCAGGATCTGGCGTCCCAGGATGTGAAGAGACAGCAGAAGGATGTTTCCTTCCAACAACTGTAACAATCGCAGCTGGTGGACACGTTGAGTGGATCAACACCGATACCGCTGCACATGTAGTTGCTTCAGGCAATCTAACAGATGACGATGCAGGTTCATTATTCAACAGCGGAATGATAATGGGTAATGGTGCAGGATCATACTCACACACCTTTGAAGATGCAGGTGAGTATCCTTACTTTTGCATGGTTCATCCATGGATGGTAGGAGCTGTCATTGTTGAAGATGAAGGTGGTCATGACGATCATGGACATGAAGAAGATCATGGCGAAATGGAACACAGTGAAATGGACATGGGTGGAATGGAAATGCAAACACTAACTGCAGCAGACATTACAATTGATATCGCTGACGGTGCAAAAGCAGGTGAGAAAGTAGCAATTGATGTAACAATTAACGGTGAACACGTTAACTATGACATTGTTGCAACACACAATGGTGAAACAATCCTAGATGAGAGTGATAATCACTCACACACAGGAGAAGCTAGCCACACAACAAGCGCACTTAGTGCAGACGCATCTGACGACAATCCAATCGATGTTACTGTAACATTCCAAGGATTTGGATTCCCAGGTGATGACAAAACAGGTCCAATAGGATTAACTAACACAGCACAAGCAGTACCAGAATTTGGTACCATAGCAGCAATGATTCTTGTTGTAGCAATTGTTTCAATAATTGCAATTACTTCAAAATCAAGACTTAGCTTGACACCAAAAATCTAAACAAAACTTCTTTTCTTTCTCTTTTTTTATTTTCTTCTAAGCATTGCTATAATTGCAAGTATTACACCAGCAGCACCAAGAGATAATCCAAAGACACCAAAGTTATACGCATTTTCGATATCAATTCCACCCGCACTTAGGCTAACGTCACCAACGTTTGATTTTATGTTAGATACATCCTTCTGAAGTGAAGATAATGCATTCTTTAAGGCACTAATCTCGCCTGCAGAGGAAGAGCCAGATGTTGGTGGAAATTCAATAATTGACTGGCTTTCTACATCTTCAATTGGAATAACAACATCAACCTCAACTCCATTTAACGTACCAACAATTTGTACCGATATTGATCCTGTCTTTGTTGGTAAAATCTTTGCAGAATACTTACCAATTTGTTGCTCTGGACCAATATCAAGAAGTTTAGAAGCTCCACCAGACATGACAGTAGCCTGCATATTTTTGAATGCATTAGTTATTCCTATTTTCGCTCCTTTAACTTCACCAGATTCACCAACGTCTATTGTGATTTTGTTTGGTAGACCAACAACTGGTGGTTCAATTCCCCATCCAGCTTCAATCTCATATTTGTCTATGTAGATTGTAGTATGAGCATATGCTGATGACACTAATCCAGAAAAAAGTAAAACACTAAGGAGTAGAAAATATTTCTTCAACAGTTTGAACTTGAACAGACAAGTTATTATCTTTACTAAGATAGTACAATATTCGAATTCACAATTCTTTAAATTATGAGCGCAAAGATCTTAGATAATTGAAAAAGATTTGGTTGATTCCTGTTTTAGTATTTTTTCTAGGATTTCCTTTAGCTAGCGCACATCCATTTCTTTTAGACTCAAACCCAGCTCAAGGACAAAGTGTTCCTGCAGGTACAACACAAATTTTTACATTTTATTCTGAAGCTGTAGAGATTGATTTTTCATCACTAAAGATCTATGATGCAAACGGTAATCAAATTGATAATCAGGATACTGCATACAACAATGAAGAGTCATCACTTGTTGTTACGACACCACCGTTAGAAGATGGCGTATACACAATTGCAAGTAAAGTTTTGTCAAAAGTTGATGGTCACTTGGTTCAAGCAGCAATAATTTTTGGTGTTGGAGATGTACAGATTGATTCATCACTACTTGAATCACAGGAACAATCTGAGACTACATTTATTCCAGAATCAATTGCGCGTTTTCCTGGTTTAGTTGGACAGACAATAGTATTGGGTGGTGTTATCGCATCTATTGCGATTTGGTCTACAAGGCAAACCAGGTTTGGAGATCAGATTGGATTAATACAAGATTCGTTTAAAGCAAGATTCTCAAAGATAATTGGTTTTGGTGTTATTGCAGTGTTTACATCTAACTTCATAATGTTAGGTGTACAAACATGGAGACTAGAAGTATCACCACTTGATGTTATCCAAACTACGTTTGGAACAACATGGCTTACAAGAATGATTCTTACAATAATTATGATTGGTATTTGGTTTTGGATAGAACGAAAAAATAAAGTTTCAGTCAAAAGTCAAGTGCCAATGTTAATCGTTGCATTGATTTTGATTGCAACAACCACAATGATGGGACATGGCGCATCAACAGAAATGGCACCACCAATTATTTTGGATTATGTTCACAATTTACTTTCATCAATATGGATCGGTGGAGTAATATTTTTTGGATTTATTATTTTGCCAGCAATTACAAAATTAGATTATGACGTACGAGATAAGATCACTGCTAGTTTGATTCCAAGATTTTCAGCAATGATCATAATCGCTTTAGGAGTTTTGATCATTACTGGTCCAACTCTACTATGGTTTTTGGATAGTAATGTGGGTTCATTAACGGGTTCAACCTATGGAAAATTAATTCTGGCCAAAATTGCTATAGCATCTGCAATGATTGCGTTTGGCGCATTCTATCAAATCAAGTTTGTAACTCAAACAAAACATAATCTAAAATTCAGTGGAGTCTACAAAAAACTGCAAAAGCCGTTAAAGTTTGAGGCTGGTCTTGGTATTGCTCTTCTTGCTGTAGTCGCACTTTTAGTAAACTCGTCATTGCCAGCAGGTGAGGTCCAAACTGCTGACGCATTACAATCTAACTATGGATTTGATGGTACACTGTTTTCTGAAAATGCAAAATTCGATGTTAACGTTGTGCCAGTAGGAATTGGTCCAAATAAAATCAGCGTTGTGGTTTCATCATTTGATGATCAACCGCTTTCTGATATCTCTGATCTTAAAGTAAAAATTTCTAATCCACAAAAAAATATTTCACCAATTCAAGCTGAGGTAACATCAACAATATCAGGCGGAGACCAACCAACGACAAAATTTACTGCTGAAACTTCATTTGGGTTTGGTGGTGTTTGGCAAATTGAATTAGAAGCACAGAGAACTGAGAATGCAAATGAAAGTGTGATTTTTGATGTCCTAATCAAACCATCAATTGATGATATACGTACTAATGTTATAGAATATGACATACCAGCAGATGAAACTGCTCCATTGTATCCAGTTTATGATGGGAAAAACATTTGGATCTCTGATGCACAAAAACCACGGCTTTGGAAATTCTCAATCGAGGACGAACAGTTTACTCCATATACTTTCAATGGTTTAACTACAATCTTCATGGATATGGATAAGAATGGAAAGATTTGGTTTACTGATACACCAAACTCTAAGATTGGAAACTTTGATCCAAGGACAGAAGAGTTTGAGATAATCAATCTTCCTCAGTTTACGTTAGGAAGTGCATTTACACAAAAATCAATTCCTACATCAATCGCTATTGATCATGATAATGATGTTTGGATTGCAGTTATTGATCAAAGCGTACTGTTAGAATATGATCAAACAACGAAGAAGTTCCGTCTTTACAACACCTTAACTCCAGAAGCAGGACCAACTGCAATTGAAATTGATAATTCCAATAATGTTTGGTTTGCTGAATCACTAGTTGGAAATCTTGGAAAGATTGATGCAGAAACGAAAGAGATGACAGAATTTACGCCTAATGACGGACCGCTTGCGGAACCATTTGCCTTAATGATTGACAAGGATGAAAATATCTGGATTGCTGAGCATATTGGTCCTGCAATAACAAAATTTAATCCAATTTTAGAAAGTTTTGATAAAGTAAAAGTTGCAAATCCAGAGTCACTTCCATTTGGAATGGTTTTAGACAAGTACGATAATCTTTGGGCAGCCCAACACGTTATTGATGGTCTTATTTTGTATGATCCTTACAATAATAGAATCACCGAAGTAGCTATACCAACGGAAGGATCGTTTACGCAATTTGTCACGGCAGACGATAATGGTGATGTTTGGTTTGTCGAGCAGCGTGGTAAAAAGATTGGTAAAGTTTCAATCAGTGCAGTACCAGGTCAGACAACAATTATTGAAGAGGAATCTACTTTTGAGATGAAATATGTTGAGATTGTAGCACCATTAATAGCTGCAGGAATCATTGCAACTGCACTATTTTATGTTAAAAGTATACGTGATAAAAGAAAAATTGATAGTATAATTTCGAATGAAAGCTCAGGTAAGTAAAATAATAGTCTAATCTGCTGTAAAACATGAAATTTGTTTTTCTAATAATGCTAACTTTAGTTGCAGTTACTTTATGCGGTACTGCATATGGTCATGGAATAGGAACTGAAGCGACAGTTGGCGTTTCTAATGATAGAGAGATCAAACTGACAGTTGAGTTACTTCCTTTTGATTTTTATCAATCTGATCAAAAAATCATAAAGATTAATGCTTATGATCAAACCAACAGAGAGGATCTAACTAATACAAACTTTGATGTTGAAATCATTAATGATGGAAATATTTTGTTAAATGATTCGTTTTTTGCCGAAGATGGAACTTTGACTATTGATGAAGATGGAACTGGTCCAATTTTTGATAATGGTGGAATCTTTACATTCATAGTGATAATTAATGCAGAAGATGAATTTGGAACTGTAAATGATCTGGAGTTTGAGACACAGGTTAGCGTGACTGAGGTAACGTATCACACAGAAACAACACAAGGAAATCCCATGGAATTTAGAGTAAAATCATACTATGACAATATAACTGGATTCGAATATGACACAAATCAAAAAACTGCAACCATAACAATTCCATTTGATTTTGCAGAAACGAACATTTCACACACTAATGTTGTTCATGCGGAGGTAATGTTTCCAAAAAACTTTATTGAATTTTTAGCGCCAAATTATTTTGGCACTGCAAATGACATTGATCTATTCAAGGCATCAGTATTCGTGGATGATTATTCCGAAGAAGAAAATAGAATAGTTCATTTCATCCTGTTAAAAGATCATCTAAGACATCTTAAAACACAATTGAACAAGATTGGTTCTGATCTGCCTGATAATATAGAATTAACACTGAAAAGAGGTGAGGAACTTCAGTTCCCACTAAAAACAATGACGTTAAGCGAAGAATTCAGAGTTGACTTGTCATGGGATCCAAAAGAAATCAAACCAGATATTCCTGTGAAATTTATCTATACGTTTCGAAATCCAGTAGATGAAGGACCGATAAGAGATTCGGATTACACATTTACATTGTTACAAAATGGACAAGAGATTTTTTCAAGATCATCTAATGCAAAAATTGGAGCAGACTATTCAGAATACACATTTTCAGACGAGCAAACTGGCCTCACCGTAGCTCGATTCACAAATATATCGGGAAGTGGGCAAGAGACTGAATTTGCGTTTGTAATAGGTGATAAAAAACCAGCATCTTCTATTCCATCTTGGATTAAGAACAATGCTGGATGGTGGGCTGACGGTCAGATTGATGATGATACCTTTGTGCAAGGAATCCAGTTCTTGATAAAGGCTGGAATTATTGTAGTAAATGATAATTAAAAAAAATTATTCAAATTCAGAAACATATGAAGGAAGATCATTATCTAGGTGTGACTCCTTACACGTACATTGATTTGCTGACTCTCCACAGTCGAAACAAATCAACAGATTTCCTCTTTTGTAGTCATACAATGTCATTTCTTTCTGCATGTATTACTATCAGAATTAGTATTTAATGATAATTTGGAGTGTAGACTGTTCTGAACTATTTAGAATCCATCCTTATTCAGGATTAGAGCCAACAGAGCAGCGCGTGTGAATTTTCCATACTCAGCTTGTTCGAAATATCTTGCTTGTTGCATAGAATCAACATCAGATGAAATTTCATCTATTCGTGGTAGTGGATGTAAAATTATTGAATCATCCTTCATCTTTTTTACAATATCATTACCAATGACATAACTTCCTTTAACTTTCATGTACTCTTCTTCATCAGGAAATCTTTCTTTTTGTACTCTTGTGACATAAAGAACATCAAGATCTTCAATATACTCATCAAGATTTTCAGATTCTGTGTATGATAGTTCTTTCTTTATGTCATATGTAGAGTCAGTTCGAATTTTTAATGCCTCAGGTGATATTAGATGTACATCTACATCATAGTTTCTTAGTCCATATAACAAAGAGTAAATTGTTCTACCATACTTCAAGTCTCCAACAATTCCAATTTTTAATCCATCAATTTTCTTTAATTCTTTTTTTATTGTGAATAGATCCTGTATTGCCTGTGTGGGATGTTCTTCTGTGCCGCTGCCTGCATTGATCAAAGGTTTCTCTGAAATCTCTGCAGCAAATCTACTAGAACCATCTAGTGTGTGTCGTAAAACTAACGCATCTGTATATCCGGACATTATTTTTACAGTGTCTGCCAAACTTTCGCCTTTTTGAATTGAAGAGGATGATACATCTGCAATTCCAAAAGATGTTCCACCAATCAATGCCATTGCTGATTGAAAGCTTAATCTCGTTCTAGTTCTTGGTTCAAAAAACAAATATCCTAAAGATTTCCCTCTGGCAAGTTCCCTTCTATGTGTTGGATCCATCTCAATAATCTTATTTGTGGAATCATAGATTGATTCAAGATTTTCCTTTGTCAAATCGCGTATAGATATGATATCTTTGTTGAAAAATTCGTTCATCCTTTGAACATTTTATAGAGGCAGATATACAAACCATACTATGGAGCAATCTGACCTACTAGTTAGGCGTATTCGTGATGGTACCGTGATTGACCATATTAACGAAGGAAGTGGTCTCAAGGTCTTACAGGCGTTGGGCATTGACGGTAGTAGTGGGAATGTGATTACGATTGCACTCAATATGCCTAGTGGCAAACTAAACAAGAAAGACATGATAAAAGTGGAGGGAAAATTCTTAGAAGATGATGACACAAACAAACTTGCAGTGATTGCACCTGCATCAACTGTTAATATTATCAAAGACTACAAACTGGTCGAAAAACGTCGAGTTGCTCTTCCAAATGAGATTGATAGGATCTTTCGATGTTCTAATCCTGATTGTATTTCAAACAGTACTGAACGCATGGATTCCATCATGGATGTGATTGACAAGGAAAATCTTGTTCTAAAATGCAGATATTGCAGTAGAATACTAAATGTAAATGAGATAAAATATCAGTAGTTTATTTTTTCTTAGATTTTTTCTTTTCAGCAATTGGTTCTGCTTCTGATTTGTATTGGTTCTCAGTGAATCTTCGCAATGAACCAAATGGCTTGAATCCGCGTCCATTTCCTTTGTAAAACTTGGAAAAGAATTCTACGTAAATCAACCTAGATCCCTGAATGCCCGGTTCAAACACTCCAATGATGATATTGAACAAATGTCCTACAACTAAAATGATTGATCCAAGTGCAACAAGCGGCAGTCCAATGTTGAGTGATTTTAAGAAGATATAATCAATTGTGTGAGCAAGTATAACAGATGCTAGTAAGATTCCAACGAGTCTTGTATAGGAAAGTATGTGGCTCACAATTGTAGCCAACTCCATTATTGCCATTGGACCCTGTCCAAGAATCATTAATCCAACGCCGCCAAAGATTAATCCGTAATATCCATACGCCATTGGGTTTACTTCAATGAGTCTATCCCATGTCGGGTTGATAGCATCGCCACCTATTAGAGCTAATCCAAGTAATACAACACCCCATCCGAACATCAACCAACCTGTTTTTCCTATGGCTTCTTTCTTGTCACCTTCGCGTATACACTGAATGATACCTATAATGAGACCAAATGAAACAAATCCAAATCCAACATATCCAGCAATTAGTAAGAGTCTACTTGCATCATGAATAGGATCCAGAAATGCTTGTGAAGGACGATTCAAGACCTCACCTGGTTCTGGAAGACCAGTTACGCCAACAGTTGCTAGATAATCAAACAAATATCCATTTAGATGGAAACCAAAATGCAAGTCGAAGATAAATCCTAGAACGATTCCAACAATACAGCCAGGAATCATTGCTTTTGACAACTTGACCATCTGTCGTTTTTTGAGTATATTCATAGCAAAACTACGCAACGGTTTAGGCATAATGTTGAAATTACGTTTTCCCTTCTCGACACGTCTTATCACCCATAGACAAACCAACAGAATAACGAGACAATAGCCTGTATCGCCAATCATCAATCCATAGAATACAGGAAAAACTAGTGCAAAGACCATAGTAGGATCAAACTCCTTACTTTGTGGCAAAGAATAGAATCGTATGAATGCCTCAAAGAGTTTGAATTTTCGAGGATTACTCATTAAGGTTGGTGCTTTGTCCTCTTCTTTTGTTTCTAATTCATAGATGGTTGTACCATTTGTGTTTTTACTCAAAGTGGATTCAATCTGACCAATCTTTGATTTTGGAACCCATCCTTCCATTGCAAAGGCATCCTTAGTTACACCATTACTAGAAATTACTTCTAATTTTTTATTTTCAATTTGTAGTTGTTCTTCAACTTCAACTAAAGTTGCAAAGTATTTTTCTGAGATTGTATTCAACTCATCATTGATTTGTTTTAGCCTTTCGTTCTTAGTTTGTAATTTGCTCTGTTGATCTTTTATGATTTCATTTGGTTTTCCAGTGAGATTTGGAACAGGTTCTATCTTGACGTCATGTGTTTGAATGATATTTGAAAACTCATCTGATGAAATAGTAGGAAATACAACTAAGATTAGATGTGTAGTTTCCTTTTCAGCTTTTGTGTAAAGCATAATATCCTTACTATGTGAGTCTATAGCCTTTTTGAATTCATCAAATTTGTCAGAGGGAATTCTTCCAAAATATGATGTTGCTGATGATAGTTGCAGAATTTTTAGATCTTCTGGGAAAAAGCTGAACTCTTCAGCAAGTTTAAGATTATTTTGAATGTCAGTAATTTCTGTTAGTAATGCTTCTTTTTCTTTCTCAATAGCAGCAACTTTCTCATCAATGTCAATTGTACTTGCGGTTTGTAGCAAATCATCTACAGAATCAAAGCGTTTTCTGGCAATTACTGGAATTCCAGGTAATACTGTCATTAGCGCTTTCATTCGTAATAGTTCATCAGAAACTTTTCTTGTTAGTTCCTCATCACGTTCATTCTTTAAAATTGCTGAAACATCCTTGGATAGTGGTTCAAGTTGTAGAACCTCCATATCATGTAGAACGGAGACTATAGTTTGTTGGTTTTTTCTCAAGCCCATAATAGCTATTTTAGCCATTTTAACAGGCGTGAACAAATTATTCTACCCCTTTTAGTAAAATACTGATTATGTCTTGAGCGTTTTGTTTTGTAATCTGTGATGAGATATCTTTGGACTTTGTTTTTGCTTCTTCGATTGTTTTTTGTGTCTCAGCATTAGCCTTTGTTGTTGCCTCTTGTACACTAGAGTCAACTAATTTTTCGCCCTCATCTTTTGCATTTTTTATTGCAGTTTGTAATTCAGATTCTATCTGAATTATTTGATCCTCAATCTTACTTGCATATGCATCAATTTCTTTTTGAGCATCTTCTTCTACCTGCTTGATTTTCTTCAAAGAACTAATGTATTGATCTTGTGACGCTGACATATTATGCACCCAAAAACTCCTTACTTAGATATAATATAACAGCAATTGCAACGAAAATATTTCCCATCATAATTCCGCGTTTGATATAATAGAACTTTTTTTGCTGTGGATTCTTAAAATCAATTTGCAATTATTTCGGCCTCCACATTTTCTTCTCTTTCACTCATCTTTCGTTTAACAGTCTTTAACATTGCAAATGTATCACGTTCCATCTCTTCAAGTCTGAATGTAATGAATTTTACAGCAGATTCCAATCGTGGAATAAACACATTTTCAATCGCATTTGCTTTTCTTTTTGTCTTGTCAATTTCATAGAGTAATTTTCGTAAGGTTGTTTCTTTTTCTGCAACATCTAAGACAATTTTATGAACTTCTTGGAATGCTTTCATTGCTTCACTGATAGACACTGGAATTTCTAACAAGTAATCAGTGAGTGCCTGCTCTCTTCTTCCTCCTTCTAATCTTGGAATCTTTACTCCCATAACGTTTTTTGGAGTAATCAATAATTTTTTTAATTGTGGTATCTTCATTGCTTCATTTTCTAATCTCATTTCACCATCAATCATCTCTGCCATTCTTATGCTTTGATAGCCCTTGACTAGTTCTGCGTTCAGTTCTCCACGTAATCTAGATGATGCTTTACTGATACTGAAGAATTCAAGAATCAATGCTTGACGTTTTAATTTTAAAAGTTTCAGACCTTTTTTTGCAATTGTTATTCGTTTCTTTGTGCGTAGATATTCTAAACGGGTTGGACGGATATCGGCGTTACTTGGCAATCCAAATCACCTACTCAGATGTAGTTGTATCTCCAGTGTTAGATTTTTTTGCATATTTAGCAATAAATTCTGGTTTGATACGAGTGAGTTCTGTCTCTGAAAGACCTGCTAATAATTCCCAACCAATTGAAAGTGTTTCTTCGATGGAACGGTTTTCGTTAGGTCCTTGATGAACAAATCTTTTCTCAAAGTTGTTTGCAACACCAAGGAATTTTCTGTCAAGATCACTTAATGCACCTTCACCAACAATCGCAGCTAGTGCTCTAGCATCTTTACCCTGTGCATATGCAGCATAGAGTTGGTCTGCAAGTTGTCTGTGATCTTCTCTTGTTCTACCTTCACCAATACCTTGGTTCATTAGACGTGATAAACTTGTTAGAACGTCTACTGGTGGTTGTACATTAGCTCGATGGAGTTCTCTGTTCATGACAATCTGGCCTTCAGTAATGTAACCAGTAAGATCAGGAATTGGATGTGTAATATCATCAGCGGGCATTGTAAGAATTGGTAATTGTGTTACTGATCCTTTTCTTCCCTTAATTTTTCCGGCACGCTCATAGATTGAAGCTAGATCTGTATACAGATAGCCTGGATAGCCTCTTCGTCCAGGAACTTCTTCACGTGCAGCAGAAATTTCTCTTAATGCTTCACAATAGTTTGTCATGTCTGTTAGAATTACCAGTACATGTTGTTCTCGTTCATATGCAAGATATTCTGCAGTGGTTAATGCAAGTCTAGGAGTAAGTATACGTTCCATGGAAGGATCAGAAGATAAGTTGAGGAATAATGCAGTTCTTTCTAGTGAACCACTTTCTTCGAATTGTTTAATGAAATAGTTTGATTCTTCACTTGTAATACCAATTGCTGCAAATACAACAGAAAAGTTTTCTTCCGTACCAAGAACCTGTGCTTGTCTTGCAATCTGTGATGCAAGTTGGTTGTGTGGTAAACCAGAAGCTGAGAATATTGGTAGTTTCTGACCTCTTACGAGAGTGTTCATACCATCAATGTTTGACATTCCTGTCTGAATGAATTCTGCTGGCTCTTCTCGAGAATATGGATTAATACCTGAACCTACTAGATCAAATTTCTCTTTTGATACAATCTTTGGACCGTTGTCCCTTGGATTTCCTAAACCATCAAACACTCTTCCAAGCATCTCATCAGATACTGCTAGTGTTGCAGTTTCACCAAGGAATGTAGTAGATGTTCCAGAAGTGTTAATACCTAAAGTTTGACCAAAAACCTGTACAATAGCAAGACCTTGACTTGTATCAAGTACTTGGCCTTGTCGTCTCTCTCCATTTTCTAATTTTATCTCAACCATCTCACCATAAGATGCATTATCAACTCCCTTGACAAAAATTAGTGGACCTGCAACCTTGTCTAGTGATTTGAAAGAAACGTTTGACATTAGTTAGAGCTCTCCTTTGAAAGTGCATCAAATTCTTGTTTCATTTTACTGTTAATATCATTCAATAAATTATCGAGTTCTTCTTCTTTTGTCCATTTCATTTTTGGTATCAATCCTCTTGATTCTAGTGCACCAACTTTAGCAGATGTAGAGCCTTTCTTGATCACGTCAGCTTCCTTTTTACCAAATTCTAAGATTGTAGATAACATCTTGTGTTGTTTTTGTATTGATGTGTAAGTGTCAACTTCATCAAATGCACTC
>LUML01000525.1_pt1 | contig 15546 bp, 17 predicted proteins | sample 729661 | NCBI WGS metagenome assembly LUML01 (sample SAMN03860264, study PRJNA289734) | marine metagenome | biome: seawater column; feature: ocean; material: water; isolation source: Red Sea water column Station 22 - depth 10m | place: Saudi Arabia: Red Sea | collected 2011-10-15 | depth 100 m | reverse complement strand
AAGACAAAGAATAAAACAATACGGTTAAGCATCTGTCAAACAAAAATCATTAGAACACTTGAATGTTTTCAAGAAAAGAATTACCACTTGAAGACAGAAAAAAATCTGTCTTCACGGTATTATAGGGTTTGTTCTTGGGCGTTAATTCTAGAATTTGCCCCGCGTTACCCTCAACACGCTTGATAATATTACGTCATTCTAGTATATAGATGCGATCTATAATTTCTATATAGGACAGGCGTGGGATGCGTAAATTCTAGTTTTTTTATGAGGTATTCATAGAAATAATCATGAATTCAATCTGTCCAAAATGTAAAAGAGATCTAAGATTGCATACACGAAAGGAGTTAGTGAAGTGTTCTTTGAAATATTGGGTGTCAGATTGGAAGAAGGAGGATTAAAAATTATGAAAATAGTTCATGCAAGTCCAGGCTTTGGTCTGAAGCTTACACAAGAACAAACTATAGAGTTTCTTACAAATAAAAAACTAAATCTTCTTCTTGGTACGGTTGACAAGAACGGTGATCCATTCATACATCCTGTGTGGTTTTTGTATGAAAATGAAAAGTTGTATGTGGAAACATCAAAGACATCAAAGAAAGTTCAAAACATTCAGCATAAAGATATGGTTTACTTTTGCATTGACGATGAAAATCTTCCATATAGGGGAGTTAGAGGAAAAGCTTTGGTAAAAGTTTCCATAAATGTTGAAGACAATATACCTATTGCAGAAAGAATTATGATAAAATATACTGGAGATTTAGAAAATAAAGTTGCAAAAATTTTAATGGATGGAGTAAGAGCAGGTCAATCAGCAATATTGGAAATCAATCCGTTATACTATTCTACGTGGGATCACAGTGATGCTTGATCAAATTACTATGTGGTAAAAAATCTATATTATAATTTCCAATATTTTTCAATTTGGCTTATTCTTCTTCTTCTTCCTTTTCGTCGTGGTCTGCAGTGCTTCTGTTTGGCCTAATTGGTATGTAGATTTTTGTCATTGAATATGATATTGTGAAAAGACTGATGAATAGGAGACAAGGTTATCAAAGATTGTCTAAATAGTTATTTTGAATAGATCCTTTGAAAATCAGTAACAATTTTACTATCAATCAAACAATTTTTTCCAGTTTTGTATTAAATTCAAAGCATTGATTCTATCGTTGCTGCAAAAACAGAGTATGGCTGTGAGCCAGAAAATTGCTCCCTTTTTCCATCTTCTGAAATTATGATAAATGTTGGTGTAGACTGTACAGCATTTTTTACAGCTTCATCATAGTTTGCCTTAACACGATTTTTGTATTTTGAAGAATCCATACAATCGTTAAACTCATCAATATTCATATCAAGTGAAAATGCAAATGAGTTTAATCTATCTCGATCAGCCCATCCACTGTCAGGATGTCCATCTTGAAAAGTGTAAAGCATTTCATGGTATTCCCAGTATTGACCCTGATCTTCTGCACAATAGGATGCTTGTGCAGCCATTGGTGAGTCACGACCCAAAAATGGAAGATCAACAAAAAGTAGTTTTGCTTTTCCTGTCTCTACGTAATTATCAATAAGTGTATCTCTTGTTGTGTGGAACCAAGCATAACAAGCTTCACATTGATAATCACCAAACTCAACTATTGTAATAGGAGCACTTTCTGAACCAAGTATGGGTGAACCATTCTCAAATTCTTGTTGTGGTTCTTGTTGTGACGCAAGGAATCTATCTTGCGCTACTTTCTGTGTTTCAAGAAGTGTAGCATAGTATGTAGAAAAACTGATAATCACAACTGCTACGATAACAACAAATGCAACAGAAACTACAAGTTTTTTGTTCATTTTGAATTAGATTTTTTTTGCCTAAATATATCCGTGATTTTTTGTACTGCGCTATCAATTGGACAAGATTCACAGTAAACTCCATGTTGCCTCTGAAAATGTTTCTCTAGTCCCTCTTTGCTAAAAAATGAGGCACCACATTCACTACAGAGATGTTGCGATCGCGGATGACTTCCACTAGACATGTCTTACATGGGGATTTTATGAATATAAACAGTCTAGTGAGTATATTATTAGAGAATTTAGTTATTTATCTACAAATAATGTATTTTGACATGATTGTTATGTTCCACCTCATATCTAGTCACATGGCCACAATGTGCGCAAGAGAACATTTCACCAGCAGATTTTGCTAGGCGCTCAATTTTTTTACCAAAGAGAGATTTTATCGTAACAATATCTCCATTTGCAATCACACCAAAGTTACGACTCTCCCCTATCGATTCTAGGAATTCCTTGATTGACGTGATAACTTCATTTTGATCAACAGGCTCATCATCCATAATGGGAGCCAGAACAAATTGGTGTAATTTCATTGCAGGCATAGCTGCGACCTGATCTGAAACATATATCGCGAGTTCGTGAAGTATGGATTCTACATCCCTACAGTCTACGGTAATCATGTGGATTGACAAGAACTAGCACCATTTATTTTTGCTGCTAAATGTGCCAGTCACCAATACTTAGTCAATAGTATTCTATTCAAAGAAGATATCATTGATATTCTTCTCTAATATGTGTGAAAATATCATCAAATTTTTCAAGTACTGAGATAAGGGAGAGAATTCAAAACAGTTGGCAAGAATACCTCTCAAAATACGGAAATCTTTTTGCATCAGATTCAATAGAAGGTTCTAGTCCGCCGTCAGTTTTTGTCGGTTCATACGGCTATCCTAAGGTTGGCGTGGGACCAATGTTGCCACCTATACATGGTGATACTACATTACTTGATAAACCAGAACAGTGGATTGGAAAAAGCCTAGAAGAAATTGTGAATTTTAGATTAAATCTAGTTAGAGGCGTGCAAAAAATATCTATAGAAAAAACAGAAGGAAGATTTATTGAAAATCTTCATGAAGTTGCTATGTCTTCCCGTTCAATCGACTCTGATTTAGAATTTCATAAGACTACATTTCCAACTACTACTATAGACGGACAAAATCCACCATTCGGCCCTATAGGTGATATAAAATCTGCAAAGTTTTCATCTGGAAGAGCCGAAAAAACAATTGAGCGAGCTTACTATGATCATGATCTGAATGCACATGATGCGGTACTTACATTGTATAATAGTGGTAAAGACTTGTTCCAACAAAGTGGAGTATCACAGCTACTGATGACATCATATCAAAATCACTTGTATCTGAAGTTTTAGAGTTTGATCTGATTGATTCATGCAGAGTTTTTTCACACGATCATTTAGGAAATATGTTTTCAATTATTTTATTTCCACATCGCTGGATTTTTGAAATGCAGGAAGCATGGCATGACGGGGGCAGTATAGGATTTGGTTCAGATATTGAAGATGCAAGGGGAATTGATCACCCACCTGCTATAGCCGGTGCATATTTTGTATGCTGTACCTGTTGGTGTATGGCAGATTAGGGAGGCAGTGCGTGCTGCAATGAAGAAGGAACCATTGATTGTAGAAAGTTTTGATGATGGAATTACTTTTGCATCAAAAAGGATGAGCATAAGTAAATCCGAATGGCTTTCTAGGGGCACATTACTTAAAATGTTGAGGCAGAAATCAATTTCTGATTTTTTTTAGATACATCATGTTAACTCAATAGTATAGCGTATTTATTGAACAATCTTTGAATCACAATAATGCATAGGAACACAATTTTTGCTATATTGTTAATCGCTAGTCCTATCATATTTGTATTCATTGCGTATTCGGACACATTTAGTATGAGTTGGAATCAGGGCCGTGGAGGATTTTTGTTTGGACTTGCATTTATTGTTGCAGAAATTGTTGGGATAAAATTTGTAGTGCAAAAAAACCGTTTAATTTTTGCAATTCCGTTAGTTATCGTTACAATGAGTTATTTCATTGCATTAGATTTTGGATTGCATGATTACATCTTGGATGCGGCTCCTGCATTCAATGTTGTAGGTTGTGATGTTAAAAACCCTCAGGGTTGTATCTATTCCTGGGGATGGCTATGGGATTTTGTAGTAATAACAATTTTTGCAGTTTCTGCCGCTATACTTTTCTTTGGTAAAAAATGGATTAGAATTGTTATTGCTGGACCAGTTTTTCTTGGTGGTAGTGCAATAATTCTATCATTAGACACATTTTTCCCATTTGATACACTAGGTCCATTGCAATATTTTGTTCCACATTTGGTTCAAACAAACATTTGGATAATTAATGCACTTGAACTTGGTATTGCTACTGGAAGAGACAATCTTATGTTTTTGTCAGGTGATCATGGTAATTTTGTATTACAAGTATTTTGGCCATCAGCTGGAGTACATAGTATTATCATCTATTCTCTTGTAATGATGGCATTTTTGCTTAAAATGAATATTCCACGAAACAGGAAAGCTATGTACTTTGGTTTAGGGATAATCGGAACAATCACGGTTAATCTGATCAGAATTTTTTCACTTTCAGTATTTGCATTAAAGGTTTCAACAGATCCAGTTGAATTTGAAGAATATCATTCAATTGCTGGCGAAATAATGTTTTTGCCGTGGTTGTTTATCTTTTTGCTTGTTGTAACTGCAATTGAAACAAAACGAATGAAGGAGAAAGAAGCATCAATTCAAAAATAACTTGTTATATTGCTTTGTCCTTCTAAATCTGATAACTCTGAAACCTTTACACCTATTCTTCTTATTGGAACAGTTTGTTCCACCAGTGCATCCTTGAGTAGTTGTGTTGAAGTTTTTTTGATTTCATCCAAGTTTAGTGTAGGATTTTTTAACATTCGAGATCTTGTTTTAGTGGAAAGATCATTTTGTATAAGATGTATTCCAACAGATCTAAACATCTTATTCTCCTTGAGAACAGCTGAGTGTAATTTTTCGCATAACTCAAGCATATTTCTTTCCAAAAATGTATAGTCAATCGAGTCTTCTTTCAACGTAGTAATTTTACTAAATTGTGATGTGGGTGCTCTTATCGTTACCGGTTCATCATCAATCCCCCTTATTGCATTATGGATGTATGTACCCGCCTTTCTTCCAAACATATTGATTAATGTAAACACATCAAGCTTTCTTATTTCGTCGATTGTTTGAATATTTTCTTCTGCTAATTTTTGTTCAGTCTTTATTCCAATGCCAGGTATATCCCTTATCTCTAATTTTTTCATAAATTCAGAAATACCATCTGGTGTAATGGTGGTTAATCCATCAGGTTTTTTGTGGTCTGATGCAATTTTTGATAGTAGTTTGTTAGGCGATATACCAACAGAACATGTTAGTTTGGTTTTCTCTCTAATTTCATTTTTAATTTGTTGTCCAATATGCCCAGCCTTTGTAAAATTCTGTTCCGATTTTTCGGAGATATCAAGATATGCTTCATCACGTCCTACATATTCAAAGATGTCAGCAAATTTTTTTATTATATCCATAGATTTCTCAGACATTTCTGAATAATATTCAAAGTCAGCAGGTAGAAAAGCTGTATCATCTCTATCCTTTAGTTTTTGTTTTGCAAATTGTATTGATAAACCTGATTTTACTCCAAATTCCCTTGCTGTATAATTCGCAGTGGCAATGGCACCGCTGTCGCCACCCCTATCGGAAAACATACACACAACAACAGGTTTTGTTTTTAGATCAGGCTTCCTAATTTCTTCACACTGTGCATAAAAATAATCAAAATCCACATGCAGAATAATTCTTTGATTCATGGATTTGATAATACAAAAAGGGATATTATGATATCGAAAAAGACAATTAACCAAGCATCCAAAAAATAAATCATATATGTCGTATCCACTTACCGCTGAAAAGGATGGGATTAAGATTCGCCCAGATAAAATGCAGCCTGAAACTCTGTATCATTGTCTATACCAAAATAAAATAATGCTAGTTTACAAGGATCAAAATGAAATATTAAATTGTTATGAGATTGATGATAATGAAATTGTTTCTAAGGTAAGGGAGTCAGATGGTAGCAGTATTGAAAAAATTCTAGAAGAATATATTGAAAAAGAAAATTTGAGAAAAAAGTAATTTGTTCATAAAGAACAAGCGCCACAGCCAGAACAAGCGCCACAGCCAGAACAAGAACCACAGCCAGAACAAGAACCGCAGCCAGAACAAGAACCGCAGCCAGAACAAGAACCACAGCCAGAACAAGAACCAGAAACAAAGAGGGAACAACGCGAACCACATAACATGATTTTCATTGGAACAAAGCCTATCATGTCATATGTTACTGCAACATTAACACAGTTAGGTTCCTTACCTGTTATCACACTAGTGGCTCGCGGTAAACGTATTACTCAGGCAATAGATGTATCACAAATGATTATGAAACGAATGAACGAAGTAGGATATGAAATTAGTGATGTTCGTATATCTTCTGATTCATTAGTATCCAAGGATGGACAGAAACGTAATGTGTCAAAAATTGAAATTGATATAAAAAATCCTTCATCCAATTAAACAAAACTTCATTTTAATTTTGTTAATAATGCAGAGTATAAGAAAGGTAAAACTGTTGTAGCCTCTGCATGTATTGTTGTCTGCTTTGCATTTTTTGTTACTTTTCCCCATGATATTGCTTCGCGAACTAATGCACCGCTCAAACTACCATCAAATTCCTGTGCAGTAGTAACGTATACAGCAAAATCTAAACCGTCTCTATATTGGTTCCACCAAAGCGTGTGATGTTTTGATATTCCACCACCAATCATAAATGCACCTGATTTTTTTGCTTTAAAGATTATACCTGAAAGTGTATCAGCATCCTTGATTATGTTTAATTTGAAATCTGAATGTTTTTGTACAAATAACCAAATCTGACTTCCTACAGCACCATCCATAATACCTGGAACTATTACTTTTACATTATTTTTGTATGCAGAGTGTAGAAATGAATCGTCTCCTAGATGTTTTCCAATCATTTTGCATACATCCTCAGTTGACATCTCTCGAACTCCGTTGGCGTATTCTTCCTCTAAAAATAATTGCATTTTTTTTTCAATCAGTGGACCATAACTATCCATAGGAACCAAAACATTACCTAGTCTATGGAAATTTTCATCAGCTAGTTTTGCATCATCCATAGTGAATGAACCCTCATTATAATTTGAGAAATGTCTAGCAATATCATGATCTAACGCACCACATGTTGTAATAACCACATCAAACCATTTTTTTTCTATCATATCTTTTACTACCCCTCTTAATCCAGTTGATATGACAGCCCCAACAAATGATAGAAAATTAATACATTCCTTATCATTGATCATTTCAGTTAATACAGAAAGACCATCAGACAAATTACGTGATTCAAACCCACCAGACTTGGACAAACTTTCAAAAATTTTATCAATAGACGTTCCTTCATTTATGGAAATATCTTGAACTGGTTCACCTGGCTCAATCATAAATTGAAGCAACAATTCATGTATAAAATCCTGACTTAGAAAAAACTACATTTGTATCTGGAAAACCTTAAAACAGTCAAATGAGACATGACCACAAATGACTGGAAAAATCAAGGTCGCATTAGTCGGTATTGGTAACTGTTTTTCTGGTCTGATTCAGGGAATTGAGTATTACAAGCAAAATCCTTCACAGGAGGTAATTGGGATTATTCATGATAAGCTTCGTGATTATGGCATACATGATATTGATTTTGTAGCGGGATTTGATGTTGGTGAAAACAAAATTGGTAAATCAATCAATGAAGGAATCTACGAATATCCAAACATGGTTGATTGGATTCCAAAAGATAAGATGCCAAAGACACAATCCATGATTTATGAGAGTCCTGCTCTAGACGGAGTGGGCATTTGGGTAGAAAACAGGGTAAAGCCGATTCAAAGTGGTAAAAATGAGACTGATTTAGAAAAAGAGATCAAAGATGTCCTAAAGAAAACTGGTGCTGAAATCGTTGTATCATACCTTCCAGTAGGCTCTGAGAAGGCAACTCAATTTTGGGCTCAGATTTGTCTAGATACTAACACTGCATTCGTGAATTGTATGCCTGCGTTCATTGCATCTGATGAAGAATGGGCACAAAAATTTACGGATAAGAACATACCAGTTGTTGGTGATGACATAAAGGGCCAAGTTGGCGCTACAATTGTTCACAGAACTCTTGCTAGGTTGTGTAATGACCGAGGGACGAAAATAGAAAAGACATACCAGATCAACGTTGGTGGCAACACAGACTTTCTAAACATGAAGGAACAGGAACGACTTGTGAGTAAGAGAATATCTAAAACCGAAAGTGTTCAAAGCCAACTTGATGAGCGTCTTGACGATGATCAAATTTATGTTGGCCCTTCCGATTTTATTCCATTTTTGGCTAATACCAAGTTAATGTTCATGAGGATAGAAGGAAAGCAATGGGCAAACATTCCATATAACATGGAAGTTAGGCTTGAGGTTGATGACAAAGCAAACTCTGCTGGTATAGTAATTGATGCAATTAGATTGGCAAAAATTGCTCTCGATGATGGTATTGGTGGTCCAATCATTCCTGCAAGTGCATATCTCATGAAACATCCTATAAAACAAATGAGTGACCCAGAAGCAAAAACTGCATGTGAAAAGTTTGTTGCTGGTAACAGTTAACATTCCTTCATTCATAAAATATTCACAATAGTTGTTAGCATAGTCAACTAAACTTGTTCGAATTCGATATTCGTTGTGTGCGATCAGATCTCACATGGTTTTCATTAAAAAAGTTGATATTTTTGGCTTCAAATCATTCGGTTTCAAGACTACAACTGTAAACTTTGAACCTGGTTTAGTATCTATTTCTGGACCTAATGGATCTGGTAAGAGCAACATACTAGATGCAATCATCTTTGCAATGGGAGAAAACAAAGCAAGAGTTATGCGCCAACCAAATCTCAGGTCACTTATACACGATATTGATGGGAGTAGGCATGGACCCAAACTTACACGTGTCAAGGTTCAGTTTGATAATTCTGATAGGAAGATCCCTGTACCATATGATATTGTTAATGTTACACGTGAGATGAATGACAAGGGTGAAAGCGAATATTATCTTGAAGGTAAAAAGATCAATCGAAATCGAATTCTAGACATTTTTGATATGGCTAATGCTGGTCTTAACCAACTAAACGCGGTTCAGCAGGGTACAGTGACCAAGATTTCTGAGATGACGAATGAGGAAAAAAGGAAAACTCTCGAGGATCTTGTAGGTCTTACAGCTTTTGATGAAAAAAAGGCTGAGGCTGAAAAAACACTAAATCAGGCTGATCAACGTTTGGAGGTCGCTATGGCAAAGATGGGTGAGGTCAAAAAGCAAATTGATGAGTTGGAAATTGAGCGAAATCTGAAAATGCGCCATGAGATGATCGGGCATGAACTGGATCGATTTAGAGCCATAGAGGCAACAGGAAAACTAAGAAAAATCAGGAATGAAAAATCTGAGAAAGAAGAAAAACAGCGCACCGATTTATCAGAGAAAGAACAATTGGAAAAATCACAATCTATTCTAAACAGTGAAATTGAAAAGATAGAAGAAGAAAAATCAGCTTTCAAGATAAAACTAGATGCCTTCCAACAGGCTAAGTCAGGCATTGATCAGGAATTGAGGAACTTGAAGAAGTGAAGAAATCTATTCAAGAAATAAAATCCTCGAAGAATTCTATAGATAAAAAAATTGAATCCAATGATTCCGAAATTAAATCTGTTCTGGAACGTCAATCAGAATTATCTGGTCAAAAAAATATAATTGATAAAAAAATTCAAGATCTTAAAGATCAATTACATGATGCAAAATTAGAAAAATCACAAACTTTGACACAACAAAAAAACATACAAAATAAGATTGACAGTAATATTAAAACACAGAAATCTGTAGCTGCTGAATTAGAAAACCTCAATGAATCCTCAGAAAAAATTTCTAAAGTAACTTCTAATAATAACTCTAATGACATTGAATTGAAAATATCAAATCTTTCTGAAAAAAGAGAAAAGATAGAAAATGACATAGCAGAATTGGAATTAATTCTAGATAAGTCATCAAAGGCTGGACATCGATATAATGAAAAGATTAAACTTGTTAAGGATGTAATGCACGAAGATTATACAATATCTCAGTTAAAGGGTGATGCAAAAAAACTTGGCATTGTTGGTTTTGTATATCAAGTACTTTCTTGGAACAAACAATATGAGCGTGCAATTTTGGCTGCATGTGCTGATTGGATTAAGGCTGCAATTGTTCCAGATTTTGAAACACTAGTAAGCTTAGCACAAGTTGCTAGAAACAAAAAATTACCTAAATTAAAAATTATTCCACTTAATGCAATACCTGAATTTAGAATGAAAACTCCTAAAACTCCTGGACTATTAGGTATTTTATCTGACTATGTTAAATGTGATAGAGAATATCTTCCTATTGCCAGATTTTTATTTGGAAACATAATATTGGCACAAACAGGAAAAGATGCACATAACCTATCTAAGGCTGGTTACAAGGCTGTATCTATCAATGGTGAGTTCTTTGAATCTAAAACAAACGCTGTAACCATAGACATTAATTCAAAAATATCAAAGTTGACAAAAATTATTTCCCAAAGCTCCACCGTTGAGGGATTATTACAAACAATTACATTATTGCGCAAGCATGTACAAAAGAAAAAATCAAATCTTAAGAAAATTGAACAAAAACAACGGTATCTAATGAAGCAGTTACAGGTATCTGAAACAGAACGAGGTAATGCAACACATACTCATTCTACTTTAGAATCTCAAATTAAATCTAAAACTGATTTGTATAATACACTTTCACAAAGAATCTCAGATCTAAGAACGCAAGAAGAAAGATTTCCTACAAAAATAATTCAAAACTCATCAAGTATTGAATCACTTGAGCAAAGGATTAACCTTGTAAGACAAAATTATTCTGATACTGAACAAACTACTATTGCAAACAAGCTTTCATTCCTAAATGAGAAAAAATCTTCGTTGAATACTGAAAGGAGTGCAATCATAAAACAACTGAGTGAGAAAGAAGCATCTATAGCTGTAGTGGAGGATAGGAAAAAACTTAGAAGAAGTGCACTTTTACAGGAGCAAACTTCCATGTCTAAAGAAAAAACTGAACTAGAATCTATAATTACGAAAGCTCAAACTGAGATGAATGAATCTAGTGAAAAATTGACAAAATTAAGGGACAAAGAACAGGAACTAATTTCCACATCAGGTACGTCTGTTTCTACGCTATCTGAGTTTGACAGTCAGCTAAATGAACGAAATACGAAGGAGCGTACAATTACAAGCGACATTAACAAGCTTGCACTAGAGTTGGACGGTCTTAAACGTGATCTTACTGAAATTAAAAACCAGGAGTCATCACTAGTTAAAATTTTAAATTTATTTGATCTTGACGATTCAATTGAAATATTTGATGTTAGTCCATCAATTGAAGCATTAGAAAAAGAACAAAATGCATTGGCTGCATCACTTAACACTGTAGCACCTAAACGTTATGTGGAAATATCAACAGGATATCGTTCAATGTCAAGCAGAAAGAATGAGCTTGAAGAGGAGCGTAATTCTATTGTAGAATTCATTGAATCTGTAGAGAAGGACAAGCGTCAGACATTCCTAGATGGATTTGATACCGTTGACAAAGAAATCAGAGAGATATTTACCAGGATGAATGGTGGAAACGCATGGCTTGAGCTAGAAAACGAGGACGATATATTCAATTCAGGCATTAATTATTTCATACAATTCCAGAACAAACCTAAAAGAGAATCAACCTCCATTAGTGGTGGAGAAAAAACTCTAGCTGCGGTTGTTTTCGTCCTCGCATTACAAAAACTCAAACCTTCACCATTTTACCTATTTGATGAAATTGATGCACATCTTGACGGACCAAACTCAGAAAGCCTGTCTAAAATAGTTGAAGAGAGATCGCAAGGAAGTCAATTCCTTATGGTATCTCTAAAGGATACTGTTGTAGAAAAGGCAAAACTGATCTATGGTGTATATCCTAAAAATGGCGTTTCGCAAGTTGTGACATACAAGGATAAACGGGTTCCTACGATAGCTACTTAGTTATATCAACAAAGCACGCAACATTTCTTCCATCATGAGTTTCAAGTGAGGGCACATTTTCACACTTCTCAATTGCATATGGGCATCTGGCACGAAATCTACAGCCAGAGTAAAAGTCTATGTCAAGTGGTTCATTAATGCGGATTACTTTTTCTTTGTACAGGTTACTAGGATCAGGCTCAGATATTGCGTCAATTAATGCTTGAGTGTAAGGATGCCTTGGCTCTAACAAAACTTTGTTTATTGATCCAGTTTCCATAATCTTACCAAGGTATAAAATTATTATTTCCTGTCCAAAGTGTCTTGCAGTTGCAAGATCATGTGTTATGTAAATAAATGAAATGTTATTTTTTTTCTGTATATTTTTCATAAGGTCAAGTATTTCCGCACGTATGGAAACATCAAGCATGGAAACAGGTTCATCAGCTATGATGATCTTTGGTCGTAATACTAATGCCCTGGCTAAAACTACTCGTTGTCTCTGACCACCAGATAACATGTGAGGATATTTGTTTGCGATTTCTTCAGACGGTTCTAATTTCACTTCTCGTAGTGCATCTAAAACAATCTTTTCCCTTTCCGTGGTGTCACCAACATTATGAATTTCGAGTGGTTCAGATACAATATCCCTAACCCTCATTCTGGGATTTATGGAATCATATGGATCCTGATGAACCATTTGACAATTCATTCTTATTTTCTTTATACTATTATCATTATCAGTGACCTCTTCTCCATCAAAAATGACTTTGCCAGAATCTGGTATTATTGCTCGAAGAATTAATTTTGCTATTGTTGATTTACCAGAACCAGATTCCCCAGCAATAACAAGAACTTCATCATCATGAAGAGTGAATGTCACATTTTCAACTGCCTTTACCACAGATGTTTTTGAACCAAACAAATTTTTTTTAGTAAACTGTTTTGATAGACCCTCAACTTTTAGAATCTCAGCCAATAATCAATTATTGACTAACTAGTATATCAAGAAATCACAAAATAATTAACAGCAGTCAAAAAGGCTTTATGTGGTACTATTTTTGGTGCATTTTATGAGCTTAAAATCAATTCAAAAGGAGCGTGAATATACAAAATTTGTCGTAGATGAGAGACTTTGTTATTATGAACCATCTAAAAATAAAACAGAGAAAACGTTTGTTGAAGAACTATCATCCAGTTTAAATCAAAAACAAAAATCAATACATCCAAAATTTTTTTACGATAAAACTGGCTCAGAACTTTTTGAGAAGATATGTAAATTACCAGAATATTATCTAACAAGAACTGAAATTAGCATATTGAACAAACTAGATGATAAATTATCAGCATACATGGATGAGGAATTTAGACTTGTAGAGTTAGGAAGTGGTTCCTCATATAAAACTAGGATACTGATTTCCATCCTTGAAAAATTACAGAAGCATATAGAATATTTTCCAATTGACATTTCTAAGATACTAAAGGAAAGCACAACAACACTACTTGATGATTATGAAAATTTGCATATGACTGGAATAATTGATAACTATGAAAGTGGATTGGAATTTGTAAAAAACTATGATGACAAGAAAAATCTAATAGTATTCTTAGGTTCTAGCTTTGGTAACTTTGATTATGAACCTGGATTAAGATTTTTACATAAAATAAATTCGTCAATGAAAGATGGTGATTTGTTCTTGATTGGTTTGGATCTTGTAAAAAATAGGAATATACTCGAGCAAGCATATAATGATTCACAGAATATCACTGCACAATTCAATTTGAATGTCTTATCCCGCATTAATTCAGAACTGGATAGCAATTTCAATGTAGACAAATTTGCACATTATGCAGCATTCAATGATTCAAAAAACCGAATTGAGATATACTTACGCTCATTAGAAAATCAGATTGTGAATATTACCAAGGCAGGAATTATGTTAGAAATGAAAAAAGATGAGTTGATTCATACTGAAAACTCGTATAAATATACGATTCCAAAAATCAAAGAAATGTTTTCCAATACTGGTTTTCAAATTAAGGATCTATGTATCCAGAAAATTCAGACGATGTCCACTCCCATACATCACCAATCATCTGATGACATCCATAATGGCTTTTTCCATTTGGATACGATCCTATTTCATCACAATTCCAAATGTATGATTCAAGTAAATTTGCACGCGTATTATCTGGTGGATTATCGCCCCACGGGAAAATTGTTTTCCTTTGATTCTTGTCATCCCAACATGCAGCCTTTTCCCATTCAGCCTCTGTTGGTAATCTTTTTCCAGCCCATTTACAATATGCATCAGCCTCATAATAGCTAACGTGACAAACTGGTTCACTTGGATTTATTTTTCGTTTTCCAAGAAAGTCGCAGGTCATCCATTTCCCATCAATCTTTTCCCAATACATTGGTGCTTTCCATTTTTCATTCTGTACTTTATCCCAACCATCAGAAAGCCAATATTTGAAGTCGTCATAACCCCCATCATCAATAAATTTCATGTATTGTTTGTTTGTTATTGGATATGCGTCAATTTTGTAATCATTAAGATAGACATTATGTTCAGGCAGCTCAATATCATAACAAAATTCATCACCTGAATAGCCCATTTTATACAACCCACCATTTATTTTGATTGCTTGAGATTCCTGTTCTGGCGTCCTATGCATTGAGTTTTTTATAACAGGTCTGTATCTGTCTGCTAATAGATGTTGTAAATCATAGATTAACAGTTCTTGATGCTGACACTCGTGGTTTATTGCCATAAAGAATAATTGCTTAGTTTTTTCATCTAACTTTTCATTCTGTAAAATACCATCCACTTTGTTAGTCATCATATGAAAATACTCAAAAACTTGATCAACTGTAGGTCTAGTTGCTAGTCCCCTCTTATCCTTGTCATGTGGTTCTCCAAATTGATGATAATACGAATTAAGATATTCACTAAATTCCTGCGAATAAAATTCATAATCTTTTATGGATTTACTCATAACAACTTCTAGTAGCCAACTAACATGTCCCAAATGCCATTTTGGTGGGCTCATAAAAGGAGCTGTCTGCACAACAAAATCGTCTTTTTCCAGTGTTTGTACCAGACTTAGTGTTCTAGTTCTTGTTTCATTGAACTGCCCAAGAAGGGATGATTTTTGTCTTGAAACTGTTGCCATGTCGAATCACTTTCGTCATATACGTATTATATTTTTCACTAGCTGTAACAACTACACTTTTTAGTTTTATGCTTAATACATCCTACCAATCGATGATCCTGACAACCACAAACCATACATTTTTTCTTATTTTCATTCATTTTTTATTATGGCTCACAGGAAGTTACATCATATAATCTAGCCAAAATTTCTTTAGCGGTGTTTTCATTTTCAGTTTCCTCTATTTGTTTCTTCAAGCTCTCAGCCAGACTTAATGCAAATGAGTTCAGTGATATGTGATCAGCAGTTTGGCTTTCCACACATTTATCTATTTTTTCA
>LUML01000103.1_pt1 | contig 15624 bp, 14 predicted proteins | sample 729661 | NCBI WGS metagenome assembly LUML01 (sample SAMN03860264, study PRJNA289734) | marine metagenome | biome: seawater column; feature: ocean; material: water; isolation source: Red Sea water column Station 22 - depth 10m | place: Saudi Arabia: Red Sea | collected 2011-10-15 | depth 100 m | reverse complement strand
GCTCAATATAGAAACGAGTCATTATCAGATAGATTCCCTAGAATTCAATGAGTACAAAAAATAAAATATTCCGCCCGGAACTAACATCTGCAGGAATAGAAGCCTCTTATCCTGTCACAGTATTTGATGAATTTGGTAAGACCAGGGATACTCATATAACGGGAGAAAGACCACTCACAATTTATATTGACAAGCAGGAAATAGTCACGTTGATGACTCTTGGGAAAAATCCGGAATTACTGGTAATTGGATATCTATACAATCAGGGATTCATAAAAAAAACAGAGGACATAAAATCAGTACAAGTTGACTGGGAAGTAGAATCTGCAGTTGTTGTAACAAGCGGAGGAATTAGTGACCTGGAAAAAAGATTAGAAAAGCGCACAGTAACTTCCGGATGCGGACAAGGTACTGTATTTGGAGATATGATGGAAGATTTGGATAAGATCAAACTGAATTCTCCAAATTTACGGCAATCATCATTTTACAGGCTTTTGAAAAATATTCGTCAATACAACGAAGTTTATAAAAAATCAGGAGCTGTTCATGGATGTGCTTTGTGTAAAGATGAAGAAATTGAGATATTCACTGAAGATGTTGGGAGACACAATGCTGCTGATGCAATTGCCGGATATATGCTTTTGGAACAGATTGATGGTTCTGATAAGCTGTTTTATACAACCGGACGGCTGACTTCAGAAATGGTGATCAAAGTTGCTCAGATGGGAATACCCATATTATTTTCACGTGCGGGAGTTACAAAAATGGGGCTTGAGCTCTCTCAAAAACTGGGAGTTACTACAATTTCCAGAGCAGCTGGAAAACACTTTTTGGTTTACAATGGTGCAGAAACAGTGATTTATGACGCAAAACCTGCAGAAAAAACCGATTCGCGCTTCCACTCTTCAGAAAGTAGTGAAGAATCACCATTGCATGAACGGAGACGCGGTGCTGAATTAAACACATGAGTAAAGATTCGTGGAATCTAGGATTTTTTTCGAATTTAATTTGAAGAAACTTATTTAATTACACTTTAATATTGAGTCAATTTCACTTTTTTAAAAACCGTTCCATGATGAATTCCGCAATTTTATCAATTTTATTTAAATCCAAAACCGGAAGTTGAATTTTTTCGACTGGTGGTTCATCAGTAGCTATAGCAACTACACCACTGACATTCGGAAATAAAAAGGGCTTCCCTAAACTCGGTCTGTGAAGTTCAATCTTTGCAAGCGGTTCATGCTTAAATCCCTCAACCAATACTAAATCAAGGTCCTTTAGGGATAAATGAGGTAAAAGTTCCTCCAGTGAGTGCTTTTTTCGTCTTTCTGGTGACTCATGCACCAAGGCCCATCTTTTTGTTGAGGCCACCATCATTTCACAGGCACCTGCCTTGCGCAGTTTGTAGCTGTCTTTCCCGGGCTGGTCGATATCAAATAAGTGATGCGCGTGTTTGACCAATCCAATTTTCAAACCGCTATCTCTCAAAACAGGAATCAACTTAGTAAGAAGGGTTGTTTTACCTGTTCCACTGTAAGCGCAAAATCCAAGCAGTGGGGGAGTTTGCTGAATCATTTTGTTTTGTTAAATAATGAGAGTCTGGGACAAAACCCTATAAGATATTCAAACTGAATATAAAAAATCATTAATCCAGTTTACCGTCTGAAAGACTAAAATGACTGTCGATCAGGCCGTCAAAAATATTCATATCATGACTTGTTAGAACTATTGACATACCTTCAGATTTCATGCGTTTTAATAAATCACATGCCTGCTCCCGTGATTCAATGTCCATGTTGGCCATAGGTTCATCAAGCAATAGAACTTTAGGCTTTAATATCCAGGCCCTAGTAAAGGCAACTCGTTGCTGAACTCCTCCGGATAAGGTTTTTGCCTGATGTTTTGCCACATCAGCCAGTCCGGCCCATTCAAGTGCTTCTTTCACAGATTCACGGAGTTGTTTACGATTTAAACTAGTGAAGCGTAATCCATAAGAAACGTTAGATTCAACTGTACCGCTTAACAAATAAGGCTGCTGGTGCAGGTAAATTATTTCTCTACGAATGCTCCGAATTGAGCTTTTCCAGCTGTGAGATTTACCTGAAAATACAATTTCTGCACGAGAAGGAGCTACAAGTCCGGCTATTATCTTGAGTAAGGTAGTTTTTCCAGAACCATTATTTCCTGAAAGTAAAATACATTTACCAGGATATAAAGATATATCTACATTCCTAAGAATGTTCGTTTCGGCATAAGTTTTTTCTATCCCACGAAAAAGCAGCAGAGGTTCATTCATTAGCTCATTTCCTGTTTGCCCTGTACATAAGTCAGGAAAGTCGTTAAAACGAACGCCAGTACCAATAAAACTATCCCGAGTGCTATTCCCTGTGCAAACTCTCCTTTACTGGTTTCCAATGCTATTGCAGTAGTAATATTTCGGGTATAACCCAGAATGTTCCCGCCTACCATCATAGAAATACCCACTTCAGAAATAATTCTGCCAAAACCTGTGAGTACAGCAGCAAGTAATCCAAATCGGACTTCATATAATACTGTCAGAATGGTAAACCACCATGGCGCACCTAAGGTTATGGCAGTTTCTCGAACGCGACGGTCAGCCGCATTAATTGTTGCATAGCCTAAAGCCACCAAAATGGGGAAGCAAAGAAGAATCTGACCTATAACCATTGCAGTTTGAGAGAACAATAACCTAAGATCACCAAATGGCCCCTGTCTTGTGAGCATGACATACAGAAATAATCCAATTACAACAGTAGGTACAGAAAGCAGTGAATTAAAGACAGCCAGAATCATTCTGATTCCAGGGAAATTACCATTCACAAGTAAATATGCAAGTAGCATTGCAGGAGGGGTGGTCAAGATAATTGCTTTTAGAGAAACCGAAAACGAAAGTATAACTATAGACCATAGCTCCGGATCTCCTGTAACCAGTAAATGTAATGCTTTTTGAGTAGTAAATAGCATTCCTTCCATTTCAATTTTTTAATGCAACAGGTGTGAACAGCAACTGCCCATTTATACGAAAATTACCAATTTTTTCCTGCCCTTCAACTGATGTAATCCACGCAATCAGGGACATTGCACCCAAATAATTTATTCCTGGATATCTAGCAGGATTTACAGCAATGATGCTGTATGGGTTATGCAACTCTGTATCTCCTTCGGCCAGTAATTTTAAGGTTAGTTTTGATTTAAAAGCCAGCCAGGTCCCTCTGTCAGAGATAGTGTAGGCATTTAATTCATCTGCTATCTGCAGAACACGCCCCATACCAAGACCTGCTTCCCGATACCATGATTTGTGTGTTTGCAGTCCTGCTTTTTCCCATAAATAAAGTTCCTTTTTGTGGGTTCCGGAATCATCACCTCTTGATATGAAAATATGTTTTCCAACGGCAATTTTTTTGAGAGTATTTATCGCATCCTTCCCTCCCTTAAGCCCTGCAGGATCAGACTCTGGTCCAACAAAGACAAAATCATTAAACATCACAGATCTTCTGTTTACTCCATATCCTGCCTCCACAAAACGTTTTTCTGCTGTAGGTTCATGAACTAGTAGCACATCCACATTTCCATCCTGTCCCATTCGCAGTGCCTGCCCTGTACCAGCACTTATTACAAGCAGCTCATTCCCGGTTTTTTTTTCAAAATAAGGCAATAGCTCTCTGATGAGACCGGAGTTATCTGTACTTGTAGTGGTTGCCAGACGAACTGGTTCAGCAAGATTACTTCCTGCACATAAAATATATAATACAACAGCAACTATATATTTTTTATAAATCATAAAGCCAGACCTGTACTTCATCTCCTTCTGCGAATCCTTCTGAATCTTCTTCCGTGAGCAAAAAAGCGTCTGCCTGAGTTGTAGAAGAGAGGATTGATGCACCTCCTGACGCAATCACAAAAGCAAGGTCATTTTCTATACGCAGACGTACATATTCAATCCTGCCGATTTCTGAAGAAATTTTCGTGGCTAGTATTAATTTTTTTTCCCTGTAGGGCCACTCATCAGAATGACCGCCCATCATACACAAAGAGCGTCTCACAAAGTAATCATATGAAGATAGGCAAGAAACAGGATTACCAGGAAGCAAAAATATTTTTTTCCCGTTAATTAAACCAAATCCTGTTGGAGCTGCAGGCCGCATTGGAATTCCGTGTGCCAGTAACTCCCCAAGTTCATCAACTAACATCGGCCCATGATCTTCAATACCCACAGATGTACCTCCAGTCATGCAGACCAGATCAGCATCTGACTTACTTAAATGCTTTTGAAGTAGATCCCTATCATCCGGGACATGATGCACTTTAGCTAAAACACCTCCATCCCTATTTATTAATGGAGTTAGCATTACCGAATTAGAATCAACTATTTGAACTCCGCAAGGCCGTTCCCCGGGCTTTAACAATTCATTCCCGGTAATCAGTAATTTTACTTCCGGTTTCTTAACCACCTTAATATTTGTAAATCCAACACTGGCTAAAACGGCAATATCCTGTGGACGCAGGCATCTACCCTGCTGAAGTAATTTTTGGTTCTTTTTGATATCTTCACCAACTTTACCTACATGTTTTCCTGGAGGGACCGCATCCAGGACTTGAATGTGATCATTTGAAAATTCTGCATTTTCTGCCATGAGTACAGCATTTGCTCCGCTGGGAACTGGAGCACCTGTCATAATGCTTATAGCTTCACCTGGTTTTAAAACACCTTTATAGCTCTCCCCTGGCGTGACTTGTCCTACAACCTTAAACATTAGAGGATTATATGATGTTGCTCCAAACGTGGCTTCTGCATTAAGTGCATAACCATCCATTGCTGATCGGTCAAAGTCAGGCACATTTAATGGAGAAAGTATATCCTCAGCCAAAATCCTACCGCTTGCTTCAACAGTTGGGATATCCTCAGCTGAGAGCAAATGCGAGTGTTTTTTGACTAAAGAAAGCAAAGTATTTACCGGAGTACGCTTGAGAAAACCCCGCATACGAATATCAGATTTTTGCATCTTCACTTACCTGGATTTATGCAAGTTCATGTTTATTAAATCCTGTTTTTAAATGTAGCTTGTAATCTAATCTCTGAGAATCTGTTCCAGTCTCAATTAAAAAGCAAAGGAGATTCCATGTTCAAACTACCAGCGCAGGGTTAATAGGATAGCACAATATGAAAAAGAAATGTCCTGTAGATTAATTGGCAGATAACCTTGTGCAGTTGGGACTATATCTTTCAGTCAACTGCAATAAGAGGGTTTCAGGAACTGGATCAAATAGCGGACCTTTCCATTCCTTTCTGCTTCCGTATCTTTTTCGAAGAGTCTCTAGTGATTCTATCTTTTCAGGTCCACGGTCATGGAAGAGCTGTTTTTCAAGTTCAAGGAATCCTCTCAGTAATTTTCCCGCTCCTTTATAAAATTCAGCATGCGGGGCTGATTCGATTTCCTGGGCACATGCGGGAGCCCAAACGAGCAGGTGTTCTTTTAAAAACCGTGCTTGCTTCTCAAGCCACTGTTCTTCTGTTTCAGTGTCTTCAGAGCTTGTCTGTTTAACGACCAACCAGTTCATAATTTCAAGCTCAAATCCAAGTGTGTCTTCCGGCTCAGGCAGTTGTCCTTCTTTTTTTAAAAGTCCAACCTCCTTCATAAACCCCCTGACTGCAGCAAGGGGAACCTGAAACACTCTTCCTGATAGATAATAGGATTCATATGGCATAATGTCAGGTTGGTGTGGTCCAAGAAACAACTGCACAAACTCATATTCAACTTCGTCAGCGCCTTTTTTTTCAAGGTAATGCCTGATTTCCTTCCATCCTTCGGAAATCAATGGAGATGACCGTGCTGATCCTTTTTCGCGTTCTGCAATTCCATCCAGAAGGGACAGCAGAAACTCTGAATCAGGCTCTTTCCAGAACAGTTTTACAAACAGACCATAATACTTTTGGCGAAGATTTGCTAACTCTCTGTCTCCTTTCATAGCTTTTACTCTTTAGAAGTCTTCTTCAATTTCCCCTCCGGCTTCAAACAGAAGATGGTTCATCTGTCTTGCAATGAACTCCTTGTATTCATGACTGTCTTCCAGTAAAGAGTCAGGCTGCTGCTTTCTTAGTTCACGTTCTTCCAAAACAGAGCCTCGCACAGCATTTTCTATCTTAGCAAACAAATGTTCATGATTATCATGTTCTGCTTCAATTACTTCATTCTGCCACCAGCGCTGCCATAAATTGCGAAACTGTCCTTTTTCAAAAAATTCAGAAGAGGATTTTACAGCCTCTTTTTGATCGACCTCAGCACCTGCTTTCAAACCTTGAACCTCATTCCATTTTTGCAGGGACTGGTCCCTAATAAATGCGTCAAGTGCGGCATCCATGAACTCCTTGTTCTTACTTTTACCGCGTTTTTTTCCGCGACTTCTTCTTGATACATTAGTCATTTCATGGTCTCCAGCCCTGATCAACCTCCTCCATTGCCATCACTGTGCGACAATCAGGGCACATTCTAAGGATGTTCTTGCGATTTCCAGAAAATGTTGACTGAAGAGATTCAACCTCTAATACCTTGTTCTCGATTGCCTCCAGTGCTCTGAGATTTATGTAAGGTTTTTTGCATTGCGTGCAGGCAACCATCTCATCCTCTGCGACTTTTCTATAGTCCAGTGAGATTTTGTCAAGATGCAATTCTCTCTTGAGAGTAATAACTTTTTCAGGGCAGAGCTGTTCGCACAGTCCACATCCTACGCAGTTGATATGCTTGAAATGCAGACTGTTATTCTCCTCTTCAAACTTAAAAGCATTGGATGGACACACATTTGCGCATGAGCGGCACAGTGTACATCCTGATTCATTAACTTCAGCATATGCAAATGGTAATTCCTGTGTTATGTCAACACTTCCCGGTTCATTGCAGGTTTGTTCAATTAAATCTTTAATAACGTCTGTTAGAATTTCGCGGTTACCTGTCTGGCGGGGGATGGACCAAGAAGGTGTCACTGGATTCGTGTCCAGTTCAGAGCTAAATTGATTCAAAGCTTTTACAGCATCGCTTTCCATGCCCTCATCAGCGGTCAATATCCTCACCCTATCCTCTCCCAGGTCAAAATGCTTTAGAATCAACTGGGTGAATTCATATTTTTGATAAAGCAGTTCACGTTCACCGTTAGGACAATTCTCGCATCCAAGTAGTCCTACGCCCGCAGCCCCAAGTGAAAGCGCCGCAAGCATGTTTGATTCAGAAACATATCGCAAGCAGGGTACTTCAACTGGTAACACGCCAGGTGAATAGGCCATTGGAATCTTTCCTGCCGTTTCAAGAACCTTACGTCCCATTTCTTCGCAGTGGAAAAGTATTACAGGAGGATCATGTGCATCATTTTCTTCTTTTGAAGAAGATAGCATTTCCGAAATTCGTGTGTATATCTCCTGAGGTGAGGGTTCAGTGAATTGCAGGGCCGACGTGGGACAGGCAGAAACGCATGCTCCACAGCCTTCGCAGGTCAGGTGATCAACCTCGATACGTAAAGAATTTTCAGGTTGTCTGGAAATTGCGTCATATGGGCAAAATGTAATGCATCGTCCACATGTTTCGACCCCTTTGTCTCCTCCAGCACAAATATCCTGATTATAAATAACATGCTCCGGTTTGTGGAAGTAGCCAACCAGATCACGTATCTGACTCCCAGTTTCTTCCAGAATTTCATCATCTGTACTGGAAACTAAGTGTACTCCCGTCCTCCGTTTGATGCCTTCAGGGGGTGTTTTCGTCAAAACAACCAGCTGATCAGCCTTGATTTGATATCGCTTTTTTGACTGCCCATCGGACAATGGTTCAGGTTCTAGGGTAATGCGCAAATTACCCAGGCGGCCTTCCACTGCAATCAGCGAAACTCGCTGGTCGGTAAGTGGTGAATTTTCCAAACCTTCAGTTTCAGGAGAAATACAAAAAGTCAAACCTCCTTGTCCTTCAGCGACCAAGTCTCCCAACTTACCCGCCATTTTCATTCCTTCTGCAAACTCAGTATATATTACGATTTTACTCCCCACCCTCAGAGGGTTAATCGGCACCTTCTTATGTGTTCTGATACTGGCTGCATGGATTTCGGCCTGAATTAATTTTAATGCCTTTAGGTGTGACTCTTCAGTGTCTGAATGAGGGGCAAAACACTTACCCTTCAGATCCAGGAAATGAAGTGTTTTTCCTGGCAAGGCTTGCTCAAATACTGCAGGTTCTGCACAGCATCCAACGAGAACATGTTCGATGTCATGCTTTTCAGCTTCTTTTGCAAAGGTATGAACTTCTTCTTCAGGGTTAGTTGCAATTTTTACCAGAGGAACTGGTGCACCAATTTTTTTCTGCTCAACATTTACTGTTGAGCGGCAGTCACAGATGAAGGCTCCCCAGTTCTTGGATTGCATCAAATACTCCTATTTAAAGCGTAAGTTATCTTGATCATTTTTAATGGAAAATATTTTAGACTACTTAGAAGGCAAGCCGCAATTCAAACTTGTTGAATCAACTTTCTAAAAAGGGAATTACCAGGGATTGAAACCTCCTTTTCCATCCCCCCTATAAAAAAGTAATGAATGAGAACTGGCAGATACCATTGCCAGGTCAATTGCACCATCACCGTCAAAATCTCCATTCGCTATAGCGATTCCATCGTTGCCTGTGTAAATGGATGAAGTGTTTTCAAAATTTCCATTTCCTTTACCCAGGAAAATTGTGATGCCTCCTGAGGTGCGGTTAGAAACTGCCAGGTCTAAATTGCCATCTTGGTTGAAATCTCCGCTGGTCAGGCCATGTGGATTAACTCCAGTTTCGTGTCTGGACAGCATTTTAAAGTTTCCAAGTCCGTCTCCCCTGTAAACTTCTATAGATTCCTCTCCTGCGACTACAACAGCAAGATCCAGATTACCGTCACCATTCCAATCGCCATATGTGCGGTAGTGTGGGAAGCGTCCTGTTTTTACGAGATTTGCCTCCTTAAATTCTCCATCACCTTTTGCAAGTATTATTGACAGCGTATGTGAACCCAAACTTCCCACTACAAGATCGGGAATACCATCCAGATTCAGGTCGACTCCATCCATTATATGCGGTCCTCTTTCCACATCAACTGAGTAAGACTTTTTCGGCAGGCCTGTAGAATCATTAGTTAAAACTACTACTTTGGAAATTCCAGCCTGAGCTACGGCCAGATCAGCAATTCCATCATTGTTAAAGTCTCCTGCAACAACGCAGGATGGACCATGAATATCCTCTATATCCGTTCGTCCGTTAAAATCACCCTTGCCGTTACCATAATATAAACTCAAACTTCCACCGCCAGTATTAGTTGTGACCAAATCAAGATGCCCATCCTGGTTCAGGTCCGTACTTGTAACCCATGTTGGCCCTTCTCCAACATGCAGGTGTTGGTTGGAAATTATGTCTCCAGAGTTGCCTGAAATCAGAACAGTTAGTGTTTGTGATGCTGACGCCGGTACTGCAAAATCTGTGTTTCCATCACTATTAAAGTCTCCCAGGGTTATCGCATGAGGGAAAAATCCTCCGATACGTTGATTCCCTGAACTGTTTCCAACATCCTGCTGGTGAGCGAGTAAAATAGATTCCTGCCAATTATTAATATCAAAATACTTTGACTGGCTGAAATAATAATTAAAACGATTACCAGCAGCACCAGTTCCTTTAAAAACAACCGGCTGAAGAAATGAAGAAAACTGACCAAAACCATTCCATTCAGGAAGGGGTGAATAAACTAAATGCTTCACCTGACCTGATTGGTGCTTCTTTAATAATGCACCATCTTCCTGAGTTTTTTTATTTAAGGAACGGAGAAATGAGATCAGGTGTTGAATTTCCAGATCAGATAAGTTAAATCCGAGTGCAGGCATAAATTCTGATAAACCTACAGCCCTGCCTCCTTCTTTGATCACTGCCTGCAAATATTCATCTGACCTCTCCGGAATAACTTCCTTCAAATTCGGCACGGGAACGGGTGGTTTGGCAGCTTTTTTTCCCCAGTCCCAGCCTTCTCCAGCTAGACCGTGACATAGCACGCACATTTCTGTGTAAATCTTTTCTCCCTGCTTAATATCTGCGTACAGTGTTAAAGTTGAGGAAGAAGAAAGGAAAATTAACAGGAAAGTGAGTAATCTCTTCAAAACTTAATTTATAAGGCTTAAAATTAGATGGCGATAGAAGAAATACTCATCAATGATTCTATTTATTTCTATCCGCTAAAGGGGAATTTGAAATAGCGCTGGCGGCATTGTCAGAGGAGCCTTTACATCTCCACCCCAGACAATTACAAACCTGAGAATTGCTCCCCCAACCAAAATTGAAGCAAATTTAAATCCGGAAACCCAATTTGAGTATGTCTCGATGACCTTCTCAAAAATCAGTTCAATTAAGCCAATGACCAGCGGGAGAGTCAACCCCAATCCGATAATTCCCCACCAGAACCAAGTAGAAAGAGAACCATGAACAACATACTCATAAACAAATTCACTGCCGTTCGGAGCTACAAAAAGTCCTGAGTTATCATCTTTGATCGGGTTTGAAGCAAGATAATCCATGAACATTTGTATCTCAACTAATTCAATAAATATTAAAACCATAATTGCATAGCCGAGAATACTCATTATTTTTGAAGAGTCTTCAGATCCGGTACTTTGAAATGAAGCATTGCCAGTAGCAAGTCCCGGTGGTCCGCTGACAGCCTGCTGGGAAACATTTTGGGTGAAAAATGCCTGATACAAAATGTACACAAGCCCTGATCCAGCTAAGCCGGTTAAGACTCCTGAATTAAGAAACAAGTATGGAAGATACTCCATTGACCATAAAGGGACAAACATTGCGCCTGAAAGGAGCAAACCTGTGTAAAATGAAACAAATGCCAGTAGAGGAAGTCCGATAACTCCAATAATACGCCTGATCGTTTGATTTACCTTGTAGTGCCACATAGCCGCATAGGCTACAACCAGAGGAACTGCTAGACCAACCGACCAGCCACCAATCACCAGCCATGAATTATAATTCTTGAAGAAAAAAGGGAATAATATTCCTCTTTCAGGCTTTCCAAGGTGAAATGCAATGAAAGCCCCGGCCAATGCAAGAACGGGCAGACACAAAACAGCAGTAATTTTGGAAAAATTTTCGAATTGCTTTAACTTAATTCCAATTAGATCTGCTGCAACAGCAACAACAAACAAACCGCCGCTTAATCCTCCAAAAAAAAGATACATGGGGACGAACATGTCATTGCCCCACTTAGAGTTCATCAGGATGATCGATTCCATTTGATTTCTCCTAAATATTGTCCCCTAACAAGTAAGGAACCGTGTTGATTGTGATAAATATGAAATTGAAAGTCGTAAACAAGGTGGCTGGACCAAATAGCATGGTCTGGGGTTCTTCCATATAATATCAGGCAATTCCCGACTGGAATGCCCGGGATGGATAAGGAAATTAACAGAAACTTCCATCTGTTCTAGATATAGTCCCGCAAAAATTAGCACCAAGCAGCACAGACTCACACCGGATAACCATATCCGGTGTGAAAGACTGCACCTTCAAGAGCAAATTTCAGACCAATGGCCTAATTGCTGGGATAAGCAGTTCCCCAGCCCCAACTTCCGGCTGCGGAGCCCCTTGCAGCAGAACGGGCACGAACCACGTTGGCCACTTCTTCGGCATCACCTGCCACCAAAGCTTTCGTGGAACATACCGAAGCACACATGGGAAGCTTACCTTCAGCTATTCGATTGGAACCATAAAGCTCCTGCTCAGTAGCTGAGAAAGGTTCTTCAGGACCACCCGCACAGTATGTGCATTTGTCCATAACACCACGCTTGCCATAAGGTGAACCTTTAGGGAACTGAGGTGCGCCAAATGGACACGCATACAGGCAGTATCCACAACCTATGCATGTGTCCTTGTTGACGTGAACAATTCCATCTGCCCTGTGAAACAAAGCGTCCACCGGACAAACAGATACACACGGCGCATTTGAGCAGTGCATACATGGAACCGCTACGTTGGTTTCTCCAGGTTTTCCTTCGTTAACTGTAACCACCCTGATTCGGGCGATCCCCGGAGGAACATTGTTCTCATTTTTACATGCTACTTCACAACCGCCGCACTCAATACAGCGTTTTGTGTCAACATAGAATTTCATCCTAGCCGGAGCATGTTTCCCTTCTGGTCCAGAGGCTGAACGGGCAGGGATGGTAATATTTGTTGTTGCCATATTCCTTCTCCGATATCAGGCCTTGACTATTCTGCAAAGACCAGTTTTGGTTTCTTGCATCTGGGTGATGCGATCATATCCATAATTCATTACAGTATTTGCTGATTCTCCAATTCCATATGGAACATAACCCTCTGGATACTTATGTGACAGGTCCTTACCTGACAAAACACCTCCCCAGTGGAAAGGTAGATAAACCATATCAGGACTTACACGTCTAGTTAGCTTAGCCTTTACCTTAATGCGGCTAGGCTGTGCATCAGTATCCTCTGGAGATTCAACCCATATCATGTCCCCGTGCTTAATGCGATTATCGTTGGCTAGCCTTGGATGGATCTCTGCATACATTTCAGGCTGCAGTTCCACCAGCCACCAGCAATTCCTCTCACTGTTTCCTCCTCCTTCAAACTCAACTTGTCTTCCCGAAGATAGGATCAGGGGATATTTTTCAGCCCAGTCTTTCTTCTGCAGGCTTTTAAACAGGGTTGGAACACGATAGTGATCCTTAACGTCATCATATGTGACCCAATCAGTAATAAGATCAGGCCTGGGACTGTGAAGTGGCTCACGGTGTTTGGGAACCGGATCATCCTTCATTGTCCATACATGGAATCTGGCTCGACCGTTTCCATAAGGAGCAAGTCCCTTGGCAATAGCATCTTCAAAGACCTTTCCTGTCAAATCGGTCTTCCATTTAGGCATTTCCGCGTAGCCTTTTTTGAGAGAGCTGCCAACGGGAGCTGATCCTTTACCCGCCAGCAATGTTCTTCCATCGGGAGCTTTTGGCCCCCACCTTGCTCGGAACCCCATTCCTCCCTTAGCTACTGGAATGCTTGTGTTATACAGTACGTGAGAACCAGGATGTTTTTCAGTCCAGCATGGCCATGGCATTCCCCACTGCTCACCATCGCATGGACCTCCCTCTGCTATTTTTGTTTTAAGGTCAAACGCGTGACCCCATTCCTGCTGCCGTTTCATCCTTTCCGGCGTTTGGCCAGTCATTCCAATGGTACGCATACCGAGGTTCCACTCGCGTGTAATATCCTCCGGCAACTCTTTCCAGGCACCATTTCTGTTCTTTTTGAACTCCTTGCCAAAACCAAGACGATCTGCAAGCTCAAGGATTATATCGAGATCCTTCCGAGATTCCCAAACAGGTTTTACAATCTGGTTTCGCCACTGGATATCCCTGTTTGAGTTAGTCACTGATCCAGACTGCTCATATACTGTTGCAGCTGGAAGGATGTAAACTCCATCCTTACGATCAGGAAGAATGGAAGTGGTTGTTACGAATGGGTCAATATCTACAAGCAACTCTACTTTGTCCAGAGCAGTCTTAATCCGGTCCATTTGTGACTGACTGTTGCAGGAATGCCCCCAGTAGAAAGCCGCATGGACATTAACATCCTGCCCAAGCTCCTTTGGATCCATCAGTACACCTTCGTACCAGCGTGCCACTGTGAATCCTTTCTTGCCCATTATCTTCTCATCCTTAAAACGGGATTTCATCCAGCTGTGTTCTACACCCCAAACATTTGACCAATGCTTGTACGCGGTATTAACACCCAGACCATAGTAACCAGGAAGGGTATTTGAAAGAACACCAAGATCTGTGGCTCCCTGGACATTATCATGTCCACGGAATATGTTACAACCACCTCCAACCTTGCCCATGTTACCCAGTACTAATTGCAGAGCAGCGTAGGATCTGGTGTTTGAGGTACCATTTGAATGCTGAGTACCACCCATGGCCCATATCAGCGTGCCTGGTCGGTTCTCTGCCATCAGCCGGGCTGCATGCTCTATATCTTTAACAGGTACCCCAGTTATGTCAGAGACTGTATCAAGATCATACCGCTTCAGTTCTTCTTTCAAGTCACTGAATCCGTAAGTACGGTCATTGATCATTCCTTTGTCTTCCCAGCCATTTTTCAAAATAACATTGATGAAGCCATAAATTAAGGCTACATCCGTACCTGAACGAAATTGCAGAAATTTATTAGCAAATGCTGCGGTTTGAGTGAATCTTGGGTCAGCTACAATGATCTGCGCTTTATTCTCCTCTTTCGCTGTTAGAATATGCTGCATAGCAATTGGGTGCGAGGTGCAGACATTTTCTCCAATAATGAAAACACATTGACTGTTTCTTATATCGTTCATGGAGTTCGTCATTGCACCATAACCCCAAGTATTAGCAATTCCGGCCACTGTGGTAGAATGGCAAATACGAGCCTGGTGGTCAATGTTGTTACTACCCCAGAAAGCAGCAAACTTGCGCAGTGCATATGAAGTTTCGTTATTGTGATGTGCCGAGCCCAGAATCATCAGGGCATCTGGTCCATGCTTTTTGCGTATTTCCTGCAATTTAGCTGAAATTTCGCTCATTGCTGTGTCCCAGCTGATACGCTTCCATTTTCCGCCATCCAATTTCATTGGGGACTTGAGACGTTTCTCGCTGATAACGTGCTCCCTGGCAGCTGATCCCTTCGAACATAGGCTTCCCTGATTAATAGGATGCTCGAACCATGGTTCTATGCTTACCCAGGTGTCATTTTCAACCTCTGCAATGAATCCGCACCCTACGGCACAGTTTCCACATATGGATTTGACTTGCTTTAGATTACGAGGGTCCTTAACTGTTGAGGTAGAAGCTTTTGCTTCCATCACCAGTGATGGTCCTACTGCCGCCAGTCCAACACCCATTCCGGTTGCTGTAATAAATCCGCGTCGGCTTACTCTTGGTTTGTCACTACCAATCACAGCAGGATTTTGGTACTGCCCGCCGCTTTCTGTAACTCTGGTCAGTTTCATGAATCCTCCTTATCAGGTGTATAGAGTTTTATAATATCGCTCAGACTCTTCTGTACGCCGGTATAAAATAGGACCTGCTGATTTGTCTGAAGCATTTTTCCCTGCCTTCCCGATGGCTGTACTTGCCGTCAGTATCGTAGCTGAAGTCGCCCCCGCTGCTACGAGTGCTCCGCGAAGAAAGCTTCTTCTATTCGAACCTTTTTGCTTCTTCATGTCTCAATCTCCTAATGATGTTTCAGAAAGTGTTCATTATTTGTGGCCAAGCCGGCCTTATTTAATCCTTACTGCTACACGCAAAAGCTGGAATTCATATACTTCCATTATGGAATTCAGCAATGTGCTCTTTTCTAAGACTAAAGCGATGTATTTTCAACTAACGCACGCAATGGAGTCGCAGACTATGCTTCCATCCTCATTTGTTGAAGCAACTTCAATCTCAACGTGATAACCTTCCTCAAGGTCCTCCAATTCTCCACCCATCAGGCCAACAGTCTCATCCTCGATTACCTCTACATTGGTACGTAAGGCAAAATTAACCTGAATCTGGTTGCCGTT
>LUML01000044.1_pt1 | contig 15771 bp, 14 predicted proteins | sample 729661 | NCBI WGS metagenome assembly LUML01 (sample SAMN03860264, study PRJNA289734) | marine metagenome | biome: seawater column; feature: ocean; material: water; isolation source: Red Sea water column Station 22 - depth 10m | place: Saudi Arabia: Red Sea | collected 2011-10-15 | depth 100 m | reverse complement strand
ACCCTGCATATGTATATCAGCCAGTCCGGTAGTTATGTTGCTGATAAATGGGCAGGAAAGGTACTGAAAGAGGCAACGGACGCAAGCGGTAATCCCATTTCGCGGTCCCAGGCTCAACGGCTACAAAACATGGCTATCACTGGAGACCTTATAGCAAGTAACCAGAACATCAGGAACCTTACCGCGAAGATAAGAAGCCAGTCAGTAAGGGCAGCAGAGGCAAAAGGCAAGGCAAAACTTGCCGCAGAACAGGCAAAAAAAAGAGCAGCAAGGGCGCCGAAAGAGATAGAACGGGCAAGAGAAAGGGCAATGGGTATGGCGGAACCTGCCATGCGGAGAACAGAGAAGGCCGCACGGAATATAGCGGAGCGCACAGGTGTTGTAACGGCAATAGACTTCACACGTGCATTAAAGGCGGTTGAAACTGCCGTGGAAAATAACGCCTGGATTATAAGGCGGATCCAGGATAGAAACAAGATTTTTAAGGCAGTAACCGGCAAGCTAACCAAGGAGCATCAAGAGATGGAACGGCTTGCCTATCAATACAATGATGTTGTTAATAGCGCAGAACGGATAAAGATCAACGCAGACGCGATTTTTGAATCAGGCGAAATAGGTATACAGGCTGAAGGGCGACTTGCAAAGCACTATGAGAACCTGATGAAAGAGGCAGACAAGCTAAACCTGCAGCTTGAAAGGTCTCTGAAGAAGATAAACAATCTCGACGAGCGCTCTGAAAAGATCTTGGAAGATCTGGATATTTACCAGGACCTAAAGCCCATCGCACGTTTAGATTTAAAAAATAATAGGCAGTCAGCGGTAGCACTTAAACAAAAAGAGATGCTGGAAGATATAGCGGACCACGAGTTGATGATGCTGCAAAGAGAGGAGGCTCGCGCAATACGCATTGCAGATACGGTTGAGGCCCGGGATATTAAGCGCATCCAGAGAGAGGTTAAAAAGATTGATAGTCAGGCGACCGGACTTGATGACGAAGCAGCAAAGGCACTTCTTGAGCTTCAGGCTGTAAGACAAGAACTGGTCGGCGCAAAGGCCAGACATTTTAACATTAAAAATAAATACAGTGCAGCAAGGGAATTGACTAAGAAGGCACCAGAAGGATACCAGAAAATATCAAGCAATCTTCCCGGCATGGGGGAATACGAGTTTCCCAAGGCAATAGCAGACGCACTTGATGTACAGATAGCCAAAGACACAAGTTGGCTTGGTGAAGTCGGTGCTGCGGCAGGCTGGATTAACGGTATACACCGTAGTTTTCGGGCAACCTGGGACATGAGTGCTATAGGAATTCACGGGATACTCCGCAGTTACGATAGCCCCGGACTTGCTGCCCGAAGTTTTAAATGGCAATTTGGCGCATGGGTAGATAGTGGCGATCAACTGCTTGGTGCTTTTGTCGGGGACTTCAACCGAAAGGTATCCGAGGCGGGAAGGCTTACCTCTGAACAGTGGACAGGTTTGGGGCTCCATATGGGAGGCGAGGCAACCGAGTTCATGGTAGGGGCACAGAAGGGCACTGGGTTTCTACGGAAAATTCCCGGTATTGAAAAGTCAAACAGGGCTTTTGGTTTTCTTGGTGACAGAATGCGGCTTGAGTGGGCAGATGAGTGGCTGGCAGATGAAATAAGAAGCGGTAAAACGCTGGACGAGCTTATTGAAAGCGGGCGTATAAGGGAGATAGCAGAAGGGGCAAACCGCGCTACGGGTTATACATCGGGAAGTTCGGGGGGTGCAGTTGGGGAGATGTTGTTGTTTGCTCCTAAATTTTTGCGGGCAAGGATTGATAATATCGTAAATACCGCAAAGTCTATGCAAGATCCCCTTGGTGTTGTTGAGGCAGTGCCACTGGCAGGTAAAACCCTGAGAAGAGGATTGACAAAAGCGAAGGTTACCCGGGACATACCGATGGAACAGAGACTGGCAAGAAGGTCTGTGTTGCGGTTTATAGCTGGCGCAGCGCTGTTGACAGAAGGCATCAACAGGGCCCAGGGAAAGGAAACGGACTGGCGTTTTTTTATACCAGACTCTATAACGGGTAAACCCCATATCAATGCTCAATTCATGTCTATCAACATGTTTGGCAGAGACCATTTTCTACTGGGCACCTATCATAGTTTATTCCGCCTGATGGCAATCACGGGACTTGGGTTTGATACGGCAGTGCGGGGGCTTGACCCTGTTGAAGGGGCAGAGCAGGTAAGAGACGGATTCAGGGGGATGAGTTCCGGTGTGGTGCAAATGACATGGGACTTCATAACTGGCTCTGACATGATGGGCGAAAACGCAAGGGCAGACTGGATGCCGGGGGACAGTGATGCTCTTGGTATCGCTGGACATATAATGGAAAGTTTTATGCCTATAACCTCGGAGGAAGCCCCCGACGCATGGGAGAAGGTGAGGGAAGGTGATACGGTGGGGGCTGCGGCAAATATGGGGGTGGAAATCATCGGAATGAAAAGTACCCCGCCTTCTTATAGTGATATTGTAAGGAAGATTACCGCTGAAAAACGCGAGCAGGGCATACCCAGCCCAAGTGCGTTTGGGGATCATGTTGGATGGGACCCGGAGAATTTGACAAAGGCTGAGCGGAATGCACTAAAGAACGAGCCGGAACTGAAGGATTATTCCAAGAAATTTGAGGCCCGGAGCAAGGATGAGTTAGGCCAGAAATTTGAAGACCATAATTTAGAGATGGAAAAACTTGACAACTCTTTTCTAACAGCTATTACCACCAAGAGCTTCGATAGAAAGGAATACAGATATGCAATACAGGACTTAATGGGTAAGCGTGCTGATGAAAACTCGCGTTTCCATAATCTCAACAAGGACATGCTTGATGAAATTGACAGGGAATATGAGAAGGACAGCATTGACTATTTTGCCGCACGTTACTGGGGTATAGAACTGGACACAGAATGGGAATATAACCCGGACTTCAAAAAAAGAGAGATGCAGCGTGAGCAGGTTATACAGGACGCAATAAAAGTATTCGGTGAAGATAAGGAAGCGGAAATCCGTGAGTATATAATTGAACCTTCAAGGCCGGGTTCGCCTACCTACAGGGCAGAGCGGTTTACCGACGCCCGTGTCAGGGACATTGTTGCAGAATATGAAGAAGACATGGACACGTTGCGGTTTTACTTTGAAATAGGCGACTCTCTTGCGAAAGACCAGGGATTTGAATATGAGTGGGAAAAACGAAAGCGTATGGGGCTGTCAGGATGGGAAGATGTCAGGCGAGATATAGAGGGGATAGATCCGGTTTCGGGGGTGAAAAAGATAACCAGCGATGGTAAGTTATCAGATGCCTTTAAAGGAATAGACCCTGAAACAGGACGCCCTTCAACGGACCCGTTCACAGCAGTAGACGAAAATGGAGTCCTCAAGGTTCCAAATTACGCCCTTTATGAAAAAACCAAACTTATAGATAAGCAAGTTACCCAAGTCAGGGAAAAGATACGGGATGGTACGATTGACTCTCTCTCGCCTGAAGCCAGAGAACAATTTAACCAGTTATTTAACGCGCCGCCGGATATACCCCTTTGGGTTATAGAGGCTAAGTTGGTTAAACTGGGGTATCCACTGTCCATCCTGGATCTGCCTTTTCATCTGCTCCTCCAGAAACGATTTGCGAGAAGGCTTGCAACGGGTCAAACTGTAGAAGGCATCTCGCCCTCGGAGATACAGAGTCTTATTGATGAAATGCAAACCAATCCCGGGTTGCGGGAAGAGTTGATAAAAGGGCTTAGTATGCCGGGTAATTGACATGAAAGAAAATTTCGCTAAACTTGTAAGAATAGACATGAAACCCGAAGGGGGGAATGTATGACGATGCAAAACGGTACGGCGGGCTTTGATCCGCCGCCCGATAATTCAGCGGTAAACGGGACTGGCCCACTTGTTCCCGAGGCTGATGCGGCTGCTGCGCCCGAGGCAGCATCTCCACAGCCACAGGAAGAATTGCCCACTATCGAATCGCTACAGGCCCAGCTAGCCACGTTAACACAGCAGGCGGAGAAACGGGAGAATGATATGAGATCTCTTGAAGGACGTTTGCGGAGCAGCCAGAAGGGGAATACTCAGTTGGACGAACTCACCGACTCGGTTGCTACGGTAGTTGACACGCTTAAAAGCTTCATTCGTTTCCAGGGAACACAGGACAGTGAACAGTATGCGGAAGACCTGCAAAAGGTTGAGGCAAATGCCGTCAACCGCAGGGAGACAAGCAACTTCCAGAGAGCTTCCCAGGGAATGATCGCCGAGATATCACAGGCTGTCGATGATGTAGGAATAAGTCTTGAAGATGCACCTGAACTACAACAGTTCAGAGAACTCTGGGGACCTGCTTACGACGCCAAGGATCTCGGGGGCATATACCAGGCACACGCGGAATTTAACCGCGCGATGCGTAAGATAGACCGCGACCGTTTCCATAACCTTGAAGCAGAAGCTGAAAAGGAAAGAGCGGAGGCAGTAAGAAAGTTCGCAGAGGAGAACGGGTTGAACACCCTTGACATGGATGCTACAGCGTCTTCTCCCGTCTCTATGAACACGCAGAACATTCTTTCGCGCCTTGGCGACACCAATACAACGGTATCGCGGGAGGAAATAGGCCAAGCGCAGGAACTGCTGAGAAAGCGGGGAATACGCATATAGTCCATATTAAGGAGTAATTCGGTATGGCAGTAGGAAATACGGTTACTGATTCCCTGGCCGATAGTATTCCCACGATGATTGCCTCGGCAAGAATCGTCAGGGAATTCGCAGGGGTTATGCCTAATCTCGTCGATAGGCAAAGGCTCGACGAAAATACAGGAACAGTCTGGAATGAAGTTTCAATGGCGAAACTATCGGCACAGGCAGTTACGGAAAACACCGAACTCGACAACCCGCAGCAGATGGAAGACACGTTGTTCTCCATCACGCCTACCGTTGTTGGAGTTCATACGGTCATCACTGACCGTGTTGCGTTACGCATATCAGCTAACGCTTACGCACAGACAGGATCACTGGCACAGAACGCTATCGAGAGGAAGAAGGACCAGGACGGTCTTACTGCCATAGATGGTGCTACTACTGCCCTTGGCGGGGCTAATGCCCTTGACTCCGGTGAAATAGCGGCAGCGGCTTACAGGATCACCTCGAATACAACCGAGCCTGCTCCTGCCAACGCCCCGATTAACGCTGTGCATCACGGGTTCAGCCTGAAGGACATCGACGACGAATTGATCGCCGCCGGTGTAGACCAGACAACAGGTTCGCCCCTAACGGCTGGGGTAGCTGTTGAGGCTTACCAGAACAGGTATCGGGGAACAATCGCCGGTGCGAGGCTTTACGAGGATGGTAATATCACCATCAGTTCTAACCTTGCAAAGGGTGGGGTATTCTCCCAGATGGCTCTTGTTTTGGTTGAAGGGCGCTCCCCGTATGTGGAGACCAAGCGATTGCCGGAACTCGGTGGTGGCGCTACGGCGCTTTACCACTATGACGAGTATGCCTACGGAGAAAGGTCTTCGGGCAACTGGTTGTACGAGGTACAGGCTGACGCTACGGCGCCAACAAGCTAATGAATGCACGTCGCACGGCGTGGACTCAAAGGCGTGGGCCCATTCCGAAGGGATGGATTGTCCACAACATGAATGGAAATATGGAGGATAACAGGCTGGATAACCTGGCCTGTATCCCCCGTAAGACTGACAATATATCAGAAGTAGTCGCTCCCTACAGGGAACGTATAAGGAAACTGGAGCTACAGCTTCGGGAAGGATAAATAGATATGGCACAGAGCGGATACGGAAAAGTAAGTATTTTTGAGGACTTCCTTGCAGGCGAGGATATTGTTGCTGCAACAGCGGCAACGAGGAGCTTTGGCAGTTCAGGTCTTCGGGTAATCGGACAGGGAATTGCCGAGACAGACTCCGGTATAACCGTCGGTGAATCTGACGGTCTTAACGGTGTTGGTATTCTGACGACTACCAATGAAGATGCTCATAGCTGCGGACTTACGACAGGAAAGGTGTTTGATGTCGGAAAGATGGCCCCGATAAATATCGAGTGCAGGGTTCAGTTTCCTGATCTTGACACAAAGGCTTTTTACTTTGGGTTAACTGACGTGAATGATGATACTACCATTCTTGAGGGTAACAACCTGGTAGCCGCAAGCGGCACACTGACTCTTTCAGCTTCAGACCTATGCGGATTCTTAATTGATGCAGAGGCTACTGACGATGAAGACTGGATCATGGTCTACAACGGTGGAACAACTACCGGCGAGACTACGATTGCAAACATCGACGCTGATAACGATGCAGTGGCAGGTGAATGGGACATCCTGAGACTGGAAGTCGGAATTAACGGGACCGCCCGATGGTACGTCAACGGTGTGTTGAAGCAGACCGTTACCGGGGCAGTATCGACTAGTACCGACCTCGCTGTCCTTGCTATGATTGAAGCACGAAGCGCCGCTATTGAGTATGCGTGGATTGACTACATAGCAATCGAGGCTAACAGAGACTGGACTGAGTAGGAGCTTTTAGTGGCTGCACTTGTTGAACTGGCCACAACAGATATATGGAGTCATGAGCCTTGCTGGCATCTCTCTGAGATTAACCGGCAGGCTCCTGACTATTCCGGTGCCAGGAGATACCAGTCGATAACGGTCATAAGAAATGATCGTAAGGTCAAGCTGGAAAGGGATCTTGGCGATGCCCGTCTTTTCGGAGAGGAATTTCAGTTAATATGTGGTGTTCCTGACGGTAAGGGTGGGGGTGAAGCTCTCTACACGGTAGAGGAGGCTGTTAACATGGCAAGGGACATGAACCTCAAGCCACCGCCTAAGACCGAAAGGAAGCCGAGGGACTGGAACCGTATTTTCTGGGATAACGTGGAGGAGAAAAACAAGTGGAAGCGAGGCCAGAGTACGTTCGGCCCGCTGTACAAGAAGGAGCGCAAAAGTTGACAGAGAAACAGTCTATACATGAGCAGTTAAGGGACGCACAGGCTGCTGAAGAGCCGAAGGTCGTGGTATCAAGTTCGATGGCAGGTGTCACCATGAACGCGACAGAGTTGCAGTCCGCGGGGTATGTGTACGTTTACGATAACAGGACGGGAGACCGTTCCGTGGTCAACCGCAACATGCTGGAGCAGCAGCTTCAGAAAAGGCGGGAGGACGGCACCTATGCATTTACAACACAGAAGCCTGAGCTTGAGCGTGAGTATGGTTACCTGAAATGCCTGTTGCATAAAGATGATCCGAACAGGAAGCTTTATGACAGGATGGGTCTTGCCATATGCACCAAGGACAACCTGACTGCAAGCCACGATTTAAGGGTTCACATGGAAAAGCGCCACAGGCGTGAATGGGCAACTATTGATGGTGAAAGAATAGAAGAAGAGCGCAAGAGAGCACGGGACAACGAGAATAACCTTGCTGACGCAATTCGACTTCTCGCAGAGCGTGACTCTTCGCAGAATACGCGAGGTAAGAGTAATGGCTAAAGGAAATTTTTCCCCCATACCAAGTAGTCTTGAGACACATACGGTGACAGATGCTGCCACTTCACTTAGTTCTATCCCTGATCCCGCAGATTACGCGGAGGGATATGTCAGGACCAATTCCGTGGTGGAAACAAGGGATGGCACCACCCCTACTACCACTAAGGGTATACAGTGGGCTGCCGGAGATACCATAATTCTCAGGTCAAAAGACGAGATAACTAAATTCCAGGTGATCAGGCAGAACGCATCCAACGCGGCAACCATTGATTTCCAGTATTACAATAAAGCCCCCGGGATGAACTAATGCCATCCACTCCATATATACCACCAGGCATCGCACAGGGGTCAGCAGCGGGAGATATAACGGGAGTTACAGCGGGGACAGGGCTCTCAGGAGGAGGTTCCTCCGGCGGTGTAACGCTGACTCTTGATTTGTCCGAGTTAAGCGAGGTAACGCCTGCCAATGGGGATTCCCTTGCGACTATAGACTCAGACGGCGCCAATGAACAGCTTACGACAGTTGCCGCATTGGCAACTCTTTTCTCGGGTGACGGACTTACGGCATCCAGTGCCGTTATGGGTATTGATCTTGTATCCAACGGCGGGCTTGAGATATCGAGCAATAAACTACAGGTGGCCACGGGCATATCCCAGTACGATGTTGCCCAGTTCGCGGCATCAGTTGTTGACAATGATTTTCTCAGGATAGACGGAACAGCCGTTGAGGGTCGTAGTGCCTCAGAGGTATTAAGTGATATCTCGGCGGCACCGGCGGCAGGGGATAGCAATATCCTTACCGTAGGCGCATTGGATTCAGGGTCTATCACATCAGGGTTTGGCTCCATTGATAATGGCACTTCTGGTATCAGGACAAACACATTCACGGCGGAGACATCTATAGTTCCCGATGCTTCAGGCGGAGCCGATATAGGATCTACGTCTGCTGAATGGGGTGATGTCTACATAGCCGATGACAAGAAGATTTACCTTGGCAGTGGACAGGATGTCAGCCTTGAGTATGACGAGGACGGCACCGACCAACTCAGAATTGCGGGCAGTACCATTTTTGAGAATCAAGTTGAACTTGCCAAGGACCTTCTCCTGGATTCCACGCCTGCTGATACGGTATGGTCGGGAATTACAGCCAAGTTTACAGCGGGAGAGGATCTGGAAGACGGTGAGGTTGTATATATGAAAGCCGCTGATACCAAGATGTGGAAAGCTGTCTCGAACACAGGCGGGACAGGGCTAATCAGCGCAGAAATAATGTGTGTGGCTATGTGCGTATCTGATGTAAGTGCAGATGCGGTAGGGACATTTCTATTGCAGGGGTTTTTAAGGGCTGACACCAACTTCCCGACCTACACCATTGGAGAAACCTTGTATGTGCCGGAGGCTGAAACGAGTGGTAAAAATGTTCCTGAAGGGGCAGTGCCGGATTCGGATGGAGATTTTGTGCAGGTAGTAGGGTGGGCGGCTGACGCTAACACGGTTTACTTCTCGCCGAACTTCACGATCATAGAGCATGCGTAATGGCTAACGCAGTAGAAAAAGCAAGCGGTATCGCCATTGGGAGTATCGAGAAGGTTAACGGCAGAACCGATGACAATATACAGGCGTTGCAGGGGCTTGAGTTCACCGGGGCAACGGAGTTTAATGTAGCGACTGGTGGGTCAATCGCTACTGACGGTGACTATAAGGTCCATACGTTTACATCAGGAGGCACGTTCACTGTTACCAGTGTTGGCACCGATTCCACACATGGGGGTAAGGTAAGATATCTTATTGTTGGCGGTGGTGGTAGTTCTGCGATATCAAGCGGTGGATACGGTGGAACTGCTGGTGCTGGAGCAGGGGGATATCGTGTGTCTACAGACAATGGATATGTTCATACCGTAACGGCTCAGGCATATACGATTACAGTAGGGGCAGGTGGTGGTGCAAGAAGTGCAGGAAGTGCCCAAGATGGCACTAGTGGTTCTGCCTCCTCCTTTGACAGTATTTCGGCTGCTGGTGGGGGTAGAAGTAACTATCAGGATTCTATAAGTAATTCAAATAATCGTGGTAACGGTACGGATGGTGGTTCTGGAGGAGGTGGTAGCGGTTCAAGTGGTCAGGGTGGTTCTGGGAATACCCCTAGCACTAGCCCATCACAGGGTAACGATGGGGGAGATGGTACGGCTTACCCCAACTCTAATGCTGGAGGTGGAGGAGGTGCTGGAGGTGCTGGTGCAAATGGCCCTGCTGGTTCTGGTGGTATAGGTGGAGTTGGAGGTGTTGGCGTATCTAATGATATAACAGGAAGTGCCGTGTATTACGCTGGTGGAGGTGGAGGTGGTTCCAATTCTAACGTGGGGACTGGTGCTGCTGGTGGTAATGGTGGCGGTGGTGCTGGAGCAGGTGACAATACCGACAGTGGTGGGGCTGGCACAGACGGCAAAGGAGGAGGCGGTGGAGGCGGTGGCTTTGGATTATATACTGCAGAAAGCGGTACATCTGGAGCAGGTGGAGATGGGGTAGTTATAATAAGGTATAAGTTCCAGTAATGGCACATTTTGCAGAAATAAATGGTAGTAATATAGTAGTCAGAGTTCTGGTCATTGCTGATTCAGATTCTCCTGATGAAGCGACTGGTATTGCTTTTTGTCAATCCCTATACGGCGGTTCAACATGGGTGCAGACTTCTGACTCAATAAGAAAAAACAGGGCTGGTGAGGGGGATACATGGGACTCCGCAAGAGATGCTTTTATCGCACCGAAACCATTTAGCTCATGGACATTAAACGAGACAACATGTCGATGGGTTCCCCCAGTGGCATACCCTGATTCGGAAGAAAGGCATTACTGGGATGAGGACAATACCCGATGGGTAGAGGTGTAATAATATGGATCTTACAGAAAAGCAACTAGACGAGGTAATACAGGAAGTTAACAGGAGATGCCCTGAGTCGGCAAAGGACCTGATCATCGTGTTGCAGGCGAGGAAGATCCGCAACCTTGAGTCAGTGGTCAGCCAGTTCTATGATATGGAAGCGGCAGTTAACGGAACAGAAGAGAGTAAAGTAACGGAGAAAGTCTGATGCCTACCACTACATGGAGTGCTTTACGACAGGAAATAGTGAGGCCCTTTGGGCTTGTTACGGGGACGACATCTGCAAATCTTACGAATAATACTTCCCTGGTTGACGACGATCTGACTGATCTGTACCCAAGTGATGATTACTTTAATAATAACTGGTTTGTTATAGTCACGAGTAATAACAACGACGGCGAGTACAGGAGGATTACGGACTACGCCCAGTCTTCCGGCACCCTCACCGTTTCAAAGGCGTGGCCGAGCAGCAGTGACAGTTCCACGTCAACATTTGAACTTATGACCGTGCCTCCACCTGATGTGCAGGCTGCTTATAACGAGGCGAGGAAGATTGTATTTCCTGACATCGCGATGGTGCGTGACACGGAAACGATAGTGACAGGCCCGAATCAGCATACCTATACCCTACCCTCGACCATACGCAGGGTTGACCGTGTATACACTGGAAACAGGAGATCGGCAGACAGTTCAAATAACCTCCTCCTCAACGGGGACTTCGAGGACTGGGACGCTGACCAGTTGACCCCTGGATCACAGAACAACTGGACCCTTGCGGGATCGGGTTCTACTTTCAACAAGGAAGCTGACACCTCGGACCCCTCAAATTACATGGTTCTTTCCAAGAGTAATTCAGGTAGGCTTGCGGTGCCTGTCAGCACGGTAGTTACCCTGCTGCAAACTTACAACTCGGCATCTTCCAATTACACGGCGGTGGCCACGGAAGGGCAGGAATGTAACCTGTCCGCGTGGGTGTACTGCAATACGGCATCAAGGGTCAGCCTCTACATTGGTTCCGCCCTTTCTGCCACACACGGCGGTACTGGATGGGAATACATGAAAGGCTCTGCCGACCTGGGGGCGACGGCTACGAGCATTGCCGTGGGGTTAAGCGTATCGTCAGGCGCGGCAATACCCGTGTTTGTGGATGAAATATGGATGACCCTCGGGCAGTCCGAGATGATGGATGTTCCCTATAACGAGATCAGGAACTGGCAGCATGTCCCGTCAGTGGCAGGAGCTTCGGACGGCGGGGTAATCCGTTTTGAGCAGATACTGCCGGAAAAGCGGCGTCTCAGGATCGTGGGACGTGATTACCTATCATCGGTAAGTGCCGATTCAGATACGGTCGAGGTGGACGGGGAACTCCTGGCTCCCCTGTACGACATGACAAGATCCCTGATAGCAAAGAGGATGGCAGGGGCGAACCCCACATCTTACTGGACGGGCATGGCTGACTCATACGAGGAATCTTATATGAGGGCAGTAATCGGCGGGATCGGCAAGCGTATAAAAGCGCCACCGGTAGCAGTTCCAAGGATAACCTTCTGATGCCGGGGCTCGATGTAGAAATAAACGGACAAGGGTATGTACTCCGGGAAGACAGGGAAGGGGGCAAGGTACGCTCCCGCCCCGTACAGCAGTTTGTCCAGCCTATAAGGCAGACGGGACGGACAAGGCCGGAGGACATTGCTCCCTACGAGTCCTTCATCATCCCGAATTTACAGCATGGCTTTGGTAGAAAACGCATCGCGTCTGACTCCGCTTTCAACCCGGAGGAGTACCGGCATTTCTGGAACAGCACATGTGAGACCAGGTTTGCTGACTCTATTTACCTGCCCATCCTTTCCAACACGGGTTCCAGTACGGGATTAGAACGGGTACGGTGCAGTGCTGAGTTTAAGGGGACTCTTTATACCCTCTGGGAGGATGACGGGGGAGCTACCGTGGTATGTGCCAAGTTTGATTCCGATGATGACCCGCAGTGGGAAGAAGCGGGTGAGGTAATCAACATTAACGGAGTAGTGGGTACGGTATCGTCGGTGGTAACAGATACAAGCGTCGGGACAGGCACCAGCGGTACTACACGAACCTTGAGCCACGATGTATCAGGAGACGACACGTTTCTACTGGTATTTGTCGGCAATTACGATACTGATGCAACACGGCAGTATGCAACCGGCGTCACATACGCAGGAGACGCTCTCACAAAACTGGGGGTTGGGGGTACTGAGGGGACAGATGACATGATATGCTCCCTCTGGTACAGGGATGCCCCTGATGACGGCACCAACAACGTGGTCGTGACGTACAACACATCCGGGACCACGAGGGATAGCGTTATCGCAGTCTCTTTACATAATGTGGCTGATATTTCTGGTGATATTACTAATATCCTGAGTTCCGCTGTCGGCGCTGTTAATGATTCGACGACTACCAGTTCTTCTATTACGGTCACGTCCACAGTAGGGCAGTTAGTATTTGACGGGATCATGCTCAGTACAGGCAGCACTACCGCAGGGGCACTACAGACAGGTATTGCCTCAACTACCCAGATGAGGGTATCAACGGAATATGCTTCAAGCACAAGTACCGTCATGAGCCATACGTTTTCGTCGGCGGCCTATGCCCACGTAGGTGCAGGTGTTACTTTCAAGGGTGGTGTCGGGGCACTTGATATGATCGCAACCGGCTCATATCTTATCGCCCTCGTTACATTTATAGATGGCATTCATGCGTACCGCTCTACTGATGGTGCGACATGGACAGCCTCAAATACCAACGAGATCGGGTCGGGGCTCCTTGCCAACTCCGTTCAAACGGGTGAGGATATTGACGCCGGGCTTCTTGCGGAGATAGGCGGTGAGGTAGTTGCTGCGGTGTGGGACGAGGACAACGGGCAGATTATTTTTTATTCCAGCACTGATGACGGGGACAATTACAGCCGTGAGAATGACGCAGGCAGCGCAGCCGTTTCGATACATTCCACATCCGGCGTTAAGGGGCTTGCGGTCATGGTAGGTGTGGATGGTGAAGATAAGTTGTATGTAGGCGCACCTGACGGGCTCTACGAGGTGGATACCGCCCCTACAAACTGGACGGTACAGTTAATAGACAAGCTACCCCAGAGTTCCCACAACTGCCGCAGGATGGTGGTACACCAGGGATCACTGTGGTATCCCATCGGCGTAGATGATTCAACTCCTGCGGGCATGAGGAAACTGACTAACTCGAACCGCGCAAGGCAGATTGATACCAACCTCGGGCTGGCTTTTGGTGACGGTGTGGAATCGGATATGCTCGGCCCCATAAGGTGGATGCAGTCGGCAGGTGAATACATGTTTGCCACTGTGGGCGGTGGAGCAGCCAGCCGCAACGCCCGGGTAATCTGCTGGAATTCCAAGGGGTGGCATCATATGAGCAGGTCATCTACAGCGGATCGGGAGATCCAGTGGATGCACATATCGAACCTTGATGACGGCGCTGAAGGCACTCCTGTGTTGCACTACAATGTGAAGACGGGAACAAGTGCCTCTACCATGTATTACCAGAATTACCCATTGACCAATCCAAATTCAGGGGTGACCATTACGCGTGAAGACTATGCGTTGGCACAATCAGGTACGATTGACCTGCCGTATTATGACCTTGGGACTCCACAGGAGAACAAGAATGTCCTGTCTGCCCACGTCATAGCTGACGACCTTGACTCTGCTACGGGAGCTGACAAGGTTTACATAAATGTGGATTATGGAGCAAACGGTGCGGCTCTCACCACGGATCTCGGGGACATCCTGTCCGGCACATCAAAGTTAAACTTCGCTTCAGGCGCAGGAATCAGTGCTAAAAATATAGGCTTACGGTTAAACCTTAACCGTAGCAATACCAATACGACCACGCCAAAGATCAAGGATATTGCCGTTGAAGGGATAATTGTCCCGGGACTTGCAATGGAACACGAGATTATCGTGGATATTGAGCAGACTTCTATCAACACGGGGCAGTCCGTTGAGACTGTCATATCCAATCTTGAGACCCTTGTGTCCAATGTGCCACAGGTAACATTCAAGTTTGGGGCGGTTAGCAAGTATGTTACTCTTGACCGTGAGAGAAGCTCCTTTTCGTTTGAGATAGATGCGTGGGGACCCTCGGGTGTACCCAACGCTTTCAGCCAGCGCAAAGGTGTATTCCGTGCGGTATTTGTGGAGAAGATCGCATCGTGATAGCAAAGGGCAACACAGGATTCCAAGGAGAAAGAAGTAATGGTAATGAAAAATGGGCGCCAGCCGCTTGCCAAGGTTGTGGATAAAGGCGAAACGTGTCTTGCCCGTATAGGGGCGGAAATGAATGAACTGCTCCAGAGACATGACTGGCCCGAAGACGTGGAAAAAATAGTCAACAACTATGTCCATAAGTGGAAGCGTGAATGGCAGAAGAAGGGTGTCAGCAAGGCAAAGTCCCACAGTTACGGAGAGTTCTTTAACCAGGATCTTGCGGGATTCCGTGAAAAAGCAAAGATAGCACAGCTAGTTGTGAGCCGTAGAAAGAACAGGCCGCTGGGTAAAACACTACCACCAGGAAACAAGGGGTAGTTAATGTATGTAAGAGGAGTAGTTAATGGATAGAATCAAAGCGTTCTTTCTAGTAGTTAAGCTGTTCTTTTTAGGGTGGTGGCTGAATATAAAAGCTGCATGGGCATACACAATAGCCATACCGGGCAGGGTCTTTCGTGCCATCAAGCGTTCACCCTTTGCAGCATATCGCAAGGTAGCAGCATGGCGTGATTGGCTTATTGCCAAGGTCGAATATTTAAACTCCGAATCTGCCAAATGGAAGAGGACATTCAATATCCTCAAGTCTCCATACTCTTTCCTTCGTATGATGGGGTTGTCTCCCCAGATGGCTATAGGACTACTTGCGGTAGGGTCAACCGCTGGTACTGGAGTTGTGGTTAACGAGACAATTCTAGCCGAAAGATCCTTCAGCAATGGTGATTCAGGAGTCTATGTTGCACCAGCAGATATACCCACATCGTTTTCCGATGACAATAATACGTTGCGTATCGATCTAGGCACTACGCCAGTACGAGAAATTACTATTGAGAACGTATCAGTTGGTACGGTTTTCACTGGTTCTGCACTGCCAACCGGTCAGAATAATGTAGTTCAAATTTCAGGGAACCCTAACGCAGAAAACTTTAACCCAACAAGACTAGAAGTTGGCGAATTAATTTTCGAAAAGAATAGATGCAAAACATTAACACTTTCCGAAATGAATATACATACCCTTAATGTTATTGGTAATGCTTCTGATGGTCAATCAATAGCACCATCTCCTGGGACTGCTAGAATGAGAGCCATAGGCGGTGGTCATCATCAAGC
>LUML01000059.1_pt1 | contig 15778 bp, 16 predicted proteins | sample 729661 | NCBI WGS metagenome assembly LUML01 (sample SAMN03860264, study PRJNA289734) | marine metagenome | biome: seawater column; feature: ocean; material: water; isolation source: Red Sea water column Station 22 - depth 10m | place: Saudi Arabia: Red Sea | collected 2011-10-15 | depth 100 m | reverse complement strand
ATATATGCATCTTTGATTAGAGATTCCTCCTCGAGAATTTGTCTTAAAACTTTGATGAATTTGAAATCAACTTTATGAGTGTGATAAATTCCTTCTATGATGGTTGACATTCTCAAATATAGTGCCAAATGCTTTGGTAGTTTAAATGGAAATTTTGACATTGTCTTGTTAGCAAGTGACATCAAAGCTTCTACCTCCATTTCATCAGGTTTCTTTCCATACATTGATTTTATGGACATGTCTATCCCTTTTTCAATAACATCTCTGTTAAAGTCAGGTGCCAACATTCCTAATTCATCCATTGCATTCACTGTCCTTGATGGATCCTTCTCAACTAAACCGAGATAAAGTCGAATCAGACGTAAGCGAGTTTCATTGTTTAATCTACCAATCATACCAAAATCATATAGAATGAGAGTACCATCATCTTTGACTGAAATATTACCTGGGTGTGGATCCGCATGAAAAATTGAATGTCTCAAAAGCATAGTGAAAAAAACTTTGTGTACATCTATGACTAGCTTTTGCCTATCAATGCCCTTTTCATCTAATGCCTCTACATTTGTAACCTTTATTCCAGGTATATACTCCATTGTGAGTATATTTTTCGTTGAATAATCATCATGTACGTCTGGTATGACTAGATTATCATATACATCCATGTTTTGTTTAATTTGTTTTAGATTATCAGATTCTTTTGAATAATCCATCTCCTCGTGAATTGATTCTACAAATTGCTTCATTATCGGTATTATTGAAAATCTTAGGTTTGGATCTACGAACTTCATTGCAAATGGAATTATCTTCATGAGAACCTTGAGATCTTCTTCAACCATTTTTTCAATTCCTGGTCGCTTTACTTTGACAATTACCTGTTGCCCATTCTTTGTAGCCTTATACACCTGACCAAGAGATGCACCAGATAGTGCATTTTGATCTAAATTGTCAAATTTCTCCTCGATATTTCCAATGTCTTGTTCAATCACAGGTTTTACCTTTTCAAAAGGAACAGGAGGAACATTATCCTGTAATTTGGATAATTCTTCTAGATATGGCTGTGGAAGTATGTCAGCCCTTGATGAAAGCCATTGACCAAATTTAATGTAAACAGGACCTAATGAGATACATGTATTCAGTATACGCCTTGCATTTTTTTTGAATCTCTTCTCATCCACGTTTTTTCCATCATTTGAGATCCATAGCACTCTGTCTTTTCTTAGTGCTAATATGGTTGGAAGCAATTTAAAAAATACGTATATTGTTCTTCCCAAAACCAATTCAATCAATCCTTTAGTTTTTTTGAAATTTTGTAAGATGCATATCCTGCAGCTAGTGATACTGCCAATCCCCCTAGTATTGCTTGTTGTTTTCTAAATGGAGAATTTTCTTTAATTTTGTAAATATAAGTGCCAATTGCTGCACCGCTGACTGCTGCACCTGCTAATCCAATTAGTACTTCTTGTGCATCGAATAGTAAATGTCCCAATGGATCTTTTCTTGGATCAACTTTGTCTGAATGGACTGTAAATTTTGAATCATATTCTCTAATGTGGAGATTTCCCTTTCGATATTGCTTGATTGCACCTTTTTTATCACCAAGTTTTGTTTCTTCTGCACCATCGAGAATTATTCGACCTAATTCTTTCGGAAGTTCGATTTCTGACATTAGTGATCGATCAAGTCAGAAGATGTTTATAATATTATTCTAAAGTAAATTTGTAAAAATCATGGTATTATGCTGTATTTGTAAAAAAGTAGAGGGAAAATTAAAGATCAAAGAGGGTAATCCAAAATACAAAGGAAAACCAATTTGTAAATACTGTCAAGATATGCGCAAACTACTGTTATCTACAAAGTAGCTAATTGCCTTCAATCTCTTTTACTTTGTTAAAGCAATTATTTGCTTCATCTTCTAAACCCTGATGTTTCAATAATTCTGCCTTATTGTACCATGCATCAGCATAATCAGATTGAATCTCAATTGCCTTCTCATAATTCATTATCGCATCATCGAATCTTTCTAAATCAGTGAGTACGACACCCTTGTTATACCATAACAAAGAATCATTTGGTTCAAGATTAGTACCTTTATCATAGCATTCTAACGCTTCTTCAAAACGTTCAAGTTCTGCCAATGATATTCCTTTGTTTAGATAGATTTCAGCAGATTCTACAATTTCTAGCGCCTTATCATAATTCTCTATTGCTTCTTCATGTTCTTCTAAATCTGCAGATAGAAGACCTTCTGTTAACAAGACACGTGCATCAGTCTCGGTTAGTTTCATGAATGATTTTGTTTAGTAGAGGAGATTAAGAATTTTACTAAAACATCATATTTTTCTGTAATGATGTGTATAGATATTAAGATGGGAAAAGGGAACTTTTTCAAAAAAAATATCAAGAAAAGGAAAAAAGAGAAGAAAGAGAGAGGTACAGAAGTTGAGCCGGAACCAGTGGTAGAGAAACCAGAAGTTGAGCCGGAACCAGTGGTAGAGAAACCAGAAGTTGAGCCGGAACCAGTGGTAGAGAAACCAGAAGAACCAAAGATACAGTATCTCCTCTTTGATGAAACTATAATATCATACATTATGTTAGATAACAGACAGGTAACTGAAAGGCTAAAGAAATTTTCTGAACAAGAAATTAAGTTTCTTACTTTTGATGCTGTGATCAATTCTTTTATTGAAAATGAGCGGATGACGTATAACAGGACTCTGACATTTAACCAGGTTGTAAACAAGCTGAAACAGATTGATAATTTTCAGTATTATGGATTTGATCAAGAATCAGAAATGGGGCAAAGAGCTAATGTGTTATTTGAATCAGAAAAATATATTGATAATTCTGATATTCTAGAAGAAAAAAAACTATCAAAAACCGATTGTATTCTAATTGAACTCTTGATAGATAAATCAGTAGTTTTAGTCACAAATAATGCATTCTTGAAGGATGCAACTAGAAAAGAAGCAGAGGAAAGGAATGTCCCAGTAAAGATTTTTGATCCTCTAGAACTCTAACTATTGTTGTAGTTTTTTACTGATAATTGGGAGTTTTCCTTTTTTGTACAAGAAAGCAATGATTCCAATTATAATAATAATTGCTATAATTCCACCTACTGGCGAATCATCATTACTTGCTCCAATAAGAGATAGCCCATCTACATTGATTGTAGTATCATATGTAATGATCTTATCATTTCGCATCGAGTCCTTATATTCCACTTGAATTGTAATGTCGTGGTTGCCACCTCGTTCTCCACCAACAAATTCTATTGGAATATTAAATGGAACTGGACTGTCTGGTTCTATTTCATCTATGTATTGTCTAGACTCCTGAATGTTTGAATCACCACGTGGTTTGAGTGTAACAAATCCAAATAGACCGTCTGAATTTCCCTGGTTCAAGACTTCACCGATCACTGTTTGTTTTCCAGACAAATCTATCACCTTTACTCCATAAATATATGGATCAACTAATCCATTGATGTAAAAGTCAGTGACTCTTGTTACGGTTTTTGACTCACCATGTGAATTATAGTATTTAATTTCCATTGGCAAATGAAGTGGTTCATTCTTAATACTTTCTGGAACAAAAATACTAAGTTCAAATTCTTTAGAGGAGTTTGGCATAATGGTACCTACATCCCAATGCGTTTGATCAAAAATTACGTTCTCAAGATTTTTTGATTTTGATGTGGTGCTGCTTGATGTCTCATCATTTTTTAAAACAATATCAACGTTTGAAAGAGGTGCTGTTCCTCCATTTGAGATCTTTAGCGTCACCTCATTATTAGTAAGTGAAGTGATGTATGGGGTGGTTGGTGCCACATTTACAATACTATCACCAGTGAGTTTGAAACTAAAATCAAAGGAATCATATCTCTGACCAGATTCACGCAATCTGGAATATTCAACTTCAATATTACCTGCATAATTTTTGATTTCTGCCCTTTCATGTACATCTACAAAAAATGTCAGATAAAATGAACTGCCGGCTGTAGCTTTTTGATTATTATCTGCTATGATTTGTCTCAATCCATCAGGAGATGTAAACTGTGCGGGAAGTACTAAGGTACCTTTGATCCCTGTTATGTCCTGTGTACCGACATTCGCCATTGAAATTGTAAATGGAACGTTTTTGTCACCAGGGGCAACTTCAATTTTTTCTGATGATGTACCAAAATATGCGTCAAGTAATTTTACACTGACAACTGTATCCCGTAAAACTCCATCTGCAATACCATATGTACCAGGTACCCCCAATGCGATTGGTATCAATGGACTAATGGCAAGAATACCAATTATTGCTATATGTAAAATTCTCATGCCACCACCTCCATTTCTGGTTGTTCACCTTCAAATGAACGTCCATCTTTTATTGTAATTACACGATCAACATCTGGAAATTGTTGTCGATCATGTGTAACAACAATAAATGTCTGATTGAATTCTTTTGCCATTTCTTTCATTAGTTTTACAATGTTTGCAGCAGTGACAGAATCAAGATTTCCTGTTGGTTCATCTGCTAGAACTATAGCTGGTTTGTTAATCAAACCTCTAGCTATTGCTGCGCGTTGGGCCTGCCCACCAGAAATCTTGTTTGCACGTTTCGATATTTGGTCTTCAAGTCCAACTTTTACCAACAGTTGTTTTGCTGCGTCGATAGAATTAAGAGAGTTAGTTTGAATTTGTTGTGGAAGCATTACATTCTCTAATACAGAAAGATCCTGTAAAAGATTAGAAAACTGAAAAATGAATCCTAATTTTTTGTTTCTGAACTGTGAAACTTGATTATCATTAAGTTGTGTGGTTTCAATATTGTCTAGTGTAATACTGCCTGATGTTGGTCTATCAATAAGCCCAATCATGTTAAGTAGAGTGGATTTTCCTGATCCAGAACTTCCAACAATTAAAACAAATTCGCCACGGTTTATTGATAATGAAACATTATCTAATGCACGGACTTCGGTATCTCCTTCACCAAAAATTCTTGTAACATTTTTCAACTCTAAAACAGTGTCAGACAGTTCTCATCGCCTCCACTGGTTGTAATTTTGTTGCACGATATGACGGATAAAGTGAAGCAATTACAGCAAGACCAAATGCGATTAGTGCAGTTTGGCCAATTTTTTGCCAATTATAGTTAACTTCTAGTGCTAAACTTCCCTCGAATTGCATGTTTGTCACCTTTGCGTATGTAGTGTAAACTAACCCAAATGCTGTGCCTACTCCTGCACCACACATACCTATTATCATTCCCTGGAAAATGAAAATGATCAAAATATCTTTTCTCTTTGCTCCAATTGCTCTCATTACACCAATTTCTTTTGTTTTATTGTTGACTAACATCATTTGAATGACAACTATTGCAAAGGCGGATGACATCATGCCAAAATATCCAATTAGATTGATCATTGCAATACCTGAACGAAATCCTTTGAGTGTTGATTCTGCTGATTGCTCAATATTTTCTACTAATAGATCATCATTTGCGTATGCAGCCGAAAATTCTGTAATTAAATCATTTACAACTAATGAGTTTCTATCATTCATTCTTACAAGAATTGAATTGGATTCATCAGGTCTATCTAGCATGCTGCGTAGGGTATCAATGTGTACTATAACACTATTATCAAATCCTTGACCACCTGCAGTTTTACTAATACCACTAACAACAAATCTCTTGCTTACTTCTTCACCAACTCTATTTTCCATAATTAGTTTGATATTATCACCAACTGTGACTCTACAATCAGCATCAAATTGAGCACCTGTTGATGTTACATCACCTGAACTTTCACCACCTCTTAGTGCAGATTTTACACCAACGTAACATCCACCAAGATCACGTGCGACAGTTTCACCAACGACAATTGAGTTTCTTGCATAGACATATTGTCCTTCACCAACTGTTTCATGAATCTTTGATGCTTGTATATCAGAAACTGGCTCTACCCCTAATACAGAAACATCGTACTCTTCATTGATTTTTCCCATACTAAGAAATTCTATGTCGGCTGTCCCACCAAGCCGCGGTGTCGCCGCCTTGACAGCTGAAAATCTTTCAAGCCACGCCGTATAAACAGAAGATGATCTTTCAATTGTTCCTTCTTCTTGATGTGTAATGAATACATCACCAAACCTATAATCAGACATATCACGAATAATTGCATCATAGATTCCTTGGAAAATTACGAAATTAACATGAATTACTAAAATTCCAATTGAGACAGCGAGAACAGCTCCAATAAGACTACCTCTTTTGTTAGCCAACATTCTTGCCGCTAGATTTAATCTGTAATCCATTAACAATGTGTGGTTTATGTACAATATATAAGGTATTATAGTTTAATTCTATCAAAATAGGACATAAGTAGATATAATAACTACTATTTAGTATCTAATACTGATGAAACTTAACAAAACAGACAATTTAGATGTAAAGATTTTGAGTCATCTACTGAATAATTGTAGAGAATCAGATAGGCAGATTGGGCAGAAAATTGGACTTTCTGGTGTTGCAGTAAATTCAAGAATTAGAAAGATGATAAAATCTAATCTGGTTGAAAATTTTACTCTGAAGATAGAACCACATCTTTTGGGATACAATGTAATCTATCTTGTCACAACTGGTCAAGATGTTAACGAGATTGTAAATCAAGTAAAACTTGTAGGCGAACCATTTTTTGTTGTTCCATGTGTTGGAGGAATATCTGCATGTGGAATTGTTGTAAAAGGTGAAGTTGATCAAAAGATTGCAATCATAAATAATCTGTTGAAAAATGTTAGAATTTTAAATATATTTGAAGCCGAGGATGCTGGAATGGAATCAAATCTTACCAAAACAGATCTTGATGTAATTGAACAATTGTTAGAGAATCCACGAGAACAAATCGATACAATTGCAAATAAGACAAAATTATCATCTAAAACAGTAACCAGGTCAATAGAAAAACTTCAAAAGAATCCTGCATTCCAGTTTACACTAACCTATAATCCAGAAAAAATTAAACCATTCATATCACATGCGGTCTTGTGTGTGGTAAATGGAAATATAGAAGATCTGCTTAAAATCCTAAAAAAACAATTTGAGAATCATTTTATGCAGATTCCATTCATTGCAAAAAATCAAATTGTATTATTTTTGTACAGTGAAGACATATTTGAAATGGATGAGATGGTTCAGAAAGCAACTTCTGTTGAAAACGTCATTGCTGTTGAAAATTTCATGCCAAAAAAAATTAGTCTTCCACACGATTGGATAAAAAAAGCAATCAAGGAAAACCGTAAATCTGAAAGACTTCATTTGTTAAGGATGACAGCATAAATGAAAAAGAAAACTGTGTACAAAGGAAAACCAGTAAGTATCAATGTTTACAATCTGACAATTGAGGGAAGAAAGGTTCGCCGTGAAATTATTCAGCATCCAGGTGCCGCCGCAATCCTAGCATTTGATGAGAAAGGAAAGATCATTCTTGTTAGCCAACATAGATTTCCACATGGATATATTTTGGAGATTCCAGCTGGAACTCTGGAAAAAGGTGAGACGCCTAGAAAATGTGCGCTTCGAGAGATTGAAGAGGAGACTGGCCACAAGGCAAAGAAAATGACTCATTTTTTGACGTATTACCCTTCTGTTGGCTACAATCAAGAAGCAATCCACTGCTTCGTCGCCTCAGGACTGACTAAATCAAAGACACACCTAGATACTGATGAATTCATTACAGTGAAAACGATGGATTTGAAAAAATTGATCAACATGATCAAAAAAGACAAAATTATAGATTCGAAAACAATCTGCGCTGTGATGGTATATGCTGCTCAGAAAAAACTACTCTGATTATTTGTAACTTGGTTTAACTAAATCTGTGATGTCTGACCACGACTGTAAAATTTTTTCAAACATGTAAAGAAGATCAAAGAAAGCTAAAGGAATCTGCTTCTTATTTTCCAGAGAAGAGCGAATTTTAGATATTTTTTCAGAGTTGTTTGTCTGTAGTTCAATTGCAGTGATTGCAAGAGATCTATCGTTGGAGATGAAAGAATCTATTGATTTTGTTTGTATTTCTTCCATATCCTTTGCAAAATCATATAATTTTTTTTGTTCAATTTTGGATAGATCTGATTTTAGTAGTGATTGTGATAATTCTACTATTGTGTCTCCAGCAGATTCAAGAGTATTTGCAGCGATTCTATAGTCTAGAATATCTATATTTTCTAAGTTGAATATACCAGCCAATCTGGTATCCATAATTGTACTCCGAATGAGTCTAACGAGAAGGAAATATTGTCTGTTAATCTCAGCATCACGATTAGATATGGTTTCAAGATTTGTCTTATCATCACTTTTCAAAGATAATAGAACATCGCTAAACATTCCAACCGCGATTGAGCTCATTCTTTTCAGAATATTTTGTGGATTGATTGATGTCTCATCAAGTAAGAATTGGACCGAAATGTTTGTTGCGTCTTCATCGACAATTTCCATTCCAACTAATCTTCGCATCGAAGCACGAACATTTTCTCTATCATTAACTGAGATTGGAGATTTTCCTATGATCTTGATTATATCGTATCCTAGAAGATATGCACCAGTTATGTTTGCAACAATATTTTCTCCTTTTGGGAGAGGATAAGAAATTTCAATTTCTTTAGATGGTCGTTTACTTTGTTGTGTTCGAATCGAAAGATTGTTTTGAGTAGTTTCAATCTCAACCTGTGCACTTTTGTCTAGTTTGTTTGCATCTATCCATTCTTTTGGAAGTGAAACTAGTATACTGCTTCCAATCTTTTGTAGGCGTCGAGTAAACGTAGTCAATTTATACTAATTTATATTATTTAAGCCAAGTATTAATATTTTAAGAGATTTAGGCACTGATCATGCATGCAAAAGCATTTTCGCCCGCCCACATTACTGGATTTTTCAAAGCAGAATTGGAAAAAGAAGAACCAAATCAACTTGGTTCTCTTGGTGCAGGCTTCTCAATTGAGAAAGGAGTAAAAACCACTGTCAATGTTAGAGAAAAGACGGAACATGACATAAACAATTATGGAATAAGAGGGAATGGCTTTAACACGGGTGATGTTCGTGTGTCAGAATACGTATTGCAGAAATTTTTGGTTGATGGAAAATATTTTGATATAACTCATGAGATTGATGTTCCTGTTGGTTATGGATTTGGTTGTAGTGCTGCAGTTGCATTATCTCTATCAATCGCATTAAATGACTCACTGAAATGTGGCTATTCAAAAACACAGGTAGCACAAATTGCACATGAAGCAGAGATCAAATGTCAAACTGGACTTGGTGATGTACTTGCATCGTATCATGGAGGTTTTGAGATTAGAACTAAATCAGGTGCACCTGGAATTGGTGAAGTTCAGAAAATCAAACCCACAGAAAAACTTGACGTAATGATTATTTGTTTTAATCCAATCTCTACTAAGAAATTCCTAAAGGAAAAAATCGCCTCAGTTAATGGTCTGGGAGGTAGAATGGTTGAAAAACTTGTTCAATCCCAAGACATGAATGAATTCCAGGACATGTCCATAAAATTTGCTCAATATATTCATGTAATTACTCCAAAAATGAATAAAGTTGTCAAAGAACTTCATAGTAATGGAATAAAATGTGGAGTCGCTTTATTTGGTGAAACAATTTTTTCTCTTGTGACAAAAGACAAAAAGCAAAGAGTATTAGAAATCTTGAAAAAATATGATGATGGTATAATCATCACTTCCAGAATAAATAACTCTGGTGCAAGATCAGAATAAAAAATTTCTCGGTGATAGCATGAATATACCAAAATCACATCCACGCTTTCTTTCATTACAGACAAGAGAGAAATTAGTTAAAGGATTTGAAAATAATCTGGTTGCAAAGGAAGGTTTGCTGGCTCATGGTCGTGGTGAAACATTTGATTATCTTATCGGTGAAAAGACTTTGAAGAGTGCCAAAAAGGCAATCGCTGCTGCAGCATATACTCTTCAGAATGCCAAGAACCCGGTAATCTCAGTCAATGGGAATTTTGCAGCACTTTGTACGCCTGAAATCATCAAAATGAGTAGAATCTTAGGGGCAAAAATTGAGGTCAATCTCTTCTATGGACCAGAAAGTAGGAAGAAGGCTATTGCCAAAGTTCTAAAAAAATCTGGTGCAAAGGAGGTTCTAGGCACAAATCCGAAATCTGCAAGAAAGTTGAAAGGAATAGACAGTTCCAGAAGAATTGTAGATAAAGATGGAATTTATTCTGCTGATGTTGTTCTTGTTCCTTTAGAAGATGGTGATAGAACACTTGCACTAAAGAAAGCCAAAAAGAAAGTAATTACATTTGATCTAAACCCACTATCACGAACTGCACAAACTGCAGATATTACAATTGTTGATAATACTACTAGAGCAATGAAATTATTGATTACAGCTTGTAAAAAGAAAAAAATAAAATCATCTTATAACAACAAGAAAGTTTTGTCAGAAGCAATCTCGGAAATAAAGAAAAATCTACAAAGGAGAGCTAGACTTGCCTAAGACAATAAATGAGATCATTCAGAAAAAACAAAAAGAGAAGATCACTGTAGTTACCAGTTATGATTATACAATGGCTACACTTTGTGATCAGGTTGACATACTATTGGTTGGAGATAGTGCTGGGATGGTCATGCTTGGATATGAAAATACCTCTCCTGTCACCATGGACCAAATGTGCATGTTCACAGAGGGAGTTAGTAATGGGAGAAAAAATGCACTGATTGTTGCTGACCTTCCAAATAAATCATATGAGAATGAATCTGATGCAGTTACAAATTCTCAAAGATTAATTAATGCTGGTGCTGATGCAGTAAAACTTGAAGGAAGACTTCCTGAGATAATCAAAGCAATTGTCAAAGCTGGAATACCTGTTATGGGACATCTAGGTCTTTTGCCACAAACAGCAAAAAAGTATAGTGTACAAGGAAAGACAGAAGATGATGCAGAAATACTATTAGAAGATTCAAAAGCACTTGAAGATGCTGGTTGCTTTACAATTGTTTATGAAATGGTTGCATCTGAAACTATGAAGAAGATTACTGGATCTGTTAATGTTCCAACAATTGGAATTGGTTGCGGAAAATTCTGTGATGGGCAAGTTCTAGTTATACATGATATGCTTGGTTTGTATGATAAAATCAATCCAAAATTTGTCAAAAGATACCTTTCACTCTCAGATCCTATCAGAAAGGCGGTCTCTGAATATATTGATGATGTTGAAAGTCAGACCTTCCCAGCTGAAGAGCATTCATATCACATGGAGTCCCAAACATGACAAAACATCCATCCCTAGATATAGTTGAGAGTTATGGTGTGGAACTCACTGGGAAAAAAATAGTTCTTTGTATTGCAGGCTCTGTTGCAGCCTACAAATCAATCGAGCTTGCAAGATTGCTGATGCGACATGGCGCGAATGTAAAATGTGTGATGTCTAATGCTAGTACAAAACTGATTAAACCTGACTATATGAAATGGGCTACTGGGAATAACGTAATTACAAAACTAACAGGAGATATGGAGCATATTGATCTTGCTGATTACAAGCGATCTGATTTACTAGTTGTTTATCCATCAACTGCAAACACTCTCGGAAAGCTAGCAACAGGAATCGATGACACACCAATTTCCACAGTACTTACTGTGGCATTTGGATCTAAGATTCCAATAGTTATGGGTCTTGCAATGCATCGATCCATGTATGAAAATGCAGCAGTTCGCAAAAATATGGAGTTTCTAAAAAATAAAATAGACTTTGTCTCTCCACAGATGATAGAAGGTAAGGCAAAGGCACCTGAACCTGAAGATATGTTACATTTTATTCTTACAAAGTTTGGGCAATCTAAAATTTTGAAAGGAAAGAAAGTTTTGATGACAGCTGGTCCAACAATTGAGAAGATTGATCCTGTCCGTGTCATTACAAACATGTCAACAGGAAAAACTGGAACATTACTTGCATCTGAACTTGTTTCTGCTGGTGCAAAAGTTACATTGGTTTATGGACCTGGAACTGCCAATCCACCAAAATGTAAAATTATTTCGGTAAAGACAGTTACCGAGATGTTTAATGCTGTAAAAAAAGAATTGAAGAAAAAGTATGACATTGTAATATTAAGTGCAGCTGCATCTGATTATATCCCAAAAAACTCTAAAAGAAAGCTCAACTCAAAAAATCCTCTAACGATTAAACTTGCTCAGGCACCAAAGATTATTGATTTTGTGAAAAAATGGCAGAATGATGTCTTTCTTGTAGGATTCAAGGCTGAAACTGATGTCTCCGAGAGAGAATTGATAGCAAGAACACGAAGAAAACTGAAGGAATGCAAGGCTGATTTGATGGCTGCAAATGACATAGGCTCGGAATATACAGATTCTAACTATAACGAAATGATTCTAGTAGATGCTAAGAATGTGGTAAAGACTGGAAAGAAAACAAAACAAAGAATTGCAAAAATAATTCTAAAAAATATTGAAAAAAATTGCGAAAGATAATTTCTTTTACAGTGATTCTGATTGCCGTGATTGCTCTACCAAATGCATTTGCAGAAATTAATGTAGATGTAGTTCTTGATAATCTAAAAAATCCCTGGGAATTAGAATTCGCACCAGATGGGAAGATCTTCTTTACAGAAAGAGATGGTAAACTGTGGATGATTGATAATGAATCCACGTTGCATCTCATTGCAGAATTTCCAGCAAGTAATACATCAGAGGGTGGCTTGCTTGGATTAGAATTAGATCCTAACTATGAAAATAATCATTTTTTGTACCTTTATCAAACCTATCTTGATATCCTTACACATCAGAATAAGGTAGTTCGATACACCGTAAATAACAATCAGTTAACAGAGGAACAAGTTCTAATCGACAAAATTCCTGGTGCAATATGGCATGATGGTGGAAGAATAAAGTTCGGACCAGATAATATGCTTTACATAACTACTGGTGATGCAACAAATACAAATCTTTCACAAGATCTCACTTCATTAGCAGGAAAAATTCTGAGAATTAATTCTGACGGAACAATACCACACGATAACCCATTTAATTCTCAAGTGTTTTCATATGGACATAGAAACCCACAAGGCTTGTCTTGGAATGAAAATGGAATTCTTATTTCATCTGAACATGGTCCGTCTGGTGAGAGGGGATATGCACATGATGAAATTAATGTGATAGAGCGTGGAAAAAATTATGGTTGGCCAATAATAGTTGGTGATTCAAATGATACTGCGTACACTAATCCAATTTTACACAGTGGTGATATTACCTGGGCTCCAAGCGGGCTTTTGTATTATGATTCAGACAAGATTTCTGAGTGGAAAGACAAATTTCTAGTCGCAACACTACGAGGAGAACATGTCATAGTTTTGGATCTTGATTTGGAAAATGGAGTAGTAAACTCTGCTGAAAAAATTTTTCAAGATGATTATGGAAGAATTAGGACTCTGGTTCAGAGTCCTGATGGTGATATCTTCATGTTGACTAGCAATGGCAACAATGATAAAATTTTACGAATTTCAACTTTTGAATCAGAATCGCTTTCTGTTGATACAAATGAGTTAACCTCTAGATCCGATGATTATTCAATATACATGATAGTCGGTGCAATTGTTAGTGCCATACTAATAGTAATTTGGCGAAAAAAATCTTCATAAACAGGAGTTGAATCGTGTAAAGACATTGAAAAAATATTCTAAAGGAACAAAATACAAACAACGAACAATTTCAGTTTGGAATGAGGTTGCCCGATTCTATCATAGAAGATGGGCGAAAGATGAGATTGGTCCGTTTGGCGTTACAAAAAAACTTCTTGATATATCTAAAATAAAAAATGGTGATAGTGTTTTGGATCTTGCATGTGGTACAGGACTAGTTACAAAGAAACTAATTAGAAAAGTTGGCAAGACGGGAGATGTCTTTGCAATAGATTCGTCTGAGTCTGCAATAAAAATTGCAAAAAAATGGGTAGGAGATGCCAAAAATATCTACTTTGTAAGGGGTGACGCAGAAACAATTCAGTTTAATACAAAATTTGATGTTATAACATGTCAATTTGCGTTATTTTTCTTTCCTAATGAGCAAAAAGTACTAAAAAATATGAAAAAATTTCTTAAGGAAGATGGCATCATTGCGTTAAGTATTCATGGAAAATACAATGTGCCGTATTTTGATAGTATACTAAATCCAATAAAGAAATTCATTCCTGACTATTTGCCAAAATATCCAGAAATGGATAGATTTGGAACCAAGGAAATTTTCAAACATACGTTAGCCAAGTCTGGTTTTCAAAAAATTATTGTTAGAAAATTTACTTTTCAATACAGCCCGGGAAAATTTTCAGACTACTGGGGCAACTATAAGAGATATCTTTCAAAACCGCTGAAAGAGAAATTTAATTCGCTTAGTAATTTTCAAAAGAGGAATCTTAAGGAGATGGTTCTGGATAATACAAAGCCATATACAAAGAAAAATGGAAAAATTGTGTTTCCGTGGGAAGTTTTAGTTCTAACTGCTCGAAATTCATAGCCACTATGCATAAATTCACTGCTTAGTTTTCAATAAAATATTGAAAACAAGAAGAAATAGACTTTTGCAGAATTATAAGAAAATCAGTGGGTGTGATACTATAATCACATTTGAGCCTGAAAATCTGTTTTATTTAACTGGATTTTGGGGTGAAGCGATTGGAATACTAGATAAAAATGCAAATGCTACAATCATTGCTCCAGAATTAGAAGTTGGTAGAGCAAAAGATGAATCCACAAACTGTGATGTGATACAATCAGATAGGGGAATGAGTTCTCTTTCCACACTAAAAAAATTTCTTAGAGGGAAAATTTGTACAGATTGTCAGAATTATTCTGTGATGCAATCATTGAAAAAATCTTTTCCAAAAATCAAAAACTCCATTGAACCATTTCAAAAAACACGTGAAATTAAAGACGAAAAAGAAATAATACTTCTGAAGAAAGCTTCCAAAATAATTGATAGCATGTTTAATCTATGTGCAAAAAAGATTAAGGTTGGACAAAAAGAATCAGAACTTCAATCGATTTTAATGTCATACGCAATTGAAAATGAAATGTTTGATACTGGATATAGTTCTACACTAAATCCACTGATTATTGCAGGTGGACCAAATGGTGCCTTGCCACATGCACAGGTAACTAATAGAAAATTCAGGAGAGGGGAGTTAATAGTTGTAGATCTGACATTGAGGTATAAAGGATATGTGTCTGACGCAACAAGAACATTTGCGTTAGGAAAAGTATCAAATCAGGAAAAACAAGTTTACAATATAGTAAAGGACTCACAAGAATTAGGTTTGCGTGCAGTAAAACCAAGAACAAATTGTAAATCTATTGATGATGTATGTAGAAAATTTATTGTTGATTCCAATTATGGTAAATATTTCATTCATTCAACTGGTCATGGAATTGGTTTGGATGTACATGAGTTTCCAACAATTGGACCAAAGAGTACAACAAAATTACAAAATAATATGGCAATAACAGTAGAACCTGGCATTTACATTCCAAAAAAATTTGGAGTTAGAATTGAAGATTCCTTAATTGTAAAAGACAAAAAACCGTTATTGCTACATAAGTTTACAAAAGAACTTCTAACACTTTAGATACTATGATTTAGGGTAATTACGCACAAAAAAATCTTGTAAACTTTTTTTAGATCAAAAGACTTTATGAGGAGTTTGATCGCGTACAACCGTTGCAAAAACAGGAAAATACAACGT
>LUML01000091.1_pt1 | contig 15985 bp, 14 predicted proteins | sample 729661 | NCBI WGS metagenome assembly LUML01 (sample SAMN03860264, study PRJNA289734) | marine metagenome | biome: seawater column; feature: ocean; material: water; isolation source: Red Sea water column Station 22 - depth 10m | place: Saudi Arabia: Red Sea | collected 2011-10-15 | depth 100 m | reverse complement strand
AAATCATTTCCTTGACTGAATTGTTCGTCTGCTTCAGAAGCGCTTAGAAAACCAAAGTCAATGGACTCGCCTTGCTGTGTATACCGTATGGCATAGTCTATGTCAGTAATGCCTTCTTGATTAGCTTCACAAGCATTTTTTATAGAATCAGAGAATTTAGAGCAATTGTAATCTGGAGCAGAACCGATTCTCCTTGTGTTTATGACGTAAAAGAATCTATAGCCTTTCACATCAAACAAAGAGTGATTTTCAGAAAAGAAAGGTCTTTTATCTGAATAAAAGGTTTCACTCTGAGTAAAGTTAACTACAAGCTCATCGCTTTCAACTTGTCCAAAATCAGGATTTAAAGCTATGTTTAGTTGTTTACCCGAATCAATCTTCCAAAATATCTCTGCTCCTACCTTATTCTCTTGATCTTCTTTGATTCTGTCTTCAGTAATATTTATGTACGGGAAGAAATCTATTTTCGAAACGCTGTAGTTTTTAAAGTCGTATTCATGGAAAAGAGACATAAATTTCTCTTGTCTTGGATTGCCTTTTATTGAAGTATTGACTCGCCATTCAGCTGCTACCATTCTCCAAAAAGATAATTTAACGGTTCTAACTTCTCCTTTCTGAACCTTCATGGGAGCTATACTCCAAGGAATAAACATTTCAATAAACCACGCATCTCCTTCAATATGAGTGGCTGAATCCCAATCAGCATCCCAATCATAGTTAGCTTCATTCTCATTTCTATAGATGCTATCGCTTATAGAGCCTCCGGCTGAAACAGTGAAGCCATAAGCGGTAAGACCATCACCATCAAAATCTATCGCTAAACCTGCTTTATCAGCATTTGCCATTTCATCATCTCTTTCATGCTTATTCGCACGTATTGATTCTCTTGGCTGTTCATTAATAAAACCAAAATACATTCCTTTCTCATCTTGCTGAACTAGAACCTTCTGATAATGCTTTGGTTCCGCTAAAGAAAACGGCATTGATTCATAATATTTGGTCCACTCTCGGGCGGAAGACCAATCTTCCTCATCTAAAACACCATCAATCTTGATATCCACTGAACACACTGGCAATGCGATAAATAAAGAGAATGTTAAAACAAAGAAGGAAAAAGGACTTAGCTTCCTATGCAAGGTATTTACTCCTAAAAATGAGGGGCTATTCTAAGGTTAAGGAAAAGAAACACAAGCAATCCCTAGACCTAGATACTCATATAAAAAAAGATTAGTTTAGAATCTATACCTTAATTTTACGGTAAAAGTATCAGCCTGAGGGTCTTCCCAAGGACGTTTATAGATTTTTCTTAAACTGTCTTCTTCATCCATTCCTACTACCCTTCCGCCTTTGGTGTAAACAACATAGAGATAGGAAAGTGGCATCAATTCATATCTGTATCTAACTTGGAAAGCCAAATCACTTAATGTGATAGGAGGTACTGCAATCTTTTTTGGAGAAGTATTTAGATTCCCAAACTGATCTGCTAAAAAGGGCATTGGATTTCTTGCTGTAAAAGCCACCATTTGTGCCTTAACTCTTAACTCATGCTTTTCGCCTTTAAACCAATTAAGCCCTGCTACTGTTACCCTCTGCTTCATGTCGTAAGTGGCTAACAGATTTTCTTGAATCCAATTTAACCAGTCATCTTCTTCGTGTTCTTGGTAAAAAACTGACAAAGATAAAGACTCAGAAGGAGATACCTCCAAGAAGAAATCATAAACCGTATTCCAGCCTAAAGCTGGCATGTATTCCTCTCCCTTTTTTCGATTGTAATGAAACATGTACTGGAAGAATTCTCGCGATGGACCCATGTATTCAAATTCAAAACCATACCCTGTGGGCATATTTACAAAAGGAGCTTGCTCATATTTTCTTGTAATCAGGGTGTCCCTTCCACTCAACCTGTAGAAAGTTTTTAACGTCGCCTGAGATGAGCTTTTAAATCCATTTGTCAGTGTTAGTGAAATTGGAGGAGTCTCTTTATTACCCTTACTGTCAGTTTCATAAGTAAAATCTAATTGGTATCTTCTCTCTCTAGTTAAAGAAGCTTCAGGGAACTCTGGCTGTTTCCATTCAAACCTTCCCGAAAAAAATGCTTGGTCATTTCTAAATAAATACCCCATGTCACTCAAATCTATTTTTTTATCGAAATACCAAATTCCCATACCTCCAGAAAACGTTTTAGAAGGTGTATAGCCGTATCCAACTCTAAACCCATACCCATCTTGATCATCAACTTTTGAATTCATTAGAACTCCACTTACCCTGAGATCTTCAGAAGCCCAGTATTCAAAATCAGCAGTGTGAACAGTGGCTTCTCGATTTAGAACTGGCCTTTCAACATAAGTACCCAAATATCCAACTGAAAAGTTTTTATTGGTTTTTCTTAATTTAGTAGCATAAAAATCTCTTCCTTGACTAAACTCTTCGTCTTTTTCAGAAGCTCCTAAGAATCCAAAATCCAGATTCTCAGTTTGTTGGATATATCGAACCGCCAAATCTATGTCTGTAGTGCCCTTTTTGCTTGCATTGCATAGGGGTATCAAGTTGGAAGACCAACTGGAGCAGTTATAATCCGGGGCTGCACCTATGCGCCTGGTGTTGATCACGTAAAACATTTGATAACCTTGAACCTCAAACATAGATTGATTTTCTGCAAAAAAGGGTCGCTTATCTGAGTAATAGGTTTCGGTAGCAGAAAAATTAACAACCAGCTCATCACTCTCAACCTGACCAAAATCGGGATTAAAGGTGGCATTTAATTGTTTACTTGAGTCAATTTTCCAGAAAACTTCAGCTCCCACCTTGGTATCTTTCTCTTTCGTTGCAGCATCGTCTGAAACCGTTAAATAAGGAAAGAAGTCCAACTGGGAAACATCGTATTTTTTAAAATTCATTTCATCAAATACTGAAAGAAATTTATTTACATAAGGACTCCCTTTGCATGTAGCAGATACCTTGTATTCGGCAATCATCATTCTATAAAAACAAAACCCTACGGTTCGTTCCTCCCCTTTTTGAGACTTCATAGAAGTGATTGCCCAAGGGATAAATATCTCTGCATACCAACCATTATCCGAAATGCTAGTTGCAGATAACCAATCACCATCCCAGTCTAGATTTTGCTCATTCTCATTTATAACAGTCCCATCATTAATTGAATTTCCTGCATTAACTGAAAACCTATAAGCAGTCTTTCCGTCGTTATCAAAATCTAAAGTTACACCAACCTGATCCCCTACAGGAGGTCTTGCTCCTTGATCACGTTGATGCTGGTTTGCTCTTATAGATTCGTTCGACTGTGTGTTAATAAATCCGAAATATATTCCTTTCTCATCATCTGCTATAAGAACCCTTGTATTTCCTGACACATCATTCAAAGAAAAAGGGAATACTTCATAGAATTTGTTAACTTCTCTAGCATTTTGCCATTCCTTTTCAGATAACTTTCCATCTATCAGAATCTCAGAAGAGAGAATTGAAGAGAAAGAAAATAATAAAAAAAAGATATGAAAGAATTTAGGTAAAGCCCGCCACGTATATATGCTTTTCATATTAATTAATCTAAATAATTTCCGTCTTTATAAAGTAAAGGATTGAAATTGTTTTGATTTAAGACTTTAGTAATTTCGCCTAAATAAATTGTGTGTGTAGTGTGCTCTATTGTCTTAATACATTTACAGAACATATTGGACTGAGACTCTTCGTTGTATGGAATGCCTTCGAACTCTGACCAATTCCCTTCTAAAAACCTTTGTTCTTCCTTTCCCTTAATGCTACATATATCTGCCAAGCCTTCTTGACCAACAGATAAAATATTAATACAAAAACCCAAGCCTTCTTTCATGATATTGTGAATGGTAGCTTCATGATTTATGCAAACTAACATTGTTGGCGGATCAAGAGATAGAGAAGCCACAGAAGTTGCTGTCATAGCTTCTTTACTTGTGCCATCCTTTGCTGATAAGACTGTAACTGTCGAAGTAATGCCACGCATGGCTCGAAGAAACTCTTTGTTAACTGGATCAGGGTCCATATTTCGGCAAATTATCATGTCCATAACCCTAAATCTACTTTAATTTAAATTAGCTGATATGATTTGAGCATGAAAAGACGTGTTTCCAATGTGAGAATAGTTGCGGGTAAATTCAAAGGATTAAAGATCCCTTTTAAAGCTTCAAGATATATCAGACCGACAACGAATAGAACAAAAGAAACTATTTTTAGTTGGCTTCAGGGTGATATTAAACATTCTAGGTGTCTAGATATGTTTGCTGGAACTGGTAGCTTAGGATTAGAAGCCATTTCGAGAGGAGCATCTTTTGTTTATTTTGCAGAAAAAAATAGAAAAATGTCTGAGGAACTTTATAAAACTATTATCAAGTTAAATGTAAGAAGACAGTGTGAAGTCATGCCAATAGATTCTTTAAAATTTCCCTTTGAAAAAAAAATTGAAAAACCGCTTGATATTGTTTTTATTGACCCCCCTTTTAGACAAAATTACCTAAAAAGAGCCTTCTCATTAATTGTCGAAAAAGAACTAATAACAAAGGATTCTATTATTTGCACTGAAGTGGAAAAGGAGAAAGAAATAGAAGATATTTTTGAAGAGTGGAATATGATTAAATCTAAAATAGCAGGACAATCAAGATATTGCCTTCTGCAAATGAAGTAATGCCTAGAATTTATTTGTTTTCCATTATTTTAGCCGTGTTATTAGCTTTAATATTTGGTGACACTCAGTTCCTACTTGACTCAAAACCCGTGATAATTTGGGGAAAAGAAATCAGTCTTAACAGCCAAATAATTATCAGCGGTTTAACTGTCCTGATTATCTTAACTTTATTGTCTTTAGGTTTAGTTGAGAAGATAGTTATGTTGTTTAAGGAAAGTAAAAGAAGAGAAAAAAAGAAAGAGATGGCAGTAAAAAAGTAGCGATTTACTTTCGCTTCATGGATTCAAAAAACTCAGCATTGGTCTTGTAGTCCTTTAGTTTATCCAGGACCCATTCCATTGCAGCAGTGTCCTCCATCTCATTGAGTAACTTTCTTAGTATAGTTATATGTCTAAGTTCCGCATCAGTTGTGAGTAGATCTTCTCTCCTGGTTCCAGTTTTACGAATATTGATAGCTGGGAAGACTCGTTTTTCAGCAATCTTTCTATCTAAATTAATTTCTGAATTTCCTGTTCCTTTAAATTCTTCAAAAATTACTTCATCCATTCTTGAACCTGTATCAATTAGTGCAGTTGCAATAATTGTTAAGCTTCCTCCACCTTCAATATTTCTTGCTGCTCCAAAAAACCTTTTGGGCTTTTCAAGAGCATTAGCATCTACTCCTCCGGTGAGAATCTTCCCAGAAGCTGCTTGAGTTGAATTATAAGCTCTGGCTAATCTTGTTATTGAATCTAAAAGAATAACTACATCGTGCTTATGCTCAACAAGTCTTCTGGCTTTGTTAATCACCATATCTGCTACTTGAACATGTCTTGATGCAGGTTCATCGAAAGTACTTGCAATTACCTCTCCTTTAACTGATCTGACCATTTCTGTTACTTCTTCTGGTCTTTCATCAACTAACAAAACCATAATCTTGCATTCAGGGTTATTTTTAGCAATTGAGTGGGCCATGCTTTGAAGCAATAAAGTTTTTCCTGCCTTGGGAGGCGATACTATTAATGACCTCTGCCCTTTGCCTGTTGGAGCAGTTAAATCTATGACTCTTGCGGAGAGATCTTCTGTACTGCCACTTCCTGATTCTAAAACCATTCTTTGATCAGGAAACAGTGGTGTTAAATTTTCAAAGGAAACCTTATTTTTAGCTTTATCTGGTTTTTCAAAATTAATTTCTTCTATTTTTAGTATTGCAAAATACCTTTCCCCTTCTTTTGGAGGTCGAATCTTCCCTTGGATAGTATCCCCTGTTCTCAATCCAAATCTTCTTATCTGACTGGGTGAAACATAAATATCATCTGGCCCAGCTAAATATGAAGAATCAGTCGATCTTAAAAAACCAAATCCATCTTGAAGTATTTCTAAAACACCTCCGCCGTCAATATCCTCTCCTTGCTTTGCCTTATTCTTTAGAATACCAAAGACTACATCTTGTCTTTTCATCCTTGAGGCATTATCAAGACCGCACTCCTCCCCAAGAGATATGAGTTCCTGTACAGGTAAAGTTTTTAATTCTGATAGTTGCATCTTAAAAAAATTTCCCGGATTTAGGTGCATCAGAAAAAGATACACAAATCCAATATACCTTCCTATATTGAGGACGTCTAGTTATTTAGATATGAGTTTCTATAAATTCTGTTAATTGTGTTTTGCTTAATGCGCCCACTTGTTGTGCCACTACCTGCCCTTCTTTAAAAATTAACAAAGTAGGGATGCTCATAACATTTTGCTTGGCAGCAGAGGCCTGATTATTATCTACATCCAATTTTCCAACCTTTAACTTACCTTCAAACTCAGTGGCTATTTCTTCAACAATAGGACCAACCATCTTGCAAGGTCCGCACCAGGTTGCCCAATAATCAACAAGCACAGGTGTGTCTGATGAAGAAACCTCTTCCTCAAAATTATCATCAGTTATAGTGACAACTGTCATATATCCTCCACGGAATAAATAATTCGTATGTTCAAAGGGGACGTCTCGATCGACTAGAAATAAGCATTCTTTTCTTATTATGGGGAGTACTGTTTTTTTTTCAAGTAGATTTTTAAATACTTAAATTAAGTTGTTACTGCACCAGTAGAAGCAGATCCAACCATTTGTGCGTATTTACGCAACACACCCCGACTCTCTCCTTTTGGACTTTTCCAATTCTTTTTTCTAAGTTCCAATACCTTTTCGTCAACCTCTAAGCTCACTTCATTTTTTTCTGCATCAATTCTTATTTCGTCTCCTTCTTCAACTAGAGCTAGTGGCCCACCAAGATGAGCTTCGGGTGATATATGCCCCACAACAAATCCATGAGTTCCGCCAGAAAATCTTCCATCTGTTAAAAAAGCTACTTGGTCTCCTAGACCCTTGCCCATAATTGCTGAAGTTGGACTTAACATTTCTCTCATGCCAGGACCCCCTTTGGGACCTTCATATCTTATTATGACTACATCGCCTTGATTTATATTTCCTTCCATTATGGCCTTCATAGCTTCTTCTTCTGAATCGTAAGGTTTAGCCTTTCCTTTAAATAGCGTACCTTCCTTGCCAGATATCTTTGCTACTGCACCTTCAGGAGCTAGGTTTCCATAAAGAATTCTTAAATGACTGTCTTTTTTCACAGGATCATTAAAATTTTTAATTATGTTTTGGTCTTTGGTATATGCTTTTACCGAATCTAAATTTTCTTCTAAAGATTTTCCAGTAACAGTCAATGCATCTCCGTGTAATAAACCTTCGTTCAATAGAATTTTCATTAAAGGAGTAATTCCTCCAATAGCAATAAGTTCAGACATTAAATAATTACCACTAGGCTTTAAATCAGCAAGTACCGGTACTTTTTTTCCTATTCTTGTAAAGTCATCAATACTGAGTTCGACTTTAGCTTCATGCGCAATAGCCAGAAGATGTAAAACTGCATTCGTAGACCCTCCGAGGGCTATAACTATAGAAATTGCATTTTCAAAAGCTTTTTTGGTTAGTAGCTTTCTTGGGGTTAGGTTTAGATCAATTAAATTTGTAAGAGCCTCTCCAGCTTCTACACAATCTTGTTTTTTAGACGATGAAACAGCTTCTTTAGCAGAGCTGTTAGGCAGACTAAGCCCTAAAGCTTCAATAGCAGATGCCATTGTATTAGCTGTATACATTCCTCCACATGCTCCGGGACCTGGTATGGCTTTAGATTCCACATCTAGAAGTTCTATATCAGAAATCTTGCCTTCAGAATGTGCACCTACAGCTTCAAATACCGAAATGACATCTGTTCTACCCTCTCCAGGTTGAATACTACCGCCGTAAACAAAAATTGCTGGCCTATCTAATCTTGCTATTGCCATCAAACAACCAGGCATGTTTTTGTCACACCCCCCTATTGCCAATAAACCGTCAAATCCTTGGCCTTCAACTACTGTTTCAATAGAATCTGCTATTACTTCTCTAGATACTAGGCTGTACCTCATCCCCTTTGTGCCCATTGATATTCCGTCAGAAACGCTAATTGTGTTGAATATAACAGACTTACACCCAGAACTATTTGCTCCTTCCGCGGCTGCTTCAGCCAACTGATTTATATGCATGTTACAAGGAGTTACCATACTCCAAGTTGAAGCTATACCTACTTGGGGTTTCAAGAAATCTTCCTCTTCAAAACCTACAGCTCTCAACATAGCTCTTGATGGAGCTTGTTCAACTCCATCGACTATTTTTGAAGAATACTTTCTTTTCTTACTACTCATTTGCCTTCTCTAAGTAAATATTTCTTTAAATTGAGGCTCTTATCAATTCTTTAGTGTATTCATTATTGGGTTCATTGAAAACCTGATCTGCCATTCCTTTCTCAACTATCTTCCCTTGCTTCATTACATAAACTAGATCAGATAGTGCCCTAATAACCTTAAGGTCATGGCTAATACATAAATATGAAAGATTATGCTTTTGTTGTAATTCAGATAATAATTTTATGACTTGCATCTGTATAGATACATCAAGCGCTGAGGTAGGTTCGTCTAAAAGAATTAATTTAGGCTTTAGAATGATAGCTCTTGCAATTGCAACCCTTTGCCTTTGTCCACCAGATAACTCATGCGGGAAACGAAGGTAAAAAGAGGAATCCAGTTCTACTTCTTCTAAAGCCTTTAAGATTTTAGATTGTCTTTCTGATTTACTAAGTTGAGACTCATGTACTCTTAGTCCTTCACCGATTATTTCGCCAATAGTCTGACGAGGTGATAGTGAGCCGAATGGGTCTTGAAAAACAATTTGAAAATCTTTTTTTATAAACCTCCTTGAATTCTCTGATAAAGAATTTAAATCTTTTCCGTCAAACTCAATAAATCCTTCAGATTGTTCCAATCCCAGTAAGGCTCTAGCCAAAGATGATTTCCCTGAACCGGATTCCCCTACCAAGCCAGTAGTTCTCCCCTCATGAACTTGTATGGCCGCCTCATTGACTGCAGTTAGATACAGATTCTTATTTAAGAAACTCTTCTTGGTTAAATAATTTACCGTCAAACCTTCTGATAAAAGAATTGGTTTTCCTTCTTTGCTTATATTATTTTTTGGCAAGGGAATTGAATCTAAAAGTTTCTTTGTATAAGCATGCTGGGGAAAAGAAAAAACATCATTAACTATCCCTTTTTCTACTATTTCTCCTTCTTTCATAACTGCAACTTCATCTGCAAACTTTTTTACAATATTGAGATCATGCGTAATGAAAAGTATAGACATTCCCATTTGTAGCTGAAGTTCATTGAGAAGCTCCAGTAAGGATTTTTCAACGGTTACATCTAATGCCGTTGTGGGTTCATCAGCAATCAATAAATCAGGATCATTTGAAAGGGCCATTGCAATCATAACTCTTTGCCTCTGACCTCCAGAAAGCTGATGAGGATAAGACTCAGCTTTCAGTTGTGGATCTGGAATTTTTACTTTCTCTAATAAATCAATAGTTTTATTTCTTGCCTCTTTTCTTCGCATTCCTTTGTGCACCATTAAAATTTCTTCAATTTGCCTTCCAACTCTTTGATAAGGATTCAATGAGGTCATTGGTTCTTGAAAAATCATTGAAATAGAATCTCCTCTGATTTTTCTGATTTCACCAGAACTCATTTTCAAAATTTCTTTTCCTTTCAACTTAATTGAAGATTTGCTTGAATGAGAAGCTATCTGGTAAGGGAGTAATTTTAAGATAGATAATGCAGTTACTGATTTTCCTGAACCAGATTCTCCAACTAAGGCTAAAGTCTTTCCTCTTTCAATTGAAAAAGATATTGATCTGACTGCATCAATAGAAAATTCTTTGCTAAAGAAGTTAACAGTTAAATTTTCAACCTCTAATAAGCTTTCTGAGTTTCGTTCCATTGACTTAACTTCTCATTTCAAAAAAAACGGGAACTCTCTTGAAGGATGGAAATGAATCAATATCTTCTATGATCAGATCACAATTTATTCCTTCAGCTATATTTGTCATACTTTTTCCCATTAACATAATATGTTCTTTTCCAGGTAATAAGGTTATTTCTGATTTTGGCTCCAAGGTTAATAAGTTTAATTTATTCATACTCGTCATACCCGAATCTGTAAGTACGGTTTGATGTAATTCTGCCAATAGGTTATTGCAAGTTAATCCCTTAATTTTTATTTTGTAACTGCTAGTATTTTTTAAACTCATATATGCCGCAGTAGAATGTGCTCCTTCCAAGGGTTTTTTTAAATAAGCATCTAAAACAACTATCGGAGTTTCACTTTCAGTTTCTGAACAAGAAAAAAAGAACAATAATGAGATAATAAAACCAAAAAGATGACTTCTACTAGATTTAATTTCCATATTTACTGTTGTTGCCTAATTGTTCTTAACTTAATTTTCATGCCGACTATATCAGCTAAAGATGAATTCAATAAGTATGCAGATGAGTTGTTTTTTATGGAAAAAGACATACCTCATCCTGATGAGGTTTATAGATTGCATGCTGCTATTGTTGAACAAAAAATTTTCTTGCGCTGGGATATAAAACCAGACTGCTATCTATATCTAAATAAATTTTCTTTTTTTGATAAAAAATTAGATACCTATCAGAAGGTTTCTTTTCCGAAGGGTGAAATTCTAGTAGATGAGTACTTCGGTGAAGTTGAAGTTTTCTTTGATGCGGTTGAGGTAGTAATTGATATTGGAAAAGAATTTGAAAAAGAAATAACAGTTACCTACCAAGGTTGTAATCAGAAGGGATACTGCTATACACCTATAGTGAAGAAGCTTGTTATAAAACCAAATGAATTAGCATTATTTTCTCTTAATTTCGGTTAAATTCTTATAAAATCGGTTTCTACTGAAGCTATGGCTAAATTTTTACTACTAAATGGACCAAACTTAAATCTACTTGGAGAAAGAGAACCAGAACTTTATGGGAAAATCTCGTTGGATCAAGTAGTTGAAAATTTATCAAAAATTTCAGATAAATCAGGGCATGAATTATCTGACTTTCAGAGTAATGCGGAACACGAACTTGTTGACCAAATACATAAGGCTAAAGACAACAATATAAAGTGTATTATTTTTAATCCAGGAGCTTTTACACATAGCAGCATTGCACTCAGGGACGCCTTGGCAGGAACTGAAATACCATTTATAGAGATTCATATATCAAATATATATAGTCGAGAAGATTTTAGACAAAAGTCTTTCTTGTCTGATATTGCAGTGGGTGTAATTTCTGGTTTAGGAGTTGAAGGGTATGACTTAGCTTTAGAGGTAGCTATAAGTAGGTATGGAAATTAGAGAGGTAAAATGGATATAAGAAAAGTAAAAAAACTAATAGAAATGCTTGAATCTTCAGAGTTAGAAGAGATAGAAATTCATGAAGGAGAAGAATCAGTAAGATTAGTAAAAAATAAAACTGAAACCGTAGTTACTCATCAAGTTCAACCAAATCAACTTGATAAGGTAGTAGAAAGCTCAGAACAACCACAGAAATCAGCTCCGTTAATTGAAAATTCTGATGGCGAAGTGATTACTTCACCTATGGTTGGAACTTTTTATGCTGCAGCCTCTCCAGGAGCCAAGCCATTCATTTCGGTAGGAGATGAAATTCAGGAGGGTGATGTCGTTTGCATAGTTGAAGCAATGAAAATGATGAATGAAATTAAGTCAGATTACTCTGGAAAAGTAGTATCTGTACTTGCAGAAAATTCAGAACCAGTTGAATTTGGACAAGCATTATTTGTAATAGCTTAGTTTATGCTAACCAAGTTACTAATTGCCAATAGAGGCGAAATAGCTCTTCGTATTCTTAGGGCCTGTAAAGAATTAGATATACCCACAGTCGCAGCTTATTCGGAAGCTGATAGAGATTTAATGCACGTAAAAATGGCAGATGAATCTATCTGTATAGGACCTGCTAACTCCGCCGAAAGTTACATGAACATTCCAGCTATTATCAGTGCTATGGAATTAAGTGGTGCAGATGGTGTTCACCCTGGTTACGGATTTCTTGCAGAGAATGCAGATTTTGCTGAACAAGTAGAAAAAAGTGGTTTTCAATTTGCTGGTCCTTCTTCTGAAATTATTCAAACTATGGGTAATAAGATATCAGCAAAAAAACTTGCAAAGAAGATAGGCCTTCCTATTGTTCCTGGATCTGAAGGACCAATAGGTAATGACCCTAAAGAAGAAGCGAAAGCCATAGGATATCCCATCATAATTAAAGCCGCTTCAGGGGGAGGAGGAAGAGGAATGAGAATTGTTAATTCTGAATCTGATCTAGAAGAAAGCATTAACCTAACACAAAAGGAGGCAGAAAGTGCTTTTGGTGACCCAACTCTTTACATGGAAAAATTCTTTACAGCTCCTAAACACATAGAAGTACAAGTTCTTGCAGATAGGTTTGGAAATGTTCTGCACCTAGGTGAAAGAGACTGTTCTCTTCAACGCAGACATCAGAAGGTTATTGAAGAAGCGCCTGCAATTGGTATACCAAAAGAGATTAAAGAAAATATATTTCAGAAATGTATAGAGGCTTGTAAAGAAATTAATTATGTCAGTGCAGGAACTTTTGAATTTTTATATCAGGAAGAAAAATTCTACTTCATTGAAATGAATACAAGAATCCAGGTAGAACACCCAGTTACTGAGAGCATTACAGGACTAGACTTAGTTAAACTTCAATTAAGAATTGCTAGAGGAGAAGAACTTAAAATAAAACAAAAAGATATTGAAATGAATGGTCATGCGATTGAATGCAGAATTAATGCTGAACACCCTGAAACATTTATCCCTTCTCCCGGAAAAGTATTGGATTACCATGCACCTGGAGGTATTGGAGTTAGAATAGATTCACACCTTTACAACAATTATGTAGTGCCTCCTCACTACGATTCTCTAATTGCTAAATTAATAGTCAGAGCTAATGATAGAGAGGATGCAAGGGTAAGATTGATTAGAGCTCTAGAAGAAATGGTAGTTTCAGGTATAGATACAAATCTTGAAATGCATATTGAACTTCTTTCAGATAAAAATTTTATCTCCGGAGATTTTGATATTAATTATCTTGAGAAAAGATTAAAAAATTTGAATTAATATGCCCAAGGCAAAGAAAGAATATTCGCATAAGGATGTGGAAAGTGAAGCCCAAGATTTTTGGGACACTAATGAAGTCTTTTCTGTAACTGAAGATCCTAATAAAGAGAAATTTTACTGCTTAAGCATGTTCCCCTACCCCAGTGGATCTGCGCACATGGGCCATGTCAGAAACTACACCCTAGGTGATGCAATTAGTAGATTTCAAAGGTTACTGGGGAAAAATGTTCTCCAGCCCATGGGCTGGGATGCTTTTGGATTACCCGCTGAAAACGCTGCTATAGAAAATAAAGTTCAGCCTTCTGATTGGACAAATAGAAACATTGAAAAAATGAGATCTGAATTTAAGAAGATGGGATTTGCCTATGACTGGAAAAGAGAACTTGCAACTTGTGACCCGCATTATTACAAATGGGAACAATGGTTCTTTATAGAAATGATGAACAAAGGTATTGCTTACCAAGCAGAAGCCGATGTTAATTGGGACCCTGTTGAAGAAACGGTCTTGGCAAATGAACAGGTAGAAGATGGAAAGGGTTGGCGTTCAGGGGCCAAAATTGAAAGGAGAAAGCTAAAACAGTGGTTCTTAAAAATAACAGAATACGCTGAAGAAATGCTTCAAGAAACGGATAATCTAGATGGATGGCCTGAGCGAGTAAAGGCCATGCAAAAGAACTGGATAGGTAAATCAGAAGGTATGGAATTCGATTTTAACTTTAAAAAAGGAGCCCCACCTATTTCTGTTTTCACAACAAGACCAGACACGATTATGGGTGTAACTTTTCTAGCTATTTCAAGTGATCACCCTATAGCCCTAGATTTACAAAAAGAAGATAAAACTATTAAAGCATTCTTAAAAGACATCAATTCTATTAAATTATCTGAAGCTGATTTAGCCAAACAAGAAAAATTAGGTATTGATACTGGACTGACAGCCAATCACCCTTTCTCAAAAAAAGAAATTCCTATTTGGATAGCTAATTTCGTGCTCTCTGGATATGGCTCAGGGGCACTAATGGGTGTACCTGCACACGATGAGAGGGACTATGAGTTTGCAAAAAAATACGATTTAGACATTAAGCAGGTAATTAAAGGAACTTCAAAAAGATCAATTGAAGAAGGAGCTATATTAGAAAAAAATGAATTGATTAATTCAGACGAATTCAATGGCCTAAATTTTGATAAAGCTTTTGAACAAATCAATAAAAAAGCTAAAAAATTAAAATGCGGTCAAAGGCAGATAAATTATAGACTAAGGGATTGGGGGGTTTCTAGGCAAAGATATTGGGGTGCTCCTATTCCCGCAATGAAAAATTCTAAAGGAGACTTGCAAGGCGCAAACAATTTACCTGTTGTACTGCCAACTGAAGTTAAATTCTCTGGAGTCAAATCTCCTCTATCTGAGATGGAGGAATTCACTAAGGTTTCAGTAGATGGTGAGGAGTTTATAAGAGAAACAGATACTTTTGATACCTTCTTCGAGTCTTCTTGGTATTACGCCAGATTTGCTTCTTTTGATAGCGATCAAGCCATGCTAGATGAAAGAGCTAAGTATTGGCTTCCTGTTGATCAGTATGTTGGAGGTATTGAACATGCCGTACTCCATCTACTTTATTCCAGATTCTTTTATAGATGCCTTAGAGACTTAGGTTTAGTTAAAGGTTCGGAACCTTTTCTTAATCTATTGTGTCAAGGAATGGTTCTTAAAGATGGATCAAAAATGTCAAAATCTAAAGGAAATGTTGTAGATCCAAGTGAGGTGATAGAACTTTATGGAGCTGATACTCTAAGGTTGTTTGTAATGTTTGTTGCGCCCCCTGATCAGTCTTTTGAGTGGTCTGAACAAGGGCTGCAGGGGGCATCAAGGTATTTAAATAGATTGTGGAACTTGGTTCAAGAACATATAGATTCAAAGTCAAATAAAGAGTTAGATTTTAGTGACTCAAATGAAAACGTAACAACTTTAAGGAATAAAACACACCAAACTCTTTATAAGGTTAAAGATGACTTTTTAAGAAGGCACTCGTTTAATACGGCCATAGCGTCGATTATGGAATTAACGAATGCAATACCAAAAGAATTTTTATCTATTAAAGCTAAAGATTCCGAGAAGTCTTCAGTTAGAGAAGCTATAAATACTATTCTAATAAGTCTCTCTCCTATTACTCCACACATTACCCATGCTTTGTGGAACCAGCTTGGGAATAAAGAACTAATTATTGATGTTGAATGGCCTGAAGCAGATGAAAGTTTGCTTGAGAAGGAGTCTATTGAAATAGCTATTCAAATTAACGGTAAGCTTAGAGGGCAAATTACGGTTGACTCTAATTTACACCAAATAGAAATAGAAAAAATAGCCAAAGAACAAGAAAACATAAAAAAGTATATTCAGGGTAAGGACATCAAAAAACTAATTTATATTGATAAAAAATTATTGAATTTTGTTATTTAAGAAAAGTGATAATAGCTTTAAAAAAAACCTTAACATTCTTAATCATTAGTTTTTTTCTAGTTGGCTGTGATTACAAACTTAGAAGTTCATATCAAGGTCTAAATGATCTAGTTGTTAGCCTCTATTTCAACGAAAATAACTTGAATCAAGAGTTTGCTAGTACCCTTAAAAGGCAATCTGGTTTAAGACAGCTATATCTGAATAAAGAAACTGGAGACACTGATTTAGAAATAGAGATCCTTGAGCATACAATTACTAGGTATTCATCTGCATTAGGGGCTGGAGCCCGAACTAAAGAGGCTC
>LUML01000041.1_pt1 | contig 15999 bp, 19 predicted proteins | sample 729661 | NCBI WGS metagenome assembly LUML01 (sample SAMN03860264, study PRJNA289734) | marine metagenome | biome: seawater column; feature: ocean; material: water; isolation source: Red Sea water column Station 22 - depth 10m | place: Saudi Arabia: Red Sea | collected 2011-10-15 | depth 100 m | reverse complement strand
CGACATCATAAAACATTTCACGGTAGCACTATGGTAGCAACATAGGAGGCAAAGTGTCGTCAATTTATAAAAAACGTGGCAAGTGGTCCGCGTTAATTCGTAGATCGTTTCACAAACCGATTCATAAAAGTTTTATCTCAAAGCAAGATGCACAGCGTTGGGCTAATATTGTATCTTTATTCCAAATTCCAGTTTATCTTGTATATTGTCTCTTCGTGGTACAATTAATCATCAATAGGAGGATTCTTTAGATGATTACATATAGAGGTAAAAAGTTCGAAGGTTATAATATACCAAGAAGTTCTTGGCTTCAAGGCAAGAAAAGAGCAGTTTTAGCAAAGAAAGGCGATGAAATTAAACTCATACATTATGGTGCAAAGGGTTATAAGCATAATTACTCTAAAGACGCTTGGAAGAACTACATGTCTCGTAGTGCTGGTATTCGAAATAAAAAAGGCAAACTCACAAAAGATAATATCTTAAGTGCAAATTACTGGGCACGACGCGACTTATGGAAAGGTGCTCCATATAAGGGAGGATACAAATGGAACTAAATAATAAATCTGCTATATTCTTAGCTCTTCTATTAGCTGTACAAATCTTAACTCTTATACCATTCGGTTTCATAAACCTTCCAATAATAATACGAGATGTAAATGCGGTTTCTTCTGTGGAAGAATCTTCATGTTCTTCTATTACTAAATATGCAAATGGTACAAATACATTTAGTACAAGAAAATGTAAAGTCTGGGACGGAAACTCTTGGGAAAAATGGCATGTAAATCAAGGCTTCGGTGCTGATGATACAACCTACCAGATAGCCAACGGAAAAATTGGTTATGAAATGCACAAGAATACAGGCAACCTTACTTATCACAATTTATACTTTAACGATACTCGTGTTTCAATGGAACATTGGTCAGTTGAAGTAAATGTAAATGGTTCTTGGCATGATACATTAGTACATACAGACGAACCAACAGTATCCTATCATTCTAATTCTTCTGGTTTATACTTAACAATGGTCAAAGAAAAGAATGATGTACGTTTAGAGCTAGTTCATGTAATTGAAGAAGATAAACCAATGAAACACAATCTCAACATTAAATCCAGCAACTCAACTGCATACGAATACAGACTTGTACAGAATTGGGATGGAATACAAGATGCAGTACAAGTAGTACAAAGAGGTGGTTCAACATCAACAACTACAACACTTGGTTCTGAAGCAAACTCATCTGCTTCTAATGGACACACATTTATTTTTAGAGATAGTTCAGGAAATGATATAGTAGAAGAATCACAGCTTTCTGCACGTGGTCAATTCCACCATGTACTCTATGGTTTGAATGGTGGACATGGATATGCGAAATACTATTTCCAGAACGCAGCAAACCAAACACTTAGTAGTGGACAACACTTTACAGTAGACCCAGCAACTGCAACTATTTCACGTGATAGTTCATCAAACTATTCTGGTGTATGGTTGGGTAACAATGGTGGTTCAGGTTCACTCTGTGTAGGTATTGCAAATTGGTATGATGATTCAGCACACGGTGTCGTGAATGTTGGTCGTGAAGATGCTGGTAGATGTTACATAGAAAAACTTGTTTATGATTTATCTTCCATTTCAACTAGTGCAACAGTTACAAAAGCAGAATTTAACATAGGTTCAGTTAATACAGGATACTGTAGAGGTTCTGGCGGTGCATCAGGCTATGGCGGTTGTCCATTAATTAAAATTACATATGTACCACATGGTACAGACGATTGTGGTGGTTACACTGATGTTGACTTAATGAAAACAGGAGCAAATACACCATCAGGATTTTCACCAGCATCAATTGTTGGACTTCAAGATGGTAATCCAAAAAGTCAATGGGAAAACTCTGACATAGAATTAAGCCATAATACTAACCAAGTAAACAGCTACATAACCACAGATATTTCTAATGGAGATATAGGTTGTTTTGTTTGGTCAGAAACTGGTGAAGCAAATGTTGGAACTGCAAGTGATAACGACTTTTTTACATTTCCATTTCCAGACCTTACAATTACTTATACAACAGTATCAGTATACACACAAACAATCAACTTAAAAACATCTGATGGTACTACAGCACTTGATTTCGGTGACCCAGAACTTGAAATTCAAATGACAAATGGTACAACACTTTCATATACAAACTGTGTAAATGGCGGAACAATTGGTACTTGTACATTTTCTTCAAAGTCTGATTCTGACAGTTCATGGGAAATACGGGGTAAATGGGCAAATACAGGCACACCAGTAGCTGTAATGATAGAAGGTAAACCATCTCACAACATTACAGTAACATCTACACAATCACATACACTCGACCTATCTCTACATGAAGGAACAAAAATGATGTTCTATGATGATAACGGCTTACTAGCTTCTCCACAAAATGTTACAGTTAATTGGAATAATGGTACATCTAAAAACTTTGCAACATTCGACAGCCAAGGAGTAAGGACTATCGGGTGGGTTACTAATGGTACAAGCACAGTAGAAGCTGTATACAAACTTGGTGGAAACCGTATAGCTAATGGTTCTGCGACATTTGCTGTAACAGCAGATTCACAATCCTTCAGCTTCAAACAACGTGTATACTTACTCAATTTCGATTTCAATAGTAACGATAGACTTCTACAAAACATTGAACCAACAGCTATTTCATTCGGTGTAAACAATGGTACAGTTGGTGATGTATTCACAAAAACTTCCTACAATAGTTTACAATTTGGTAATGATACTGTAACAGTTGGTGCTATTAGATTCCAAGGACAAAATATGATAAAGAACGGAACTGGTTATGCAATTACTGAAGCAAGAACTGTGAATTGGGTACTTCAATATTATGCACAAGTATGGCACTTCAAATCTAACGACCATGCCTTAGCTATCACACCTACAAACTTCCAATACACTGCACCAAACTCTACAGAATTTACACATACAGACTTTACAAAAACATATTATATTGGTAATGGTAGTTTAACACCAAAAGGTGTAACTTATCAAGGTGGTGGAGTAATCAAAAACCAAACAGCGATTACAATTAATGGTAATGCACATTTACTTAACTTACAATACTATAAACTCGATATGGTTTTCGCAGCACATGAACGCAAACTACAAGATGTAAAACCTGACATATTCCAATTCCAACTACAAAATGGTACAGAAATAGTTCTACAGGGTTCAGGTGGTTCTAATAATATTCTAAGTGGTTTGTACTATGGTAATCAAACATTAACACCAGAAGGTATTACATTCAACGGACAAGGTGTATTGCAAAATACTACAGCATATGCAATTTCAGTAGAAGATAAGGTTGAATGGATAATTAATTGGTTTGAATTAGAATTCCAGTTCTATTCACAAGACGGTCAATTAGATATTACACCAACCAACTTCCAATTACAAATGCCAAACGGTACAGTAATCGTAATGACAACAGATTTCACTAGCCACTTTACTGGAAACGGAAGTATTACACCACAAGGAATAACCTATCAAGGACAAGGAATGATTAAGAACCAAACAGGAATCAGTATTACAACATCTGATGCATATTCTTTCCCACTCAAATACTATAAACAAGACATGACATTCACACCAACAGATAACGCTTTCGCAGTTACTCCAACTAATTTCCAAGTAGTTCTTACCAACTCCACGGAAAAGACAATTACAACAGATTTCGACTCTGTCTACGTAGGTAATGGTACTCTTACTCCTAGAGGTATTACCTACCAAGGACAGGGTATGATACTTAATCAAACAGCACATACAGTAGTAGGAGATTCAAGCGGTGCAGACAAAGTACAATGGTACATACAATATTACAAAGTACAAGTATACTTCATGTCTGATGACCAAGAATTGAAAAACATACCAGCACAGGTATTCGAATACACAGCACCTAATTCAACAGTAATAGACCAAACTACACACTATGCAACTGGTGTCTATATTGGAAACGGCACTTTAACACCTAGAGGTATTTCATATCAAAACTCTGGTATGATAAAGAACCAAACTGCACTTACAGTTGATGGTGCAAAATCATGGGGATTCAGATTACGTTATTATCCATTATCTTTCACATTTACTTCTGATGATAGAGCATTACAAGGTATTGTACCAACTAACTTCCAATTCACTGGTGTAAATAGCACTGTACTTACAATGACTTCTGGTTATGCTCCATATATAGGAAATGGTACACTTACACCAAGAGGAATTACATACTTAGGTCAAGGAATGATAAACAACAATACAGCTATAACCATTTCAGCAGCAGATAGCTATTCATTTAGATTAAAATTATACAAGATAGTTCTTAATTTCGCTTCAATAGACAGTGTACTTAAACCATCACCATCACAAATTACTTATGCAGCTCCAAATGGTACTAATATTGCACAGACAGCAAACTATGATGATAGCTACATAGGCAATGGAACATTAACACCACAAGGAATTACTTTCCAAAGTACTGGTATGATTCTCAACAACACTGCATTTACAATAGACGCTTCTGAAACACACTTGCTTCGTATGAAATACTTGAAACAAAACTTTGGTTTCCGTAATACATTATCTGGTAATGTAATAACACCAACAAACTTAATCATGACATTACAAAATACAACACAGGTAACACTTACTTCGTTCTCTGGTTATTATTTCGGTAATCAAACAGTATCTTCTGTTGATACAATTACTGTTGGTTCATTAGATGCAAAGAAAAACGCTACAGGCTTCACAATAGCTACAGACAATGATGATTGGTTATTATGGACATTAGAATGTTGTACTGTATCATTCAAATTCTATTCACATGACAGATTATTTAGCTTTGAACCAACTACATTTGAAATGGATATGGGTAATGGTACTTATGTTTCTCTAACTTCATATACTGGTAGACAATTTGCAGACAGCGACACAATTACACCACGTGCAGTTCGTTTCTTAGGACAAAACATAATATTAAACTCTACAGCATTTACAATAGATGATTCAAACGGACTTACACAAACATTCAGTATACGAACACAACTATACGATATCAACTGGGACTTTGCTTCAGTAGACTCTGAATTAGACTTATTCACAACATTAACCAACTGGCAATATCAAGCTCCTAACGGCACAGCTATCACTCAAACTACACACTTAGTAAGTTCTTACATAGGAAATGGTACTTTAACACCAATCACTCTCAAATATGATGGACAGGGAATACTTGTAAACAATACAGGAATTACAATTGATGCATCTGAAACCCACTTGATACGTGGACAATGGTACAAGCTAAACTTTGACTTCATGTCAAATAATAGAGCACTCACAATACCAGACGCACAGATAGCAATGACATTCCTAAACACTAATGGTTCAAATACAGCAATGACTTCAGACTTGGGTGATTTCTATGTAGGTAATGGAACGATAACACCACAGGGAATAACATTCCTCGGACAAGGTATGTTGAACAACAATTCACTTGTAACAATTTCTGCTGCTGATTGTCGTACATTTGCATTAGCAGGTAATTCATGTAACTTCTCATTCAGAATACAATACTACAATGTAAGTATCAACTTACTTTCAAATGACGGTGCATTAGAACTTGACCAAACAAACTTCAAAGGTGTAGTAGCTAATACATCAACACCATTCACAGCTACAGTAAAGACAATATACTTAGGCAACGGAACTCTAACACCACACGTATTCACATACAAAGGACAGAACATAATAAACAACATGACAGCAGTAACAATTAATGCAGATACTACTTTCAACTTCTATGGTAGATACTATAACGTATCAATGCACTTCTTAACAGACAATGGAACAAACTTCACACCAACTAAATTCATTTACAATCTCGGTAATGGAACAGAAGTCGACCAATCAACAGACTTTGCTTCTGGTGTTTACATAACTAACCAAACACTTACACCACATACAATACTTTACCATGCACAGTCAGTACAGCTAAACCAAACAGCAGTAAACATAGTTGCTGACGGTACAATATCTTTCCGTACACAAGTATTCCATAATACTCTAGTATTCATTTCAACAGACCACTTACTCTATATCACACCACAGGAATTTACATTCGTAGCTCCTAACGGAACAGAAGTTACAATAACAGACTTCACTGCACCATATGTAGTAGGCAATGGAACAATTACACCAATCAAGATTGGATTCCAAGGAACAAACATGCTACTCAATAACACAGCAGTTACAATCGACGATACAGAAGAACATCTATTCAATGTACAATATTACCCAGTAACCATGAACTTCGCAACAGTACAAATAAATAACGTAGAACTTGGTGTAACACCAGAAAGTATGGTATTTACAGGAGCTAATGGCACACAATCAACAGCTATCTCATTTGCTAACCCAGTGTACTTAGGAAATCAAACAGGACTTATCGTTAACCAAATCAATTATCAGGGCACTAATATGAATTTGAATGGTTCTTCCTTAACCATATCTGGTGCAGGACAATATCTATTCCGTGTACAATACTATCCAGTACAAGTACAAATGACAACATTCAATCTTAATGCTACAGCCGTTACAGGATTAGACATACAATTACGTGTACAAGCTATCAATGGCACAACATACATAACAAGCATGAATAGCACTGGTGGCAGAACAATGTACTTAGGAAATGGTACTTCATTAATTGCAGCAAACTGGCAAGGTATTCGTGTATCTCCTTGGCATAGCCACTATCTAAATGCAACTATTGCTGATAGTTTACCAACAAGTCTCAACAGAAACAATGCTACACAGAATGCAGTATGGATACCTATTCAACTATTCCAAGATTCTACCACAAATGCCAATATGCTTGTAGCCCTTGAAGGTATAGATATAAACTGTCAATCAATAGGCAGAAGTAATAGCTCATGTGTAAGCTTCTCACAAAACAGACTTACATTTGATGCCAATAGCACAGCAAGAACACGAATGGTAATCAAACTTGTAGACGCTAGTATGGGTCTACGAGAAGTAACAGAAGTACAAGGCTTATGGTGGAACAATACAGGTACAAACTATATACCAGCAACCGAATCTGAATGTATAGGTAGTAGCTACAATGGTACATGGGATAATGTAAATCTAACATGTACTTCAGTATGGAAATTCCCAGACAATAGTTGGAATTGGAATTCTGGCGATAGAGTATTCAAATTAGATATTCCATTCCAATCTGGACTTAATTTCACGATAGCCGTACCGGGAACTATTTCTTATGGAGGTAGTAATTTCACAGCCTCACTTTCACAATCTCAAGCATGTCTAGTAGACGGCAACTTAATCTGTGCACTTACTTCACCATATACAAATGACCAATCTGGTGTTGGACAATGGTTCTATACAATAATGATGGCATTACCACCAATTATGGTCTTCATTAGAACAGGAAGTGTTGGTCCATTCATGATAATATTATGGATAAGTATTTGGGCATACGGTGCATTCGCACCATTATTAGGTCCAGCATCAGCTCCAGGAGGAATATTATTACCGGGTTCAGTTATTGCAATATCTTATCTAATTTTACTACTAAGTATAGCAGCAACACTGTATAAGTTGCTGAAGAGACCGTAGGAGATTTTAGTTGCCAATACTCGGATTAGAAGTAAAAACGCCATTTGACGAAACTCTTATCAAAATTTTTCGTAAACGTAAACGTAAACTTTCTCGTGTAGAAAAAGCATACTTTACACAACTCATGAATCGTTCTGGCTTAAACCTTATGGACTTTGATGGACTTACAGTTGAACCAAATGGCTATAATATCAAGGTACGTAAAAAATTCACGAAGAAAACCTTCTTTGACTGGAATCTTTCAGACACTCGGTCTAACTGACCCTTAACTCACAAGTGTTACCTGTTTATATAGTTCATTACACTCACATGCTTTATGATGAATCCTCTAAAGACTTTATCAAAAAGAAGTTCTAAAGGACAATTAGCCGTTCTAGGAGCCGTTATTGGTTTCGTAGTAATAGCAATCACCTTAATCATAGGTGTCCGTGTCTTCTCTGATGTAGAAGGTACAATCAACATTGCAGATACTACAGCCAACACAACAGCTACAAACGTCATCAATCAGACCTACAGCTCCTTCGAGCTTGCAGCAGTTATCTTAGTCGTAATTGTAGCAGCAGTTATCCTAGGTGTCTTGGTCCGATTCGGACAACTCTAGAATAGCTAAAAGTGCTTAGTAACCTGATTGAAGCATCGTGCAGTAATGCAAGGTGCTTCTTCCCCCTTTTTCATACCCATTTTTATAGTTCTTTTATGTAGTGTATCCTATGAACGACTGGTTAACAGACTTTTTAGTTCCTGTTGATTATACTATTGGAAATGTACCTACTAAAGATACAGTGTGTTCAATTTGTAAACAAAAAGCAGCAGCTGGAGACGAAATTTTCCCTATTTGTAAACAATGTAATACAGACACAGGATTCTCTGGTAAAATAATTTTAAAACCACAGAATCGTCATGACGATTATGACGACCAAACAATAACAACTCATCCAGTGCAAATCACAGATGATGATTGGAAGAAACGTATGCTTTATCAATTCGCAAAAAGATATGCAAAAGAACAAGTATAGATTTCTAACCTAGTTATATAGTTCTTATACTTAGTATTATTATGAATGGATTGTTCTCAGATTTAGCTCCATCTAGTACGAAACACCATGAAAAAGGTCATATATGTAAATGTGCCAAATGTACTTCTCAATTTAATGGAGATATAGTACCAAAACGTAAAGCTTTATGTCCAGTAGATAAACATTTAGATGAGGTAATTTAGATGCCATTACACACTTCTGTAGCTCCACACAAATCTTGCGGTTGTAAAGCATGTATAGTAGCTTTAGGTAAAATGAAACCAATTAATAAGATACCAAAAATCAAGAAGCTAGGAAAAGGCAAAGTCAAATTCGGAAAGAAACAGCTTATTGGAAAACCAGAAAAATTACACAGGGGATTAGATTTATGATATACGATGAAGATGATGACTATTTGGATGAAGAGTATGGAGAAGGCGAAGAAATAGAAGATGAAGAAATAGAAGAAGGCGAAAATGATATTATTGGTTTTTCATCAGAAAGTAATATGACAAATGATTTTGATATACAAGGCTTTCCAGTTCATGAAGCAGTAGATTTCTATCATGGTAAAACAAAGAGAGTAAAGAAAGGAAAATTTACTATGTTTGGCTTTGATGATTTTCTTGGCGGTAATAAATCACTTTTAGATTCAAAAACAGATATCATGGGTCAAGATTTACTTGATTTAGGTTCTTTAGGAAAGAAAGGTAAAAAAAGTAAGAAAAACAAAGGACTTATTGGGGAGAATAAGATATTCAAGTTGTGATAATATGCATAAATTCTTAGGTGTTAAAAAGAAACCCTTTGGCTGGGTAGGTAAAAATGAATCTGGTTCATGGACAAAGAAACAGAAAGTTAGTCCAGCATTACGTAGGAGTATGAGAAAATAATGGCAAAAGGAAATGGTAAACGTAATGTAGAAGATACAGTAAATTTTAGTAATATATTCGACTTTGTAGATGAAAGTATAAATGAAAAATATACGAAACGACCAGAACCTGTTGTAAGTACAACAGAAACAAGAGGTCTTGGTGCTAAGCTAGATGAACAACCAGAAGACTGGATGTCTAGTTGGAAGAAATCAAGAAAACGTGTTAATACTTCTCCATTCTCATTTCATGCAGATGAATTAATACCAATGGTTAAAGGCTTAGCTAATAGTGCAGATAATTTAGAACAACCATTCCGTGATGGTAAAACAGGTAAATTATTTGGAGGTACAGGTCTTAATCGTAAAGGACCACAATTTGGTTTGCCTTTAAATTCTAGATTAAGAGGATTACTTGGAAATGTTAAACGTGGAGATGATATTATTGATTGTTATGTACGTGGCTTAGAAACTACATCAAGAAGAAAGACATATGCAGCACAACAACCACCTGCTAGAACATATGGTTTAACTGGTAGAACTAGAGATTTGATGGATGTAGAAAAAGAAGGAGAACGAGCAAAAATGCAGAATATACTTATGACAGAAGCAATAAATGAAGTAAGGACAGTAACAAAACAAAGAGATGCAGCAAATAAGGACAGAGAAGAATTACAAACATTGCTAGATAATATGATAAAAGAGAAACAGCGAACACAAGGTGGTGGACAAAACTGATAGACGGATGTAGTAAAGACGACTGTGGTTGTAAACACGAGGAAAAGAAAGACTAAATGAATGACAACGGTTTTGTTGATGATATAGGACCAAAAATTTTTAATGTAAAACGTGGTTGGGATCCTTTCAGAGACTGTGAATCTATAGAAGCATTGGGAATTGAATTAGGTCTATCAAATAAAAATTCACGTACAGAATGTAAGAAAGGAGATACAACTGTTGAATATATTGGTCGTGGTTTTGGTCCTTGGACTAACTATGGAAGCAAATATGGAAATCCCCACAAATATCATGATAATCCTCAATGGAATGGTTGGAACACAGCAACAAATAAACCATACACACGAGATGAAGCAGTTGATTATTACAAAGATGATATATTTGGTACTTGTCCAGAAGGTGGTCATAATGTACCAAAGGCAGATACAATCAAACGTGAATTAAAAAATAGAAACCTAATGTGTTGGTGTTCAGATATGGATAGACCACATTATGTGGGTGAAGAAGGAAAAGGCAAAGGTGATAGATGTCATGGCGACATTTTATCAAGTATAGCTAATAGTCCATAATCTAACCTACTTTTATACTTCTTCCATATAGTATATTCATGAACGATTGGTTAACAGATATTTTTACTCATAGTGAAGGTGGTCGAACAGCAGTATGTGCAGTTTGCAAACAAAAAGAAGTATCAGGAGACCAGATTTTCCCTGTATGTAATAGATGTGATACTGGTGTTGGCGATGTAACTAGAAGGGCTCAAGAAAGTCTTCATCGACCTTTACCTTCGGGATTTAGGAAAGGTACTATAACTAATCCAGATGGTTCTAAACAATATGTTTATGATGGTAGAATAACTACCGATCCATGGGAAATAGAACAAGCAAAAAAAGCGAGTTCCTAGATACCTAACCTACTTTTATACTTCTTTTACATTATAATACTCATGCCATACGGTAAAGATTTCTTAGATACTTTAGATAAAATTCTATTTGAATCTCATAATCATGCAACATCAAAACGAGTTATGCATGAATGTACAAAATGTCATAATAAAACTCCGCAAGAAGTAAGTGCTATTGGAAATCTTGAAGGTACATGTAATGCATGTCAAGAGGCAAAGCTTATTCTTTTTGATGGTACTGTATTTGGACAAAATAACGAAATTTATTAACCAAACCTAGTTATATAGTTCTTATTCATACATTATATTAATGAAAGTCAAACGATACAAATTAGGTAAAGTCGCAGGACGAAAGTCATTTGAACTTGGTGATAAACCACTTGTAAAGAAAGCACCAAAAGGTAGCTTACTAGGCGAGGGTGATATCAAAGTCAAAATCTTCCAAGGACCAAAAGGCGGAATTAAAATCCATATGCCAAAGGGTTCAAAGATAAAAATGACAAAAGGCAAATTCATGGCTAGTAAAGCAGACATGAAGAAAGCAATGAAGAAATAGTAGTTTATACCATTTACCTACATTAAAAACGTATAAATATAGGACTACACGTACTCCTTAGTGTGTTAGAAAGTACGATTTACATTCTTTTTACTTCTTTAGTTTTATTTACTATATTAGCGTGGACTCCACGTAACAAACCCTTCATGGAAGAACGAGTATTCTTTTCAGTTTTCGGTATGATTACTGCTTTTGTACTTGGCGTTGGTAGTATTTCAGTTGAAACAGCTACTGGTGCAGATGCTTTAGTTACAACAACTAATACTGGTTTAGGATTCTATTGGTTTGGTTGGGGTATTGTATTATTAATTAGATTATTAGCTATTATTGCAGAAATATATAGGGAACAAACAGACCCTAATATTATCTTAGATAAAGAAGAACGTGAATCAGTTATGGGTGCATAATTATGAGTATGGAAGGACAACAACCAACAGAAGAAGAAATTCAAGCAATGCAAGAAGCACAAATGCTTCGAGACGTTGAATATCAAGCAGCACAACGTGCAGCTTTTAACCCACCAGAACCGGGAGAACTAACAGATAGTTTTGCAACTACTAAATTTTTAGAAGAGGTAGATTTACCAGCAGAACTCTATCAATTTGGTTCAAAATTCTGGGCATCTGTATCTAAGGACATAAAACTTAGTAATATGACAGACGATAACATTAAGCTTATCATGTTAATGTTTGAATCTTCAAAACAAAGATTCTTAATGTCAATACCTGAAAAGGATTTCACATTTGACATATATTTCCATTTGGAACAACTTAGGATGATTCTTTATACAAGACTAACATCAGCTAGAGGGGGATTTGAACGAAGGCAGTTGAGTAGTTCTACAAAGAATGTTACTATCGGTAATGATGGTAAGTCTGGCTCATCTGGTGGAGGCTTTTTGAGGCGATTACAAGGTGGATTTAGTAACTAATCACATAGCTTTCCAAGCAGCACCTAGTGTTCTTGCAAGTCCAATAGTTTCCTTAGTATTCCTTTCCATGTGGATGCTATTCGTAGTAATTCTATTAGTATTCCTACTCTTAGCTAGAGGTCCAGCAATGCAATTCATCAAAGCCAAAGCTAGAGGTGGTGGTGTTCTTGTTGCAGTAGGCAAAGACAGAATGGCATCAGTTGAAGTATCAAAATACAAAGCAGGTGCATTTGAAAACAAAAACGCAGGTTGGTTTGGCGTAGGTCTTAACTCTGTATACCCTACCAGAAAAGCAAGAATCCCTATAGGCATAGCTTTCGACCCAATAGGAATAACCTTAGACCCACGATATGTCAAAGCCATTGAACAACTAAAGAAAATGGAACTACCATACGAAGTTATAGTAGAACGTGTAGTTACAGGTGCAGATGGAAAACCTAAACGTGATGAAATGGGTCAACAAATGGTAATGCAGACAAAAGAAGTGCGAACCAAAATGACAACTCTTTCAGACTTGCAGAATTTTCTCAAGTACTGTGATTTCCATAAAGCAGATATCAAATTTGAGAAACTAGATGACCATATAAAACTAGAACATCTAAAAGTGTGTAAATATTGTGATGTACGAACAAGTGGTATAGAGATACCAAGAGAAACTGTATCTATACAAGAAATAGGTGGCTTTGTAGAAAAGAACATCAATCCATCATTCATTCAATCTAACATAGACACAGCAGTACGAATAGCTTTGAACGAACAGAAAGCAATACCAGTAAAATGGATTGTACTTCTACCAACAATAATCATCTTCTCAGCTATCGCAGCAGCAATCTTATTCCAAGTAATCGGAAACCCACCAGCAGTGCCAAATCCAGTTGATGTAGCCGGAGGTGGATAGATGAGAAGGAAAGGGGTAGCTATTGGAAGACCCAAACGCATAGGTAAACCAAAAGCAATGAAGTTAAAACGAAAGAAGTGGAAGAACAATTCAAAGAATCCAAAATTCGGTGCTAATGATAGCTTCAGGACAAGGAATGAATGAGCTTCAAATCATATCAACCACAATACAAGCAACAGCTAGATGCTTATCGTATGGAATTAGTAAACGCCATACGAGATTGCAGATTCGCTAAAATCAATGCTGATGACGGTACTTATCAAGAAGCAGTAGATGCCCTATACTTGATTCTACCACCAGAAGTAAAAGCACAAGTAGAAACAGAAATGAGAGATTATGAAGATTTCGTACCCAAAGAAGAACTAGAACGAATACAGACAATGAGACCAGTAGACGCACATTTCGCAGCACGTAAAATAGAAATGAAATATACACGTAGTGAAACTGACCGTATGTTATCTTTAGTTGTAGATTATCTATCAAAGGCAGGATTACTATTATCATCTGCACCAAGAGGTGTAGGTAAAGTGGGTAAAAAGAAACCGGAGAAGAAAGAAGATGCCTAAAGGTTCATTTGCTAAATGGAAACAAGAAAAAGAATCAGAAGAACATATGCAACGGGGTTTAACTCAAGATGGAGCTCCTGTAGAAGATAACCCGTACTTAGAAAGATTACAAGAATCAGATGACCCAGCAGCAGAAGTAGATGTAGAAAACCCTGAGTGGTTTCAAGACTTAATCGAATACAGAAGAAAAGATAAACGCAATACCTCTATATTCGTACTTGGAGCACCTAGAGCAGGAAAATCCTATACAGCATTAACCCTTGGAGAAGTAACCGATTCTAATGGAGATTTTGATGTAGAAAACCACGTAGTTATGCATACAGCAGACTTTGTAAGAAAAATCAATGAATTCCCTCAAGGTTGTAATATCATGTATGATGAAGGTGGTGCTGGACACAGTTCCAGACGTTTCATGTCAAAGATGAATATTATGATGAATGCGGTACTTCAAACATTCGGTTCACGTTATATCAATGTAGTATGGACAGTACCTAACATGAAGATGGAAGACGTTACAGCTAGACAACTGTGTACTTTCTCTATACGTATGATAGCCAGAGGTAAAGGTATCATATACTCACACTGGTCAGATGTTCATACAGGTAAACCATATTGGCGTAGACTTGGTAATTATGTACAATTCGATAAACCATTTGAAGGTAAACCAAAGCAACTAAAAGCATATGAAAAGATGAAATTTGAGTATCAGAAAGAAATGTATGAATCCATAGCTAGAGAACTAGACAATCTAGAAAAGGAAGAAAAAGATTCACTTAAGCTAAAAGACCCTAACTTCTTAGCTGAATCAATTCGTACTGCTGGTATAGAGGACTTTATGACAGAGAAAGGCAACTTAAACGTATGGGCAGTAAAAGCAGCATTTCAGGGAGCACCTATGAATGCCATATATACAGCTAAAGAGGTACTTAAGCAGAAATACGGATTACTCGTGAAACCAAAGAAACTTGACCCAGAATTAGTTTATGAGAACAATGCTGTTAGTAATCCCCAAACTGAGGAGACTGTGATTCGTCGCCCGAAGATACCTGTTCCTGAAGTTCATCCTGATATTGTTCCTGAGGACGTTCAGGAAGATTGGAATCCTCAACCTCCAACTCAACAGCCCGAGGTTCTGATTCCTGAGAGGAAGAGGAAGCAGACGAAGCCTGATGGATATTACGAATCTGAAACTTCTTCATCTTCCGAGTACGGTTTCTCTTAGGCTTAGCATCATATACTTCATCAGGTAATTGTATTCTACTTGCATAATTCTTCAAAGTCTTTTCCAACCTATACACCTTTGATATATAGTACTTGGTAACTACTTCTTTCTCTACTTCATCCCAATGAGCAGTTTTACAATGTTTACATCTCTTCGCCCTATAGCTATGTTCAGTTTGACATTTCTGGCATATGAGACGCTTTTCTATTCTCTTATCTACTATATTCAAGTTGGCTATCTCATGAGGGTTATAGCCCATTCTTAGGTACTTGATAATATCTATAACTGCTTGACAATTAGGTACTAATTTACCAAATTGATTAAGGTCAAAACCATGCGGTAATCTACCCCACCATCTACCTTCATTCTGTACTTTCTCTACGAAGCTTTCACGTACTTTATCAGAAACGAATGCAGGATAGAATGTATCAACCATACCTTGAGCAGTATTCTGTATCAAGCTACTTGCAGTGAATCCACCACCAGTTGCTTGTTTCTGAAGATTAGGCATGTTGGTTATCTTGAGTTCTATTCCATGGTCACCAAAGAACTTGTACAACTTCGTTTGGTCATTCATGTTTCTGCTAAGTCTGTCAGTTGTATAGCAATAGAA
>LUML01000170.1_pt1 | contig 16052 bp, 17 predicted proteins | sample 729661 | NCBI WGS metagenome assembly LUML01 (sample SAMN03860264, study PRJNA289734) | marine metagenome | biome: seawater column; feature: ocean; material: water; isolation source: Red Sea water column Station 22 - depth 10m | place: Saudi Arabia: Red Sea | collected 2011-10-15 | depth 100 m | reverse complement strand
ACAATCCATAATAATACGATAATAAATAATACTAACGGTATGGCAACATAAAGTCCCATTACTCCTCCTTTGCACTATGCTGTTTATTATAAAATTTATTCATAAATAACTACACCTTCGATCTTTTATCGTAGTTCTTTTTTAAAGTAGTTTTATTTGAATTTTGTGTAATCAATTTTTGAAATACTTTTGATTGTGATATCAAACGAATTAACATAATCAAAACAATAATTCCCCCAACAATTGCCCACGAAAAACCATCTAAAGCTTCTCTATATATTTCATCGCTCACAGGCACTTCAGGGATTAGCAATAAATAAAGTCCATAAAATAATATGATCAATCCTGCGATACCAAATATTCCAAATCCAGGAATCGCTAAAAATTCAACTAACAAAAGGGCAAGTCCTGAAAAAATTATTAACAAATCTGTAGCAGAAGCTAACTTTGTTAAATAGCCAGCCCCCAATGCAAGAGTTAAACATACAATACCTATTGTACCACCAATTCCCCATCCTGCGCTATATAATTCTGATATAATACCTATCGTACCAAATGTAGTTAATAAAGAAGAAACAACTGGATCAGTAAGAAAACGCACTAAATCTTCAGACCAATTTTCATCTAAAGTAATAATATCATAATTTTCGATATTCAGATCTGCAATAATCTCTTCAATAGATTCGCTTTCACCATCAGCAATTTTATATTTTAAAGCAAGTTCAGTGGTAAGAGTAATTAATTTCCCTTCCTTGCGTCCTTCTATGTCATCAACCTTCACTGAATCCCCTTCAACTACTAAATATTCAAAACTTAATTCTTCATCAACCATACCACGAGCAATGGTTACATTTTTGCCAGAGCTTTCTGCAGTAGCTCCCATCTCTTCTCTCATATAGCTTTGAGCTTTTTCAGATTGTTTTTCCCCACTCATATCTACTACGCTCGTAGCGCCAATAGTAGCACCAGGAGTCATATAGATTTTATCACAAGAAAGTGAAATCAATGATCCAGCAGAAATAGCTCTTTTGTTAATAAAAGCAACAGTTTGAATATCTGTGCTAGATATTGCATCTTTAATTTGTGTTGCTGCATCAACCCTCCCGCCAAAAGTATTGATTTCAAACACAAGAAGTTCTGCAGCATTGTTTTCTGCAGCATTCACTGCACGATTAACAAAAGCAGGAATCCCTAAATCAATCGTGTTTTGGATAGGAACAACATACACTTTTGAATTATTGTTATTAGCAATAACAACGCCAATAATTGCTATTAAGATAAAAATCCAAAGTTTATTAAATTTTGTTTTCATTACTTATACAAAGATTTACATTATAAAAATGTATTGGTTTCTAAAATCGTATTCTTTTTGTTTGGAAAAATTGCCAAAATTCTTCCTCAAAATTAACTATAAAATACATTATTTTCTACTATTCCATGTTCTAAAATTGAGAAAAAAAATGGCTCTCAAAAATCTTAGAACTGCATTCCCAGGAAAAGATGAGAGATGGTACAATGCAACTATCAAAGCATTGTATCAATTTACTGTAGAAGAAATTGTTGACTTCTTAAGTAAATATGCTCATTTCGATGCAAACACTGTTCATTTCAATAATATGCAGGTGGTAGATGATGCATTAAAAGAAAATAATGGAGTAATATTGGTTGGAGGACATTTTGGTTCGTTTCATAAATTAATTGTAACAATGGCAAGAAAAGGATATAAGAATATTGCAGGAATTTCGTATCAACAAAATAACCAAGCAGCTTCAAAGTTTTTTGTGGAACTAAGAAAAGAATATGTAGCAAATGAATTACACACTGGAGGCCCCAGCAGCGATGTAAAACAATCATTGAAAAATAATGAATTACTTATTCTTCTAAGTGATCAAGATGCAGGAAAGAAAGGTATTTTTGTAGATTTCTTCAATATCCCTTCTTCCACTCCATCAGGAGCAGCAAACTATAATAAAACAATGGGCAGTCCTTTGATTTTCTTTTCAGCAGTAAAAACAGAGAATGGATACGAAGCTAATTTTGAAAAAATAGACACAACCAATAAAAGCATTGAAGATATAGTACAAAAATATACGTTTATGCTTGAACAAGAGATTAAAAAATATCCTGAACAATATTTTTGGGTTCATAAACGTTGGAAAACAAAAAAAATATGAGACGTATATCAATTAATGACAAAGACGCTATTAATACAACCATAGCATCGCTTTTAAATGGTGAAGTAATATGTTATCCAACTGATACAATCTATGGAATTGACAATTATTATCAATAGTTTTGATCAAATTTCTGAAAATATTTTGTTGGATGAATCGTTGGAAGAAAAAGCTGATGAAATTTTATCAAAAGGAAATACATGTATTATGCCATATACAACCCAATTTGTAAGCGAATTAATTACAGAAAATAAAAAAATTGGTTTTAGAATTCCCAAACACGCATTTCTTCATGCTCTTCTATTAAAATATCAAAAGCCTATTACAAGCACTAGTGTTAACAGAACAGGCCAATCCCCTCTAAACAATCCAAACTCAATTGAACAAGAATTTGGACAAGAGATTGATTTATTAATTGATGCAGGAGAAATAAAAAACCAAAAAGCATCAAAAATTTATATTTTTGATAATAAAACAATTACACAAATTAGATAAATGCTTAAAAAAATCACTTTAATACTAATGGTTTGTGGTCTTTATAGTCAATCTATTACAGTTGGAGAAGAATACAAATATGAGGTGCTGTTTGGTCCATTCAAATTAGGAAAAGCAAGCTTAAAAACAGAGAAAATTGAAGTGATTAATAATCAAGAAGCGTATCATTTTCGCTTCTATGTTAAAACTTCAAAATTAGGTGATAGGTTATATAAAATTAGAGATGAAATTAATACATGGATTAGCACAAATAATTTATCCCTAATAAAACAAGAAAAGAATATTAGAGAAAAGAATTTTCGAAGACAGTCCACCACTACAATTACAAACAATATTGCAACCACCAATAACAAAGATTACACCTTGCCAGGTAAAGTGATTGACCCTTATGGATTAATTATGATAATGCGTGATATCAATATTCCAGAAAATAGTTCAAAGAAATTTTTAACAATTGATGAAGGTAGGGTTAGGGAAATTGAAATCAAAAATATTGGTTATAATAAGATTCGTACTCCTGCTGGAAAATTTAATGCTTACACATATACCCCAATATATAATGGCAAATCTGCATTAAAAAACAAAGGAGATATGGAAATTGCTTATGCAATTGGTAAAAACAATAAAACGATTCCTGCGCAGATAACAATAAAATTGAAAAGCGGGGTTATTGTATTAACGTTAAAGTCGTATTAAAAAAATACTCTTAAAATATCGTTAATAATTAAAAATGCCATCAGACCAAGCAATAGATACATGCCAACTGATTGAATTCGCATTCTTGTTTTGACTGATAGAGATCTTCCAAGCAACATTTCAATTAAAATGACCATAATATGACCACCATCAAGTGCAGGGATTGGTAAAATATTAATAAATGCTAAGTTTACACTGATTAATGCCATCAATGTTAAAAATGGTGTGAGACCTGCTTTTGCTGCATCCCCAGCCATTTCTCCAATCATAATTACACTACCAACATCATCTCTGCCAACATTACCTGAAAAAATCATTTTTAAAGAAAAAGTCATCAAAGTCATAGACCAAAGTGTCTGGTCATATCCATGTCGTAATAATCCAGTAAACCCTAAACTATTCACCTGCATCTCTTTTCCAATCCCCAACTTTCCTACTAATCGATCAACTCTTCCTGTATTGATATCTGGAGCAGAAGCAGTGGTAACATTTTTTTTGATCTGTTCTCCGTCTCTATCAAAAAGAATAGTTAATTCTGTATTAGGATTTTTCTCAATGATTACTACAAAATCATCCCAGCTATTTATAAGAACATTGTTTACAGAAAGAACAGTATCTCCTGGATTAACACCACCATTAAATGCAGGACCATTCTCAGCAACATAATCAATTGTAGTATTATTGTTTGCTGGAACGGCTTCTCCATTAATAGCCCCAAGCGCTACAAATAATACGAATGCTAATACAATATTCATTATTACTCCTGCGCTCATCACCCAAATTTTTTGTAAAGCAGTTTTTGATTCTAGTTCATCATCTGCTCCAGTGAAAGAAGAGTCCATATTTTCATCTAATATCCCCTTCATTTTTACATACCCACCTAAAGGCAAAGCTCCTATAGAAAAAACAGTATCCGAATTTTTAGGTTTATAATTATAAATTGTAGGTGGCATACCAATAGAAAATTGTTCGACAGTAACACCAACACTTCGTGCAGCAAGATAATGTCCTAGTTCATGAACAAAAACAATAACGCCGATTAAAATAATAAATGCTAGTATATAGATCATAATTTTGAGCCTAAATATAATTTAATTTCTTCATTTAATTGAACTAAATCTTCAATTGTTGGTTCATTCTCAGAATAAAATTTATTTACTGTTTTTTCTATAGTATTTGGAATATCAACAAACTTAATGGATCCATTTAAAAACAATTCTACTGTATAATCATTTGCAATGCTCATTATTGGGATGCTATTCCCTCCTTTGTCAACCAAGCTCATTGTTAACTCTAAACATGGATAACGATTAAAGTCTGGTGTAAAAAAATTTAACTGATTCATTGTATCAAAATCTAAAGCTCCTGAATTATTATTTAATCGTTCTGGATAAGACAGAGCATACTGAATAGGAACTTTCATGCTCGGAATCCCTAATTGTGCTTTATAGGAATCATCAACAAACTGAACTAAAGAGTGGACAATGGATTCTGGATGAATAACAATTTCTAATTGCTCCCTTTCAACTGCAAACAACCATAATGCTTCAATATATTCTAATCCTTTATTCATCATTGTTGCTGAATCAATTGAAATTTTATTACCCATATCCCAATTTGGATGATTTAGGGCTTCTTCTTTTGTAATTGTATCAAATGAATCAATAGGCCTGTTTAAAAATGGCCCACCGCTTCCTGTTAAGATGATTTTTTTTAAAGAATTTTTTGGCTCACCTACCAAACATTGAAAAATTGCTGAATGCTCGCTGTCTACAGGTATAATGTTTGATGTTTGATTATTGGTCATTGGCATAATAATATGCCCTCCTAATACTAAAGACTCTTTATTGCTTAATGCTAAATCAATATTGTTAGAAACAATGTTAAATGTAGGAATAAGACCTTCGCTACCAACAATAGCATTAATTGCCAAATCAATATCATCATACTGTGAAAGTTGATGAGAGGCATTAGCGCCAACAATTAATTCAATGTTATTGCTTTGACAAAAGTCATTTAATGGATGATTTGATTCAATATCATTGATTGCAACTTTCTTTGGCATAAATTTTGTGACTTGCTCGAACAATAGATCAGCATTGCTATTACAAGAAAGACATACAACATTAAATCTATTTTGATATTCCTCAACAATAGACAAGGTCTGGGTTCCTATAGATCCAGTAGAACCAAATATAGCAATCCGTTTCATTAACTAGATAATGCCGCGGTTACTATTTTTGATAAAAGAGAGAATCTCGTTAATATTCTTATCCCCTTTAAATTCATTTTTAATTGTTTTCAAAGAATCAGAAGCATTTAGATCAGAACGAAAATAATATCTGTAAGCTTTTTTAATTGCTGTACGCTCTTCTTGAGAAAATCCTCTTCGTTTTAACCCAAGAGTATTAATCCCAGTATATTCTACTGGGTGTCTACCTGCTAAAATAAATGGTGGCACATCTTGAACAATTTTTGAATTAGCAGCTAACATACAATGTTTGCCAATCTTACAAAATTGATGAACATTGCTTGCGCCGCCTAAAATAGCCCAATCATCTATCTCAACATGGCCTCCCAATGCAACAAGATTAACAAGAATAACATTATTACCTATAACACAATCATGTGCTACATGTACACCTGTCATAATCAAAACATCATCACCAATAACAGTTTTCCCAGTGGCTTTAGTGCCTCTATTTAATGTAACAAACTCTCTAACGATAGTACGTTTTCCAATAATAAGCTTACTTCTTTCACCGCCAAATTTTTTGTCTTGTGGAATAGCGCCAATGCTACTGTTATGAAAAATATGAGAATCAGATTTAATTTCTGTGAATTCGCCTATAGTATTAAAATTGCCAATGATCACATTGTCACCTATTTTTACATTATCTTCAATAACGTTATACGCACCAATGGTAACATTAGAACCAATTTTTGCTTTTTTCGAAACAATACTAGTTGGATGAATTGTGTTGCTAATTTTTTGCTCCTGTAAATTGACTTTTAAATGCTTTTCTTAAAAGTTTTGCAAATTCCACGTTTCCTTTGTGTCCACTTTTTATTGCAGTAATATGACCAAGTATTGGTTTCCCTAATAAAGCTAAATCGCCAATTAAGTCTAGTGTTTTGTGGCGGACAGGTTCATTTCTAAAACGTAGAATTTGTGTTTTATGTAAACCTCTATCTCCTTTAAAGAATTTAATACCAAAATCCTCTTTAAATCTTTTTACCTCTTCATCATCAATATCTTTATCAACAATTACAACTGCATTCCCTAAATTTCCACCTCTAATCAATCCCTGTTTTGCAAGTCCGCTTACTTCGCTCAAAAGACAAAATGTTCTTGCTGGTGCAATTTGTGTTTTATAGTTCTGTGACATATTGTGAACTGATGAGTACTGTACGCCTAATTCATCTAAATCATACTGAATAGTAAAAGTGGTTTTAAATCCATCGTATGGAACACCTACGACCTCGACGTCTTTATCTTCATCAGTATAAACAACGGGTTTGGTTATTTTTAAAAAATTAACATTTTTCCTTTGTTCTATAATTTCAGCGTCTACCAAAGCTTGTACAAAGTCTTTTGAACTTCCATCCATTACTGGTGGCTCTTTACTGTTTAATTCAATTAATAAATTATCAACTCCCATCCCAGCACAAGCTGACAATACATGTTCTGTTGTATGTACTTTTACTCCTTTTTCTTGAATAGTTGTTCCTCTTGTTAAATCAACAACATTGTCAATATCGGGTGTAACAAGTACATCTTTTTTGTCAGTACGACTAAACTTAATACCAAAATTTTCTGGGGCTGGATTAAACGTAATTGTGCTTTGGACTCCAGTATGAAGACCAACACCTGTGCAAGATACTGGGTATTTAATTGTTCTCTGTTTTCTACTTTTCATTTCTAGTTAGTTTTTTTAATCTTTTTTCCAGTATTTCTACTTTAGTAAAAACTGCATCACGTTTTTGTTTTTCTTTAATTTCTCTAGCTGGATTTCCCGCATACATTTGACCACCAGGCACTGACTTTAAAACACATGATCGTGCAGCAAAAACTGATCTTTCTCCAGTAACAACATGGGGACCAATATCTACCTTCCCTCCAAGCATTGAATACGCACCAATTGTAGCGCTTCCGCCTATAAAAGTGCCTCCTGATATTAAACAGCCTTCACCAATAGTTACATTGTGAGCAAGATGCACTTGGTCGTCTATCTTACATGAATTATTAATTATTGTATTTCGAACTGAACCGCAATCAATGGTACAATTTGCACCAATTTCGACATCATCCCCAATAACCACGCTTTTAATATGTGGAATTTTATGATGAGTATCATCAATTGTGGTAAAACCAAAACCATCTGCACCTATTATAGCTCCAGAATGAATTAAACAATTATTACCAATCTGAACATCATTATGAATTACAACATTTGATTCAATAATAGTTCCACTTTTGATTATGACATCGTCACCAATTACAGAAAAAGGCCCTATTGTAACATCTGAATCAATCTTTGCAGATTCTGATACAACTGTATTAGGATGAATGGAGTGTTGAACATCTTTATTTTTGGAGAATAAAGTAAGAATTTCAATCATAGCTAAATAAGGATGTTCAACTACGACCCCATTATAACCTTTTAAATCATCTTTAGAATCAGTAACAAAAGCAGATGCTTTTGATGACGAGATTATTGTTTTATACTTAGGCAAAAAAGAAAAAGTAATAGATCCTTGGCCTGCTTCATTAATATCATCAACAGATGTTATTTCAATAGAAGCATCACCAACTACTTCCCCTTTTACCGCTAAGGCAATTTGTTCAAGAGTAAGCAATGTAAACCTGTTTTATTTCGCAGAATTATCGCTTGCTTTTCTTAGTTCATAAAGAACATCATCTGTTAAATCATGAGTTGGTTTAGTATACAGTGAAGCTAAAGATCCGTCTATGATTAAATCATATCCTCCAGAAATTGCAACAGAATTAACTGCACTTTTGAATTTTTCTACCAATTCATATTCTAACTGAGCTTGTTTTCTAGTTAACTCCCCATCCGGGCCAACTTTTGACAATTGATAGCTTTGCATTGAATTGTTCATATCAATAATATCTTGTTCTTTTGCTTTTTTTAGCTCTTCAGACATCATTAAGCTTTGTTTTTCATATTCTTGCACCATGCTGTCTAACTCAACTGCCATTGCTTCATATTCTTTTTGAATACCTTGAAGTTCTAATTGTAATTGTTGTTCAACATCTTTGAACTCTTCAAATTCTAATCGAATTTTTTCTGAAAAAACAACTCCGATTTTTTCTTGAGCGAAAGACATCGACACTAACAATATTAACATAGCTATTTTTTTATACACTTTATTCTCCTTTAGTATGTTTGTCCAAATGTTATTGTATATTCCCATCCATTAGGGTTACCATCACCTGTAATATCATCAAAACCATATCCCATATCAAATCCTAAAAGCCCAATTCCTGGCATAAAAAATCTAATACCTACACCAGCAGATTTTTGCATTGATAAAGGACCATATCTTTTTAAATAAAATGGTTCTGACATGCTGCTTGTATTCCACACATTGCCCATTTCTGCAAATGTCATAAAATAAATTACAGGATTTTCAGATAATGGAAATCTTAATTCTGTAGTAACTTTTGCCATAGCATTTCCACCAACAGCTTGTCCAGACGTAGTAGTTGGTCCAATAGAATTATCTGGATATCCTCTGAGAGCGTTTCCGTATGGGATACCATTTCCTCCCATAATAAATCGTTCATCAAATGGGATAAAGCTTTGGGTATCACTATCTACATTTAATGTTTTAATAACCCCAACTTTCAAAGAACTAAATAACACAAATTTAGAAAATGTAGGCGAAAACCAGTCTAAATTCAACACATGCTTTTGAAAGTTCTCATTCCCTCCTAATAAACCTCCAGAATAAGTCGTTTCAACTTGGAATTTTGAGCCTCGTGTGGTGAATTCTGCACGGTCTCTACTGTCTCTTGCAATAACTTGCGTTAAACTTACCCCTCTTGTGGTTTGTAGACCGCCAATATACGCATCAATATCTGCTTGAGTGCCATCATATTCTTTTTCTACGATGCTTGCAGACCACATGACACGAAAGAAATCATCTGGCCATTCTAGCCTTCTTCCAAAACTGAAAGATCCACCTGCAACTGTAAAATCTAATGGGAAATAATAATTTGTTGATGACCCTCTATAAGAATAGAATAAGGATCCACCAATCAAATATGGACTGTCATTAATCATTGGATCCTGAAATGTTAAATTGAAAGATCTATATTTTGATGGATCTTGATTAGAATAAAATGAAAAATTTGTCCCAGTGCTCATTCCAATATTAAACTTTTGACCACGGCCCATAAAATTATCAAATTCAACACCAGCTCCACCTGTAATGCCATACTCACCAGTAAAACCAAGATTTGCATTAATTCTTTGAGTTGATTTTTTTTCTTCTACAATAAAATCAAGATCAACTTGATTGTCTGAAACTTGGCTAACATCTGGAATAACATTATCAAAATAATTCAAAATCCATATATCTCTTTGACTACGCATTAGTTTTGACCTACTAAAAACATCGCCTGGAAAAAGTTTTAGTTCTCGTCTAATAACGTTTTCTCTTGTTTTTTCATTACCGGAAACAAAAATGTTATTTATATATACTTTTTTCCCTTCATTAAACAGGAAGTTGATATCTAATAAATTGTCATCAACAGGAAGAATTTCTGGATTAACATTGCTAAAAATGTATCCTTTGTCATTATAAATGCTCATCATATTTTCAAAAACAGCTTTTTCAAAATCTTCTTTGGAATAAGAATCTCCTTCTTGTAACCCTAAAAGAGTTTCGAGCTCATCAGAGCTGGCAATTTTATTACCTTCAAAAGTAAAGTTACGATATTTATATTTTTCGCCTTCATCAACAGTAATCACAAGGCTTAATGTATTTTTTTCATCATCTACAATAAGCGTGTCTTTAATGAAATTAAAATCACGATATCCTTGATTTTGATAGAATGTTGTTAAAAGAGCTTTGTCTTCTTCTAGTAGTTTATCATTAAAGCTCTTCACCCAAAAATTATACCACTTTCTTTCTTTAATCTCTTTAAGCTCTTTTTTGAGTTTTCTTTCAGAAAAATTAGAGTTTCCTTCAAAGATAATATTTTTTAGACGAAACTTTTCATTTTCCTTAATAGTAAACACCACATCTCTTGCATAGGCATTGCGAACAAGAGTATCTTGTGGGGCTTCAATAGACGGCTCAACTTCATGAGCTTTGTCTAATTCTTTGACCTAATTTTAAATCAAGCTTATCAAGAAATCTTCCCTCGCGCATAGAATTTCCGCGAAATATAATATTGTTTAAGGTTGGGCTTTCCACAACATTAATAGTTATTTCAACTCCATACTGTGATTCGTTATTTAATATAATGTCAATATCATCAAATAGATTTAAATCCCATAATCTTGTGAGTGCTGTAGAAATATCTGCACGCTGAATCTTTGTTCCATCTCGTAATCCAGCAGAATATTTGATCATTTTATCAGATGTGGTGGTATTGCCTTCAATATTTACTCTGTACAGATTGACTTCTTGTGTGAATCCAAGAGTGAATAACAAAATACCTATTAAGTAATATTTAATTTTCATCTTGTCCTAAAACTTTACCATATTTTCTTGTTCTACTGCTAAAATCATTTAATGCAGAAGTTAAATCATCTTCTCCAAATTCAGGCCAATTTTTTTCACTTATATAAATTTCTGAATATGCAGATTGCCATAACAAAAAATTACTTAATCTATTTTCTCCCCCGGTTCTAATAATTAAATCAGGGTCTGGAGTGTTAGGGGAATATAAATAATCTTTAAACAAATCCTCATCAATGCTTTGTTTTCCTGATGCAAGTATTTTATTAGTAGCATCAATAATTTCTTGACGCCCGCTATAACTTAAAGCAAGAGCTAAAGTAAGTCCCGTATTGTTTTTAGTGCTATTAATTGTATCCATAATCAATTCTTGTAAATTGCTTGGCATTTCCTCTATTTTACCAACGATTTGAAAGACAATATTGTTCCTATTTAACTTTTCTAATTCACTTTTCAAGCTTGAGGATAATAAAGACATTAAACCATCAACTTCTTTTTTTGGTCGTTTCCAGTTTTCTTTAGAGAAAGTATACAATGTAAGGTAAGGAATTTCCAACTTTACGCAAGATTCAACAATAGCTTTAACCGTTTCTACCCCCTGGATATGACCAGAAATGCGTTCCATGCTCTGACTCTCTGCCCATCTACCGTTTCCATCCATTATTATGCCAATATGAGTTGGTAGATTATTGGAATCAATTGGATTCATAACAATGTTACTTTCTTAGCTAATTCAATAAAAATGTTTTTAATTTCAGATTCAGTATCTTCAAAAACAATTGGTTTTCCGCTATCAATAGAGCGCATAAGCTCATTTGAATAAGGTATTTCTCCCAAGAATGGAATATCTAATCTTTGACTTTCGCTTAAACCTCCACCTTCTTTAAAAAGGTTAAATCTCAAATTAAAAGACATATCATTATTCAATGATATTTTTTCATCATTAATGTACAATTCAATATCTGGCCATGATGTAGCATGAACTTTCAATTTTCCATCAATATCCATATAAGACATATTTTCGATAACGCCCAAAAGAGGAGTTTCTACTTTTTTGAACATATCAGCGCCTTTGCGTACGTCAGCCAAAGCAATATCATTTGGCGTTGTAACAATAATAGCACCATCAAGTGGTATTTTTTGTGATAATGTTAATTGTACATCACCGGTGCCTGGTGGTAAGTCTAATATTAAATAATCTAAGTCTCCCCAATAAACATCTCTAAAAAATTGTTCAGTCATTTTTGCGACAAGAGGACCTCTCCATACGACAGGAGCTTCGTTCCCGCTAACAAAACCAAAGCTCATCAGTTTTAAATTATTTTTTTGAAGAGGGATAATTTTTTTCTCTTCATTGATTTCCGGATTTTGATTAATACCCATTGTTATTGGTAATGAAGGGCCATAAATATCAAGATCAAGTAATCCTGTCTTTTTACCAGAAACTGATAATGCAGCTGCTAAATTTAATGCAACAGTAGATTTGCCTACTCCGCCCTTTCCGCTAGCAACAGCAATGATTTTCCCGATATTACCTTCTACATTTGCTTGTTTATTAGAGGTGTCAACTGTTTTTCGTGGTGGGCTATCAAGTATTTTAACCATGATATCATATTCATCATTGGCAAGACAAGATTTGATATCTTGAACCAATTGGTCTTTCTTTTCAGAATTAGACGATGAAACCGATAAAAGCAAAGTAATGGTTTTGTGATCAAATACAACATCTTTAACCATTCCAAAAGAAACAATATCTCTATTAAATCCAGGATAGTTAACAGTTTTTAATTTTTCTAATATTTGATTTTTATCCATTAGTTTGGCCAATAAATATATTCATCACCTTTTTTATAGTTTTCACCAGTATTGCACTCAGAAGAAGCAAGGTTTATTCTTTCAGTTGGATCTTCATTCAAGTTAAACAGCCATTTTTTATCAGGAGTATTAGTTCTAATCAATTTCCAACCGTTATGTAATACTGTTTGATTATGCCCTTGTTTCCAAAATAAAGTTTCATGGGGCATGCTTGTATTAGCCCCAGTAATAAAGGGCATCAAATCAACACCATCAATCTTCCTATCATTAGGTATAGTAGCATTCGCTGCTGCAGCAATAGTGCTAAAAATATCAGTATGATGAATTGGTAAATTAAATTTGGTGCCAGGAGTAATTTTATTTGGCCACTTTGCCATAAAAGGAATATGAATCCCTCCTTCAAAATGTGTTAATTTCCAACCTCTATAAGGTTTATTAATATCAGGTAGCTCAATATAACCTGCACCACCATTATCACTAGTAAGAATAATAAGGGTGTTATCTGTTAAATTATGTTCTTCTAAAGAATCAATAATACGCCCTACGCTTCTATCAAGCGCTTCAATCATACCAGAATATACTTGCATATTATGATTCATATGATGGTCAGCAAATAAATCAAAATCACTCTTTAATGCTTGCAATGGATTATGAACTGCCCAATGACCTAAATAAAGAAAGAAAGGTCTATTTTGATTTTTTTCTATAACCTTAATAGCTTCATCAGTATAATAATCAGTAAGGTAACTTTCCGGTGTAAACTCAGGGCTTTTATTGAACGATGCACTAAATTGAGAGCTTGCCCAAACCATTTTATCAACACCATGATTAAATTTTGCATTTACAACATCAGGATGATTTTCAGGCAAATAAAGCCCGCTAGATAAAATTAAACTGTCATCAAATCCTTGATCATTAGGATGATAGATATCTAGCTGTCCTCGGCTATCGCCTAGGTGCCATTTTCCAATATGTGCTGTATAATATCCTACATTTTTTAATATTTCAGCAATAGTAATTTCTTCCGTAGGCATTCCTGCATCAAAAAGATCTTTTCCCATTGGAACAAGTTCTTTATTAATCTCTAATTTTAATTCTGGATCTTGAATGTCATCCATCCATTGAAATACTGTTAACGCAATGGGGAAAATTGGGGTAAACTCAAATCCAAATCGTGTTGAGTATCTTCCGGTCATAATTGATGCTCGAGATTGAGCACACATGGCGTTTGCAGCGTATCCGTTTTCAAATAATACACCATCTTTTGCTATAGAATCAATATTCGGAGTCATTAATGAACCGTCACTAGCTCCACCATTATATAAAGAAACATCATTGAAGCCTAAATCGTCAGCAAGAATTATAATAATATTAGGTCTTGAATCGCTCTTATCTTTTTCTTTTGGTCCATCTTGCCAATTAGAAGAACCTTCAGATAAAATTGGATTAGTAATATTTAAAATCTTTGGTAATGCCCAAACAACAATATTTACTCGATTACTCCAAACAGAAAATAATAAGACAATAAAGAACGTAAGAGGGACTAATAGTCGTTTCATATTTTAATATTTGTAAAAGAATTGATTACGGAGTTTCTTGGCCAAAAAATTCGTAATTCGCTCCTATTGAATTTTCATATTCTTCTGGAACTTCTTCTTCGTCGTAAATTGCATCTACAGGACATTCTGGTTCACATGCTCCACAGTCGATACATTCTTCTGGGTTAATATACAATTGTTTTCCAGTTGCATCAAAGTCAGGGTCTTTTGCTTCTTCGCCAGCGCCTTCAGGGTCTTCAGGTCCATGAATACAGTCAACCGGGCACACTTCTACACAGGCTGTATCACAAGTCTATTGGAAGATCTATATATGATATTAGCATAATCTGGTTAATACTAGATATAACTAACTCTGAAAAATTAACCGGTTTAATTGCAATGACTACATATTTACCTGCAATATTTTTTGGATTATTTGCAGGCGCAATTGTAGATATGTATTCCAAAACTAGAGTAATGGCTTTTGCTCAGATAATGCAGGCTATCGCAGTAATAGGAATTCCTATTTTTTTATTATTTGATATAAAAGTTGCTTGGATTATTATGCTACTTGCCTGTTTCCACAATGGCTTTTCCCTGCCGTTTGTCCCAGCATTTAATTCATACCTTCCTACTCAAGTAGAAAAGGAGAGATTATTAGAAGCAAATTCAATAGCGAATATTGCATGGCAATCTGCTGTATTTATTGGCCCAATTGTAGCAGCATATTTTTTAACAATAATACCTGTTCAATATTTGTTTTATATAACGGTTATATGCTATTTGGTTACTGCATTGTTAAGCATTAATGCGCCAAGAGAAAAACAAAAAAAAGAAAATGAAAATTTAAAATTAATTTTAAATAAAACTTATCAAGGCCTTGTATATTTATTTAATGACAAAACACTATTATTTATTATTATTTTAACTGTTTTGAGCAACCTGTTTGTCATGGGCCCAGCTATTGTTGGAATTCCTATATTAGTCAAAATAGGTTTAGGGGGCAGTGCGTCCAACTTTGCAATTTGTGAAGCAATAGTTGGATTAGGAATGTTATTAGGAACAGCATTTGTATATAAGTTTGGAGAGCGATTTACACATGGAAGACTTTTTTTAACGGGTCTTTTTATTGATGGAGCTAGTTTCTGTTTATATTATTTTATTGAAAATATGATACAAATGTATATTTTATCTTTTTGTCACGGAATCGGTATTCCATTATTAATTATCTCAAGAGTATCCATTATGCAAAAAAATATTCCTGAAGAAATGTTAGGCAGGATTTTTTCCATTATTTCTATATCTATAATTAGTATGGCTGCTGTTTCTTCTGGAATCATTGGTTTCGCATCAGATGTTTTTGATATTCAAACAATATTTTTATTCTTTGGAGCCGGTGCAGGGTTATGTGGAATTGCTGGATTCTTACATCCTAAAATCAAACACCTTAACTAAAATCTTCAACAAGTTTTATAACTTCACCTTTAACGAGATCACGAAAATCTTCAATAGATAGACTTGAATACTGATCAGGAGTAATTGGTTTACCAAAAACAGTTTTTAATCTTCCTGGTTTAATAATCCAACTAGTTCTTACATTTGATTCAAATGCTCCAAT
>LUML01000140.1_pt1 | contig 16095 bp, 15 predicted proteins | sample 729661 | NCBI WGS metagenome assembly LUML01 (sample SAMN03860264, study PRJNA289734) | marine metagenome | biome: seawater column; feature: ocean; material: water; isolation source: Red Sea water column Station 22 - depth 10m | place: Saudi Arabia: Red Sea | collected 2011-10-15 | depth 100 m | reverse complement strand
GACCTGCTGACTATGTTACTGAGTTGGATAAAAGAGTTGAAGATATCATCATAAGTTCTTTAAAAAAGACTTATCCTAAGCATAGTTACTTATCAGAAGAAATAGGCGAAACAAAAGGGAAAGGGAAAGATCTTGAATCGATCTGGGTAATTGACCCCCTAGACGGAACGACTAATTACATTCATGGTTTTCCTTACTACGCCATCACAATTGCTTATGTAGAAAAAGGCAAAACGCTTCATGCGATTACCTTGGACGTTTCTAGACAAGATGAGTTTACTGCGAGTTTAGGTAAAGGCGCTTATTTAAATAATAGGCGAATCAGAGTCAGCAAAAGAAAAGGAATTAGAGGGGCTCTCCTTAGCAACTCTTCTCACAATACTGAATCAGGAAAAATACGGCATGACAACATAGCTACTTTTAGGGCTCTTTATTCGCATGGACTAACAATCAGAAGAACAGGATCAACAGCCTTGGATTTAGCTAATGTGGCAGCAGGAAGACTCGATGGTTTTTGGGGCAGTGGACTAGAAGACTGGGATATAGCTGCTGGAGGCCTTTTGGTTCAAGAAGCTGGAGGGTTAGTTAGTAACTATTTCGGAGAAGTGGAATACCGAGAAGGAGGTAACATCCTCGCATCTACTACAAAATGCTTTAAACCAATGTTAAAAGCCATAAAGCCTTTTGCTTATCTAGCCGAAGATTAGGGTAAATCGTTAAAATCTTCGTTTTCTTTATCAGGAACGACCAGATGTTCTCCGGTTAAACCCATCATTACTAAAGCATTAGATGCAATATAAATAGAAGAATAAGTTCCCACTACCACACCAAATATTAGTGCAAGAGCAAAATTCTTAATTAATTCTCCGCCGAATAAATATAGAGAAAATAAAACCAGCAAGGTAGTCAGTGAAGTGATTAAGGTTCTACTTAGCATTTGATTCAAGGAAAGATTAATTACTTCTTCCGTATCAGATTTTCTTTGAATTCTTAGGTTCTCTCTTATTCGATCGGATACTACAATCGTGTCATTCAAAGAATAACCAATAACTGCTAATAGGGCCGCTAATACTGTTAAATCAAAATCGAGATTAAATAAGGAAAAAACCCCTAAGACGATTACCACATCATGAACTAATGCGAGTACTGCTGCCCCAGCAAATCGAGACTGAAACCTAAATGCGATGTATATCATCATTAACCCTAAGGCTAATAGCATGGCCAGACCTCCATCATCCCTGAGTTCACTTCCAATTTGAGGACCTACAAATTCAATACGTCTTAAATCTATTTGTTCTGAGCTTTCCTGTCTTAATACTTCAATAATCTCTGTGCCTAAAGTATCACTTACGCTTCCAGGTAGTTTTATTAAAACATCTTGAGTTGATCCAAATAAAGCAACTTGGGCTCCTTCATAACCTGCTTCCGTTAGACTTTGCCTTATCTCTCCAACTTTAATTTCTTTTGGGTAATGCAGTTCTACTAAAGAACCGCCAGTGAAATCCAATCCATAATTTAATTGCTTTAGCCCTAAAGACAGAATAGAAACAATAACTAAAATTATAGAGACTCCTAGAGCTATCTTTCTCCATGCCATAAAGTCTAAGTTGAAATTCATATTGCTATCCTGTTGGGATTCTTTTTATTCCTATATATGAGGTAAATAAACCCTCTTGTACCAAGAATAGCTGTAAACATAGAGGTTAGAATTCCTATAGAAAGGGTTACAGAAAATCCTTTTATCGGGCCTGTGCCTAATGAGTACAGAATTACTGCAACTAATAGAGTAGTTAAATTAGCATCTAAAATAGTCAGGAAAGCTTTGTCGTAACCCTGGTCTATTGCTTGTAGAGGTTCAGTTCCCTGTTTTAACTCCTCTTTAATTCTGGAAAAGATTAATACATTAGCATCTATCGCCATACCCACGGTAAGAACAATCCCTGCTATACCTGGCAGGGTCAAAGTTGCTGAAAGTATCGACATAATCGCTACCAATAGAACGATGTTAGTGCCAAGTGCAAGACTAGCCGCTACCCCAAAAATTCTGTAATAAAAGAGTGTGAATAAAAGCACTAAAGTCATGCCCAATTGCATAGAAAGTATACCTGCATTGATATTGTCCTGACCTAAACTGGGTCCCACGGTTCTTTCCTCTACAAAACGCATGGGGGCTGCGAGGGCCCCTGCTCTTAACAGTAAGGCAAGTTCAGACGACTCTTGAGGACTATCTAAACCTGTGATTCTAAATTGTGTACCTAAAGCTGCCCTTATGGTAGCTAGGCTTATTATTTCCTTAGTCTCAAAGGTTTCTTGAACTTCCACCCGATTTCCTTCAGCATCTCTTCGAAAGGTAGTTTTATTTTTTTGCTCAACAAACAAAACACCTAGTCTCTTCCCTATATTTCCTCTTGTAGCTCGATGCATCCTAGCTCCACCGGCCCCATCTAAAGTGATATTTACTTGTGGCAAACCACTTTCATCAAAGCTAGCCTGAGCTGTTGCTACCTGATCTCCACCTATTATTATTTGATCTTGTAATTCACTTACTCCTAACCTTTTGTCCCTGTGAGGATATGAGGTCTTTCTGGTTCTAGGTGTGTCATATTCTGCTTCTAGATGGAATTCTAAAGTAGCAGTTTTACCTAAAATTTTCTTTGCTTCGGCAGTGTCTTGAATACCTGGAAGCTGAACCACGATCCTCTTTTTACCTTGTTTTTGTACTATTGGTTCTGAAACACCTAACTCATTAACTCTATTTCGAAGGGTGGTTAAGTTTTGGTCTATTGCATCTGCTTCTATCTGATCTATCTCATCTTCTGTTAGATCCAAAGAGATATTAAATTGATCACCTGCTTTGAAATAATTAATACTGAATTGTGGATAATTATCTTCCAATAGCTCGGTCGCTGAATCAAATACACTCTCTTCAGTAACTTTTAATTTTATAGTTTGATCTTTTTCAACAAATAGAGAGTTATAACGAATCTTTTCATCCCTTAATTTTCTTCTTATGTCTTGTAGTGTTCCATTTTGTCTGTTACTTAAAGCAGTCTCAGTGTCAACTTCCATTAAGAAATGAACTCCCCCTCTTAAGTCCAAGCCAAGTTTTAGGGGTTCGCCTCCGATACTTCTTAACCATTCAGGAGTTGTAGGAGCTAGATTAAGGGCAACAATTAAATCATCCCCTGCAGATGATAAAACATCCTTGACCCTTAATTGTTCTTCAGAAGAAGAGAGCCTTATGAGGGCATAATTCTCGTGTATTTCAACTTCTGGAATATCGCTAGTAAGCTCTCCTTCTTCCAAAATTTTAATTAAACGAAGTTGGAGTTTTCGATCATGTACCTGAGTGCTGTCGTTATAAGATACCTGGACTGCTGGATCAGGCGCATATAGGTTAGGTAGAGCGTATATGATTCCAAAACTTAAAACTATTAAGATAAGGAGATATTTCCAGATACCGAAGGGTTTCACTTTGCTTATTAGATGGAGTTAATTGTTCCTTTTGGAAGAACATTAGAAATTGAAGCCTTCTGAATCTTAACTCGGTTGTTATCTCCTAGGTTAATTTCAAAAAATTGATCGCTTATCTTCGTTACCCTGCCTAAAAGGCCTCCAGAAGAAACGACCTCATCACCCACCTCGATACCAGCAACCAATTCTTCATGGGCTTTTCTTGCTTTATTCTGTGGCCTGATCATTAAGAAATAGATCAGCACAAAAAAACCAATTAACAGCAAGAAAGTAGGATCAAAAAAAGTAGGTGTTTCATTCATATCATTTCTCTATATGGGGATAATCTGAATTATCCCAAGTATCTCTGCATTTATCCACGAAAGCATTAAATTTATGTTGCTTAATTGAATCCCTGATCTGTTTCATTAAGTTCAAATAAAAATTAACATTGTGGATCGTATTTAAAGTAGAACCTAAAACTTCTTTAGTCTTGTCTAGATGAAATAGATAACTTCGAGAAAAATTAGTACAGGTATAACAATCGCAATTAGGATCTAACGACTTCATAGACTCTCTGTTCTTCGAATTCCTAATTTTAACTACACCTTCGGACGTATAAAGATAACCGTTACGTGCATGCCTGGTTGGAATTACACAATCGAACATATCAATTCCCTTCTGAACACAGTTTAAGATATCCAATGGCGTACCAACACCCATTAGATATCTTGGCGATTCTTTAGGCATCCTCAGTGCCAGAAAGTCGACTACCCTCAGCATTTCTTCTCTAGACTCTCCTACAGATAAGCCTCCTATTGCATAGCCTTCAAAACCTATTTCAACAAGCTTATCAAGTGACTCTTCTCTAAGGTCTTCAAACATGCCTCCTTGTACAATCCCAAATAATCCTGAAGTGTCTGTTGAAAAACTATCTCTACACCTTTGAGCCCATCTCATAGATAACAACATGGATTCTTCTGCTTTTTCTTTCTTCACAGGGAACGAAGTGCATTCATCTAAAACCATCGCGATATCTACTCCAAAATCGGCTTGAAGTTGCATACAGGATTCAGGCGATAAGAAAATAGAATCCCCATTTAAAGGTGAATTAAAGGTAACCCCTTCTTCTGAAATTAACCTCTTCTTAGCCAGACTAAAGACCTGATAACCTCCTGAATCAGTCAAAATTGGTTTATCCCAAGACATAAAGTTGTGCAACCCGCCATGCTTTTTAATTATTTCTATTCCTGGCCTCTCCATAAGATGATAAGTGTTGGAAAGGATTATTTGTGCTTCTAAATCCGTTAACTCTCTAGGAGAAAGCGTTTTGACAGCACCGTAAGTACCTACTGGCATAAAGACAGGAGTATCTATCTTTCCACGAGAAGTAATGACCTCTCCTAATCTAGCTTGCCTATCTTCTGCTATAAGATTAAATCCAAATGTCATAATCTAATCAGGATTGGCATTGATAAACATTGAGTCTCCATAACTGTAAAATCTGTACTTTTCTTGTATTGCATACTTGTATGCTTCTCTCATCTTCTCATATCCTCCAAAAGCACTCACCAAAAGAAGTAAGGTAGATTTAGGCAAATGAAAGTTTGTAATTAGTGCATCAACCACATGGAACTTAAATCCAGGGTAAATAAAGAGATCCGTATCTCCATTAAAAGGCTTTAAAGCACCCTTGTTCATCTTAGCTACTGACTCGAGACATCTAAAGCTAGTCGTACCAACGGAGATCACTCTACCACCCTTTTCTTTTGAAGCATTAATTAAATCTATAGCTTCCTGTTCTAGTTCAATGGATTCCTTATGCATCTTATGCTCTGTTATTATTTCGCTTTTAATGGGTTTAAAAGTACCCATGCCAATATGCAAGGTAATTTTTGCAATATTCACTCCTTTATCCATTACTGAATCCAATAATTCATTATCAAAATGAAACCCTGCGGTTGGTGCTGCCACTGAATAGTTTTTAGCAGGGTCTGCATACACCGTTTGATATCGGTCTGCATCTAAAGTATTGGCTTCCCTTTTTAGGTAGGGAGGTAAAGGAACTAAACCTAAACTATCAATTATTTTTTTTGCTGGCTGCGAAAATTTAACTTTCCAAAGATCTCCTATTTTTTTTATTAAAGATACAAATTCTTTACTGTCAGAAAGTGAGATCTTGTCACCTTCTCTCAAACGAGAATTTGACCTCAGTTGCACCAGTGAATTCTCCTTATCGAGAACTCTTTCTATTAATAGTTCTACCTTTGCGCCTGTTTCCTTTTGTCCAACTAACCTAGCATTTAATACCTTTGTATCATTAATCACCAAGACATCTTCGGGCTTAAGAAGGCCTGGAAGATCTGAGAAGACTAAGTCTTTAAGATTATGTCCAACCATTAAAAGTCTACTGGAACTTCTTTGTTCCAGGGGAGAAGAGGCAATAAGCTCTTTGGGAAGTACAAAGCTAAAATCTTCAAGTTTCAATTATTTTCCTTATGGTGCCGGAGGAGAGACTCGAACTCTCACACCCAAAGGGCGGGGGATTTTGAATCCCCTGCGTCTACCAATTCCGCCACTCCGGCAAAAGTCTTAGTAAAAAAGTTTCCTTCGAAAGGTTAAACTCTATTCTAAAATTATAGCCTTATGTTGAGATTTTGGATCAGAGAAAAGTTTTTTTTAGTAGTTAAATACTGCGTCTCGCCTTTTATCAGCTTTGAAGTAGAGTTTGAAGAAGGGATTTCAAAAAAAGATCTGAATAACCCAAAAGTAATTTACGCACTTCCAAACAAGTCTATTAGTGAATTAGTTGCTCTAGATAAGTACACAAATAAACAAAATAGCCCATCTCCTATAGATAGTTTTGAAGATACGAATCTACAAAGATTCATTCGATTAATAGCGCCAAAATTTGATATAGGTGCACAAAAGATTAAGAGGTTTTTACCTGAAAACTTACCTGAGATTCTGAGTCTAGAAGATGAAAGTATAATTTTGATGCCTGTGTCTTTTTATTGGGGTATGCATCCCGATAAACAAAAGTCTTTTTTTAAAATAGTTTTCTCGCAATCTTGGGCTGTAAGTGGTTTTTTTAAAAAATTCTTTAGAGTTCTGTTGCACGGACGGTCTTTGGTTATTAAATTTAATAAACCCCTTACCCTTTCAGAATTAAAAGATAAAGAAAGAACTACTGAAGAAAGTTCAAGATTAATTAGCCGTTATTTACGAGCTATATTCAGGAAGACAAAAAAAGCTGCAATTGGACCAGATATCTCTCATAGAAGAACTTTAGTGAGATCTTTATCCAGAGATAAGGCAGTAAGAGAAGAGATAAAAGCTCAAAGTAAAGGCGATATAAAGAAGAAAAGAAGACTAAATAAAAAAGCATTCAAGTACGCTAATGAAATATGCTCAGATATTAATTATCCAATAGTAAGGAATCTACAGCGAGGCTTAGGTTGGTTTTGGAATAAGAGGTACGATGGCATTCACTTAAAAAACTTGGAAAAAATTAAATCGATAGCAGATGAAAACAGTCTTGTTTACGTACCCTGTCATAGAAGTCATATAGATTACCTTGCTTTGTCTTACATTCTCTTGGAAAAAGGATTGATGCTTCCACATATAGCTGCAGGGAATAATCTCAATCTTCCTATTTTGGGAGGTATTGGTAAAGGTGGTGGTGCTTTCTTTATGCGCAGATCATTTAGAGATAACAAGCTTTATAGCCTTATCTTCTTTCAATATTTCAGAAGGTTGTTACAAAGAGGATCTTCTGTTGAATTTTTTCCGGAGGGCGGCAGAAGCAGAACCGGATTTTCACTTCAAGCTAAACCTGGTCTCTTATCAATGACAATTAGAAGTTTTGCCAGCCTAAGCAATGAAAAAGTTAAATTAATTCCCACTTACATAGGGTATGAAAAAATAATAGAAGGCAATAGCTATTTAACTGAGTTATTGGGGGAAGAAAAGAAGAGAGAAAGTTTTCTGGACTTATTCAAAAGCATTAAAGATTTTGGAAACTTTCTCGGTAATGCCTATATCAACTTTGGGGAGCCTATAGATCTTAAGGATTTCCTAGAACGGGAAGTAGATCTTAAAGATTATAAGATTGACTCACCTTTGGATCGACCTACCTGGCTTAAAGCAGCTACTAATAGACTGGGCATAGAAGTGATGAAAGGCATAAATCAGTCTTCTGCCATTACTACTTCAAGTTTATTTTCTTTAAGCCTTCTTACTGAAACCTCACAAACTTTAGACAAAAAAATTATAAATAAACGGATTGAACTGTTTATCGATCTTATTAAAAGAAACCAAAATTTTAAGCATGTATGGTTAACAGAGGATTCTTCTGAAAAAATCATTACAAAAACTGAAGAATTAGGATTAATTAACAGTCAGTTGATTGGAGGAGAAAGGGTATTTAGACCAACAAGAAATGAAGCTGCTCTTCTAAGCTTTTATCAGAATAATATTTCACACTTCTACCTTCTTTATTCATTAATTTGTTTATCACTAAAGTACGTAGAAGAGTTATCAGAAAAGGAGCTTATAAGACTGGCAAAACTTGTATATCCGTTTCTTCAAAGTGATTTCTATTTACCCTGGAGTAATGAGCAAATAGATAAGGTAGTACTTAACAATTTAAAAGTATTAATAAAATTAGGTTTGATTGTTAAAAAAGATAAAGATCTTCTAATTAAACCAGAAAAAAACTCTAAAGAATTCAGGGATTTTTTGGCTCTAAGCAATATCAGTGAACCTAGTATCAAGAGGTTCTATATTGTTATGAGTACCTTGTGGAGAGAGGAGATAGATATACTTGAGTTACAAGATAGGTGTGAAGAGATAGCCCGCCAATTGCAAGAAATTGAAGGCTGGCTGTATACAGAGTTTTCAGATGCCGCTAAATTTAAGTCTTTCATAACTAAGCTTCTAGAGGATAGCTATATCAAAGAAAACACAAATAATAAGCTGTCAGCTTCAAGAATAACTACGCGAGTCCAGAAAGAATTCCAACAGTTCTTTAATCAAGAGTTTATGAATGAGGTTAATAGACTCAACTTATAGAATAAACATCATAACGAACTACCCTGCCCGTCAAAGAAAAAGTGGGCTTTAAGCCAGCAAGATTTTTTACTTTTTTATGTCTTTTAACTACTACCCTGTCTTTAGCTCTCTTCAAAGCCACTTCTAATAATCCTTCTTCGTTTGATTGGGTGGTCAAATCCCTTAATGCCTGAACTTCTCGTTTTGCTTTAGATTTACCCACGTTTTCAAACATAGGATCTAAGTAAATGGCATCTGGTTTAGTCTTCAAATTTGAGAGGTATTGTTTGGAATCACAACAAACAACTTGTGTATTGGATAAATGAGGTAACAATTCTTTTGCGTTCCTCAGCCCATCTTCCAAAAGAGCAGAAACCCAAGGAACTTTTTCAATTAAGATGACTTTATCAACCAAAGAACTAAGTATAAGTGCATCTCTTCCGAGGCCAGCAGTAGCGTCAATAATTACACCTTGTTTAGACAATCCACGCATGGTTCTTATTAAGTTATTTCTTTTATCTTCTTTGCTCCATTTGAAGAAGTCACAGTAAATTGGTTTAGAAGTTCCAGTCAGGCCCTTCTTTAGATAAATTAAATCCTTCGCCTAATAACAACCTATAAATCACAAAGGGTGTAAAACCAATTCTTTCTATTAACTTTAAAAACATGTCTATAGAAATATAGGCAACTAAGAAAGAAATAATTAAAGCAACACTAAGTTCTATGCCGCTTTGTGAAAAGTCAATAAAACTAACTCTTATAAGTTCAGCCAATGCTATGGCTCCAATTGTTGGAATGGCTAGAAGAAAACTGAACCTTGATGCTTCTCTAGCATTTAATCCAAGCAATAATCCTGCCGTTATCGTAATGCCGGATCTTGAGGTTCCTGGAATTAAGGCCAGGCATTGAAAAATACCTATAATGAATGCTTTTTTTATATTGAGAGTATCTAAACCTCCTTTAGCTTTTTTAAATTGAGCGACATATAAAAAAATTCCAAAAACAATAGTAGCGTAAGCAATTATCTGACTATTTCTTAAAAATAAATCAACAAAATCTCTTAAAAGGAAACCTATAAGTAGTATAGGAATTACAGCGATTATTAAATGAATTGTTAAACTATTTTCCTGGCTAAATAAATTGTGAGAGCCCAGATTAGCAACCATTTTTTGCAGATCCGACCTGAAATAAACTAAAGCCGCTAAGAGCGTCCCGAAGTGTACTCCTACGTCAAAAATAATACCTTGGTCTTCTTCACCAAGGAATTCGCTTAACAAGACTAAGTGAGCTGAACTAGAAACCGGAAGAAATTCTGTAAGCCCTTGGATAAAAGAAAGTAAAATTAATTGGAAAATATCCATTTAATTTTTAGCCCAATGCTCTTCCCCAGTAAGATAAACAGGCGCTAAATCTTTAGGGTCAAGAGTAATGCCTTTACTTAATCTAATTTCTGCTTCTCTCAGTAGATCTTTTGCATTTGGATATCTTTCATAGACTTGGGCATCTAGTTTCTTTAGATATTCATCCACAAGTTGACATCCATCACCCACAAAAAAAGATCCTTCAGGAGGGACAATGGAATGAATTTGGTCTAGATTCAATGCTTTTTCAGCTGAAGAAATAATCTTTCCTTCGACAAACTCAAATTCACCAACGTATATTTGTTCCATATGAGCATTAATTAAAACTATTACCTTTGAGCATTGAAACTCCCTGTTCATGCCTTGAGCTAATATCTGCATGCTGGAAACGGATATAACGGGTATGCCAATGCTGTAAGCTAACCCTTGGGTAATCGAGCAAGCCAGTCTAGTGCCAGTAAAAGAACCTGGTCCACACCCTGTAGCTACAACATCAAGGTCTTGATAAGTTAGATTTACATCTTTCATTAATTCTTGCATTAAAGGCAACAATTTTTCTGTATGTTGTTGGGGTATTACTTCATGACAGACTTCAAGTCTGTCTCCATTAGATACAGCTAAAGAACATGCTTCACTTGAGGTCTCTATAGCCAGGATGTTGGGCATTAACCTTTCTTGATTTTTTCCAGTATTAAATTAGAAACTTCAGTTGGAGAACCCACTCCAGATATTTTTAAATAATTTAACTCCCCCTTTTGTGCTCTTTCAGAATAAAAATCAATTAAGGGTAAAGTCTGAGTGCGATAAACTTCTAGTCTATCTTTTACTGTTTCCGGTTTGTCATCTTCCCTTTGTATAAGCTCCTCACCAGTCAAATCATCTACATCAGCTACTTTAGGTGGGTTGAAATCAACGTGATAATTTCTACCTGAACTTAAATGCACTCGCCTACCAGACATCCTACTAATAATGACATCATCTGGGACCTTAATTTCTATAACTAAATTTATTTCTACAGAATTTATGTCTAAAGCCTTTGCTTGTGGGATAGTTCTTGGATAGCCATCAAATAGAAAACCAGACTCACAGTCCTTTTGCGCTATACGCTCTACAACTACTCCGACAATAACCTCATCGGACACTAAAATACCTTCATCCATTAGACTTTTAGCTTTTGCACCTAATTCAGTCCCTGCATTAATTGCCTCTCTTAAGATATTTCCTGTAGAGATATGAGGAATATTAAATTCTCGGCAAAGGAATTCAGCTTGAGTTCCTTTTCCAGCTCCTGGGGGCCCTAAAAGAATAATCTTCATTTACCTTCTCCTATAACCAAGGCTAACGAATGGTCTTTCGTGTCAGAAATACTTAAAGTAAAATTCTCAAAACCACACTCCAACGCTTTCTCTTTTGCTTTTCCCTTAAGCTGTAAACAAGGATTTCCGCCACTTTCCCGTAAAACTTCTATGTTCTTTAGTGTGATCCCTTCAGAAAAGCCAGTACCCAGAGCTTTAGAAACAGCTTCTTTACAAGCAAAGTTATTACTCAGAAACGAAACTTTTTTTTCATAAGTTTTTTTGGCTTGATATTCTTTTTGTTCTTTTTCAGTAAGAACCTTTTTAATGAATTTATCGCCGTATTTTGAAATAGACTTCTCTACCCTCTTTTTTTCCAATAAATCTGTTCCAATTCCTTTAATCATTTTTAATTTCCTTGAAGGGAGAGATACTCTCTTATCTTCAGGGGTTTATTACCTAGATGAAAGTCTATAGCTTCTCTCATAATTTGTTTAGATGCCGATAGACTCTCAGGACTGCTCAAGTCTCCTTTAGAAAAATTGATGATGTCCTTTCCTGTGTAATAATTTTTTCTATTCGACTCATCATTTACTGGCTGAAAGCCAATTATAGGATCAAAGCCATAGAGTCCTTCTTCCTTTATTTCATTATTTGAGTTGGCTTCGAATTTTAAATCTAGTCCGTAACCAATTTCTTTTAAGAGGTTAAGTTCAAAGGCTCTGAGGTGGATCTCTAAATTTCCTCCCCTTGGTTCACTTAAACTATCACACACCTTTAAATAATGATCAAAAATTTCTGGGTGCGAATCTTCTTTCTCTAAAAGCTTTACTAATAGTTCGTTTAAGTAGACTAAAGAACTAAAGCTTTTTGGAGAGAGGTCAAAATATTTATTAAGTTCACAGTGAGTTAAGGTTTTAAGTTCACTCCTACCGCGACAAGAAATTAAAAATAGGCTTGAAGGGGTTTTTATCACTCCTAGTTTATTCTTAGGTCTTTTTGCACCCTTGGCTACAATGGAAATTCTTCCGTAATTTCGTGTAAAAACATCTACTATTAGACTTGTTTCTTTAAAAGCCCTTGTATGCAATACGATAGCTGGTTCGAGTGTTAGAGTTTTAAACAACCTTATACCCCATAGAATTCATTGCGCCCCGGTCATTTGTCCAATCTTTTTTAACTTTAACCCAAAGTCTAAGCATTACCTTACTATCTAGTGTTTTTTCTAGATCTTTTCTTGCTGCTGTGCCTATGGATTTTAAACGCTTACCTTGTTCTCCAATAACTATGCCTTTCTGACTTTTTTTCTCAACATAGATTGTGGGTAAAGGTGAATGCCAAACGGCAATCTCGAAGAGATCTCTTCTTCTAAAATATCTATATTTATGCCTTTAAGAGCCGATACAGGAATGACCTCTAAAAAAGGAAATAATTTTGACACTTCATCAACATAAGGTATTAATTTTTCTTTTCTAGTTATCTTATCTATTTTGTTAACGACCAATATGACTTGAGTATTTTCACTTGGGACTTGCTTTAATAAATACCTGTCTGGCGCAGAAAAATTAAGGGCATCAACTATAAAAAGAACTATATCCACGCCTTCAATTGAAGATAAAGCAACCTTATTCATAAATTTATTTAATACTCTTTGGTGTCCTTGATGAAAACCAGGTGTATCCACATAAATTATTTGGTTTCTTTCTTTTGTTTTTATACCTAAAAGTCTGTGTCTCGTAGTTTGTGGTTTTCTTGAGGTGATTGAAACTTTCTGGTCTATTAACTGATTTAATAAAGTTGATTTGCCAACATTAGTTTTTCCTATCAAGGCAACCATGCCTATTCTTTCTTCTTTATTTTTCATTATGAAAATATTCTTCTAGTAACAACTTTGCAGCTTCCTGTTCCGCAATTTTTCTGCTCTTGCCCTTCCCGGTTGCTGATATATTCATTTCTGATGAAGCGCAGATGATTTCAAACCTATCTTGGTTATATTTCGGCCCATGATCTACCACTTTATATTTTGGTAAAGGTAAGCCTTGTTTTTGTAAAATTTCCTGCAATTGAGACTTAGAATCTTTCAAATCCTCCAACGGTTCAAGTTTTGAGAACTCTTCAAAGTAAAGTGTATCAAGAAACTGATTTGCACCATCTAATCCAGCGTCTAAAAAGATTGCTCCCACAACTGCCTCAAATGCGTTTCCCACAATTGAATTATTTTTAGTAGATTCTCCTTTCCCCAATTTAACTGCTTGAGATAATCCTATTGCCAGCCCTAAGTCATTTAAAAACTCTCTACTCACAAGACTTGCTCTTAATCGTGTTAGTTTTCCTTCCTGTAAGTCAGCATAATTTTCATAAAGCTTTTGAGTTATATAAAAGTTAATAATGGCATCTCCTAAAAACTCTAGTCTTTCATTATTTTTTGTAGAGGCGCTCTTATGGGTTAAAGCTAAATCAAAAAGTTCCTTATCAGAAAAATTTGACTTTAGCTTTTTAAGATTTGTAGACACAGGTAACTTACTTGATGCGTCTGTTTCGTTGAAAGTGAGGTAACTCTGAATAGGAACCCCAGTGCAACCAAATAAATTCACCTCGCCCTATAAGGTGTTCTTTTGAAAAATAACCCCAATCTCGGGAATCTAGACTATTATCTCTATTGTCACCAATAGCTAAATACTTGTTGGGCGGTATTTCCCAAATAAAGTTCTCATATTCTTTTGTACCCAGAATTCGCACAATATGATCAAAGCCGTTAATTGTTTCAAGATAAAGATTTTCTGATTCATCTCGACTTAAAAGTTCTTGTTTAATCTTTTTATCATTTATAAAAATTTCATAGCCTCTTATTTCAACTTTATCGCCTGGTAGACCTATCACTCTTTTAATATATTTTGTGCCTAGAGCAGTACATCTAGCTTTTTGTAATGACATAAATCTATTTAAGAAAAATTGACTATCTCTAACTGACATAGAAGATAGCTCGGGTCTGGCTTCTTCAGGCGTTGCTTCGCATAAAGTATGCGGAGGTAAAAAAACTGCAACCTCGCCTCTTTTGGGCTCTTTTTCTTTAGAAATTAACTTATTTATTGCAGGCAGTCTTATGCCGTAAGCAAATTTATTAACAAGGACAAAGTCTCCCACCTGCAAACCCGGCTCCATTGAGCTAGAAGGAATCTGATATGGTTCATAAGCAAAAGACCTAATACTTAAAATTATGAGTAATATAAAAAAATAAGATCTACTCTCAGAAACCAAAATCTTTAATTTAATGAAATAGCCTATAACCCAAGACAAACCAGCAAAGAAGGTTGCTCCAGTTAGAACTAATCCAAAATCTAAATTTAATTGAAACACCCTCCAAAGTAATAACAAGACAATAACAAACATAGTCCCACTTGCTATCTTAGGACCTAAGTTATTTCCTTTAATGGTGAAAAAGATCCAAGAAAAGTAACTAATTAGTCCTAAAACTAACAATAGGATGAGTGTTTTATCCATAACTAAAAGTGAAGAAAACTCCATATTAGTGATTAACCTTTAATACAGACAGGAAAGCCTCTTGTGGTACTTCAACTTTACCAATCTTTTTCATTCTTTTTTTACCTGCCTTTTGTTTGTCCAAAAGCTTCATTTTCCGCGTAACATCCCCTCCATAAAGTTTAGCAGTTACATTCTTTCTATAAGCCTTTACTGTCTGTCTGGAGATTATCTTTCCTCCAATTGCTGCTTGTATCGCAACGTCAAATTGTTGCCTTGGTATAACTTCCTTTAGAGACTCCGTTAATTGTCTAGCCTTAGCTTGTGCCACTGCTCTATGAACAATTGTTGCTAATGCATCGACTCGGTCTCCGTTTAAAAGTATGTCTAGTTTAATGACATCCCCTTTTTCATACCTATCTAAAGAATAGTCTAAAGAAGCGTAACCTTTACTCACAGATTTAAGTCGATCAAAGAAATCTATAACTATTTCACTTAAGGGAATGTCGTAAACTAGTTCAGCTTGATCCGCAACATATCGTAAAGAACATTGCCTGCCCCTTCTCTTGTTACAAAGTGCCATTACTGATCCAATAAATTTTTCTGGAACTAAAATATTAGCTTTTGCGATTGGCTCCATTATTTCATCAATCTTATTTGGCTCAGGTAAAGAACTCGGGCTTTCTATTCTTATTTCATTGCCTTCTTTATCTAGTATCTTATAAGCAACCGTTGGTGCTGTAGTTATCAAATTAATTCCATGTTCTCTGTTTAATCTTTCTGAAACTATTTCCATATGTAAGGTGCCCAAAAAACCGCACCGAAACCCTGCACCTAAAGCATCAGAATGTTCTGGTTCATAATGTAGAGAAGCATCATTTATGCACAATTTCTCTAGTGCCTCTCTAAAAGACTCAAAATCATCTGCACTTTGAGGAAAAAGAGCAGCGTAAACCTGAGGATTAACTTCCTTAAAACCAGATAATTGCGGGGTATTAGAGTTGCTCTTTATGATGGTATCTCCTACAGGAGCCCCTCTTATTTCTTTTATGGAAGCACAAACAAAACCAACTTGACCAGAAGTCAGTTCATTTAACTCTTTCCTCTTGGGCGTAAAAACTCCCAGTTTATCAATAGAGTGCTTTTCTTTTTTAGAATGGACCTCAATTAATTCTCCCTTTTTTAATGACCCATTAACCACCTTAACCAAGGATACTACACCCAAATAATTATCGAACCATGAATCTATTATGGAAGCCTGCAAAGGAGAATCAGTATTAGTTGAAGCAGCGGGAACTTCTCTGATTACTTTTTCTAGAACTTCTCTTATGCCCGTTCCTTCTTTAGCACTTATACATGGGGCCAAAGAGGCATCTATGCCTATAATCTCTTCAATCTCTTTTCTTACTCGTTCGGGTTCTGCTTGGTCTAAGTCGATCTTATTTAATACAGGT
>LUML01000746.1_pt1 | contig 16579 bp, 23 predicted proteins | sample 729661 | NCBI WGS metagenome assembly LUML01 (sample SAMN03860264, study PRJNA289734) | marine metagenome | biome: seawater column; feature: ocean; material: water; isolation source: Red Sea water column Station 22 - depth 10m | place: Saudi Arabia: Red Sea | collected 2011-10-15 | depth 100 m | reverse complement strand
GCCTAAAACAAAACAATAAATAAATAAATACTATGCCAAATACATATAACTGGACGCGTTTAGAGCCTCTCGTAAAAACGGAGGAAGTAAACGGTTCCGAACAAAAAGTAGTAATCACTCTGGTAGCTGGCCTCACAGCTAATTCAGACGATGGTTACAGTTCATATATGGACAGTGCAATTAACTGCCCGTTAGACCCAGACAACTTCATTCCTTTTGATGATCTCCCAGAATCTTGGGCAGTCGATAAAGCCAATGCAGTTGCCGAGGCTGACGGATGGAAAGATGCACTGGACAAACAAATTGAAGCAGCAAAGGCGCGGCCATTGCCAGCCAAGTTCCCTTTCTCTGACTTGGAGATCATACTGAAAGTAGTAATGCTTTTCCTAACTTGTGTTTGGACAGGCGTTAAAATTGTTAAACTCATAAAAGAAGAATGAAAGAAAAACTAAAGAGTAGGAAGTTGTGGATGGCCATTGGTGGTCTTTTAACTGTAGCTGCAACTGAATGGCTGAACCTGTCACCAGAGTTAACCGACCAAGTGGTTGGTGCTGTAATCATAATCGTACCTGCGTACATCGGAGGTCAGGGCATAGTAGACGCGATGAAAGAATACGCCTCTAATGGCAGGAAGAAATGATAGTTGAGGCTCTCAAAGGCTTGGCCGCGTTACCACGGCTGATAGACGCGGTTGAGTCTTTGGGGGACATTGCAAGAGCGCAGATGGCGCAGAAGAGAAAAGATGATAAAGACGAAATGGTTGACGATCTTATTGCTGATGCTCGTGAGCGCAGGTTGCGTAGGCGTGAAACTGAACGGGTTTCAGGAGATAGCGGAGAGGAATCCAGTGGGGTTTGAAAACGCGGTGGAGACAGATGAAGGAGCAGATTTTATTAGAGAACTTGGCAGGTACATTAATCAACTGGAACAACAAATAGAGGCAGGACAATGACTTTAACCGAACTGGCAGATCAGGTTACAACTAAATTAAGTGATACCGACTCCGCTTCGGTTGCGACCTGCAAGAAATTCATCAACAACCGCTACCGTATGCTTTGGGATACGGGCTTATGGACTAACTCACTGGGGGTTGTAACCAAATCTGTATCGGCAGAGGACGAAACACTGACTTTATCGGGTGATCCTACCATCTTTTATTACCCAACCTCCTCAACGGTTGCTTCAACAGCCCCAAGATTACAGTTTGTGGTGGCAACAAAGTTCACCGAGACAGGAAAAGAGGATGGGACAGAGGTTGTAGGCTCCAACTGGATGCAGTTCTTCCAGCTAGACCCTAACATTTGGGAGAACACTAGCTCTCGTCGGGCTAATCCTACCAATTTTACTCCCTTACCCCCTGATGCCAGTGGGTACTGCCGGATTAAACCCCTTCCCACACCTAAAAATGCGGGAACATTGTATGCACTGGGCAAATTAAAGTTTACCGAGCTTGGTGATTCGGATTCTCCGGTGGTTCTAGGCTCTGACAACGTGTTATTGGCTTATGCGGAGGGTGATATGCTGGAGAGAGCGATGCAGTACCAGAAAGCACAGGCTAAATTTACTGAAGCAACCACATTAATGCAGATTTGCAGGGACTTGGACAATGTTCAGCCAGCGAAGGTGAACAGAATCATCCCTGATGTGCCTAACCACTGGCAAACACAGGATTTTATTAACTAATGCCCGTTCTATCCAATAACGTACTGGATGACCCGTTGGTTCTCGACGGGAACAACAGTTTTGTTGGGGGGCAAGTGAGCGCATCCCGTGCAAACCTTGTTCCGCTGGACGCATACGCTGAAGGCAAGAACATTGACCTCGATGAGTTTGGAAATGCCGTGACTCGCAGGGGTGCAAGCCTTCGGGCGGGATATTTGATTTGGGAAGACACTGCTGTTAACTGGGAAAGCGAGACCTCCATCTGGGAAGGGCTGGTTGCGCCCATTACATCGCTTGGATACTTTGACACGGGGAGCGAGGAGTACATTGTTGTTGCTGACGGCTCTAATTACCTAAAGGCAGTCACCGAAGCAGGTGGATTTACCCTCTTAACCGGAGCAACCTATGCCTCTGGTGCAGTTGTGCGTTTCGCGCAGCTTAATAATCGCTTTTATTACACTGATGAGGCAAGTGCTCTGCGCTATGTTGAAGGTTCCACTGATCCTGTCACTGCCGAGACAATTACTGCGGGTAAAATCACCAGCATCACCATTACTGCTGGTGGGTCGGGTTACACTTCCCCTCCAACTGTAACTATAGATGCACCTTCGTCTGGCGTGACCGCAACAGGCACGGCGGTGTTGGGGTATGATGGCAGCGTGGTTAGCGTAACAATGACTAACGAGGGTTCGGGATATAATAAGGATAATCCCCCTGCGGTTACTATCGCCTCCCCTTCCAGTGGGACGGATGCGACAGGAACAGTCCATATTTCCCAAATACCAAGCAAACCAAAATTTATTGTAACCCACACCAACAGGCTTTTTGCTACCAGCGCGGATACCACGGTTCCCTCTGACGTATTGTATGTGAGCGGGATACTGGACGGTGAAGCGTGGGATTTGGCGGGTGATAACCTGCGAATCGGAAATGACCGCGACCCGATTACCGCATTAATGCCAGCACAGAACTTTGACCTGTATGTTTTTAAGGAAAGAAGCATTTACAAGGTGACGGCTGACCCAACCCAAAATGTTTCAGATTGGACTATCAAGCTCATCAATAACCGGACGGGTTGTGTGGCTGACGGGACAGTCCAGCAGGTCGGTGCGGATATTATGTTCCTTTCCCGTGACGGTGTAAGGTCTTTGCAGTCTATTCAAGCCGGAACAGAGACAGACATCTCGCTGCCTGTGAGTCGCAACATTAACGATTACATTGGCCGGATCAATCAAGCTGCGGTCAGCAAATGCACTGCAACATATTGGCGCAACCGCTATATGCTCTCGGTTCCGCTGGATTCAGCCACTACACCGGACACGGTTCTGACCTACAACCTCCTTGCTGGAGCTTGGTGTGGGTTCTGGACAGGATGGGAGGCAAGGGACTTTGTGATTAGCGCGTTCAGTGGACAGTTAAAGCTGAACATAGGAACACAGAACGGCGAGCTTTACACTTGGGACGATACTACACCCGAAGCATCAACAACCATAGCAGACTTTAAGGACGGTAACTCTACTTACGAGTCCTATATCACGACACGATCCTATACCTACGGGGAAACGTGGGGTGACAAGATCGGTTACTCTTCACAGTTTGACTTTGGAAATATCCACACTGACGCAGTGGCGGGGGAGATTAACTACTATAAGGATTTGTCATCGTCAGGGAGTGCGCTTGACGCAAGCCTTTCCTTGGCGGGAAACACCAACCTTATCCAGAAGGGTTACAATATGTTGCCTAAAGGGAGATTCAACCAGATGCAGTTTAAGGTGACAGCAGACGGCGGAAGACTTTCGTTACACTCAATCCAAACCAGTGCGTTTGGTCAACCTATTGATCCGCAGAAATGACATCACTGAATTTAATGACACTGGCAATCGGACAACTTTTCCATAAGCACCTAGACCACTGTAAAGAGTGGAGACCTGCCACTTTATTGAGGTGGGTGGAATGGTTCGTCGTCAAAAAGAGGTACTGGACAGTAGTCCGAGACGGAGAGATCGCTGGGGCAGCTTTAATACGGTTCGTTGACAATCCTGAAGACTGCAAATCAAATTACATAGACACTGGTGGCAGGATTTGCTTTGTGGATGCTGCTGTAGCGCAGGGAGACGGAGTGTTGAAGGAGCTTTATACGAAGATGTTTAATGATATGGGTCACAGGGCCGACTCAATGGCTTGGGTACGGCCAAAGCATAACGACAGAATAGTTTGTGTTCCAATGGAGCAAGCAAAGAGAAGATTAATAAAGGAATAGTATTATGGGCAAATCATCACCACCTCCCGCACCAACCCCTCCCTCACCAGCAGAGATTTCAGAGGCTAATGTGGATACGGCATTCGCCACCGCACAACTGCAACGTGCGATGCAGTTTGGTGACGAAGTAATGAAGGACGGGTATGTCCGTGAGAAACTTGGCATACCTCAAGGAGCGGAGCGAGTTTATGAAACGCAGATAGGAGTAAAGGTAGGTATAAATCCGGAGCATTTTAAGAACAGGTATGAAGATGGCCCCCTTGGAGAGCACATAGGTAAGAGTTATTACGACTTCATTCAGGAAAACCCCAAGGCTATGAGGGTTGATGGGACTTTCTCAACTGACTCTTCCCGTGAAGGTTGGGTAACTGATGGGACAAGGGTAATTAACACCCCTGTTAAAACCCTTTCCGGTTACAAAAACTCTGACGGAACGATTACCGAAGCGAACCAGTATTTCAAGGTTGACGAGGACGGAAATCGCACTCCAGTGAGCAGGGGTGAGGCAGTACAGGCTGACTTCACTGGAATGAGTGACACTGATCTTGCTCGGAAACAGTGGGAGTTTGAGCAGGAAACTTCACCGGAGAGAACAGAGTTCTTCCTAGATCAACTTGAGCAATATGGGCCGGAGGCAGCAGAACTTGGCAGGAAGGTTCTGGAAGCAACTGACCCAACTGGGTTTGCTGCAAGAGAGTTGCTTGGAAACCTAGCCCAAGCATATCAACCAGCAGATGTGCCTGATGCTCCCACGATGCAGGAGACAGGAGAAGTTGCTGCGGCTGAAAGGATTGCTGCCCCACCTACCCTGTCTGAAGTTGCTTATACTCCAGAATACCAAAGGGCGGGTGAGTTAGGTGAGCTTGGAAGGGTACAGGCTGCACCGCAGTTTGCTGAACTCGGAACAACTGGCCCCACACTTGAAGGCGCAGAAGAGATGGCTGCACTGGAAAGGACTCAAGCCGCGCCGAGTCTGGAGAGGTTGCAGGGTATTCCAGAAATACAAGCTGACCCTACCTCCCTTGCCGGAAGAAGGTTTGCCGAGCAACAGTTTATTGATCGCGCACAGGATGGTCGCACATCACGACTAATGGCCGAGGAAGCAAGAAGGGTTGCCAGAGGCAGAGCAGCAGCAACCGGAAACATTTTTGGAGGCGGGGCAGTATTGGAAGAGGCTCGCGCAGTAAGGCAAGCTGAAGATGCAGGGCAACGTCAGGCTTTATCTGACTTAATTGGATTCCTGCAATCAGGGCAAAGTGCTGGAGATTATGAATCTCGCCTTGCCCAACAGAATCTAGCCAACCGCCTAATGGGCATCCAGCAGAGAACAGGAGCGGAGCAAGCAGAGTTTGGTATGGGACAGCAGGTTACAGAACAGCGTAATGTTGCTGCAATGCAGGAACGCGCTGACGAACTGGCCGCGCTTGGGCAGCGCAATCAAGCTGAACAACAGGAGTTCCAAAACTTACAAGCCGCACTTGACCAGCAGAACCAAGTAAGAGCGCAGCAATTCGCGGTGGATATGCAAGCTCAAGAGTTCAACACGCAACAAAGAATGCGTGAACGGGCAGATGAATTGGCAGCTATGGCTCAACGTAATCAGGCTGAAGAGTCCGAATACCAGAACTTGCTTCAGGGTTTGCAGCAGCAACAGAACGCCAGAACCGCAGGGTTCGGTATGCAACAGCAAGCTGTTGGGCAAAGGAATCAAGCTGCCGAAGCAGACTTTGCTAAACAACAATCGGCATTGGCGCAACGTAATCAAGCCAGACAACAATCCTTTGCTAATGCGATGCAAAGGACTGCTACGCAGCAACAAATGCAACAACAGCAGATGGCTAACTTGCAAAGCTTTAGTGGGTTAGCCCCTGTCAGTCAGCAGTTTGGTGGAATGGCTGGAGCGGGACAGGGTATGCAAACCACATTTAACCCAATCCAGTATCAACCGTCCAGCGCAGCGCAAATGATGCAGGGGCAACAGCAGTTGCAGGGCAACCTGTTTGGCACTCAATCACAGAACTGGGCGACACAAGCACAGATTGCTGCTCAACCGAGTGGATTTGGTCAGATACTAGGAACAGTAGCTGGAGGTTTTGCTGGAGGTGTGGGAGAGAAAGCCGGAGCAAAATGGTTTGGTGATAAATAAAACACAGGAGAATAAATTATGGCAAACTTTTGGGCAGGAGTAGGACAGGGCTTTTCACAAGGCTTTGAAAAGTCTTGGGACGCTTCAGCGAGACGCAGGGAGCGCAGGGAAGACAGAGAGCAAGCGTTGAAAGACAGGCAAGCCATCTGGGATAGAGAGAATGCAAGACGTGAGGAGGAGACGAGAGGGGAGATTGCAGCGTTATTAGGGGCAGAAGACTTGCCGTTAGGGGGAGGTGCAGACTATGTGCCAACAGATTTAGAAAGACGAATGCACAGCATTTCTCAAGCTAAAGCTCAACGCCTAATACGAGAAAAGGAGGAAAAAAGGATGCGTGATGCAGAGGCCATTGCCGCTGGTCAAGGCGCGGTTATTCCTCCGGTGGGAGTTCGCGCACCAGGAATGACTCCAGCAGACATTTTAAGATTGGGAGCAGAGCAAGAGAAAGCTGATAAAATTGCCGAGTTTAGGAATTACAACGGGGGCAACACCCAGTGAAGGTTTGCAGATACCGACAGGCGGCGAGCAAGACATACGGAGGTATCACGGACAACTTAAAGAACAAGTTGAGGATTTGGATGCTATGCGTCCAACATTCCAAGCCCCAACAAAACCAACTCAAGATGACAGGGATAACGAAACACTACAAGATTTAGGCGAAGAGTTTGATACAGCCACGCCTGAACGACAGCTTCAAATTATCCGACAAGGACAGTTAATATTTTCTACAAGGCAAGACCCAATGCCTACGACTGAAGCAGTACGATCTTTCTTTGAATCCGGAAAACCTCCAGAGCAAGGAGAACCAGTTATACCTTTTAAAGAAACAGCAGAGGAAAGAGCGCAAAGGGAAAAACGGTTGTCCATGCTGAAAAACATGGATGACTTACTCCAAATCGCTGAAAAACAAGATTGGACGGGGTTGATACCTGGGTTGAAGTCTGAATTTTTTGATAAGATTCTACCCGCCGCAGGGTTAGATAAGTTCGCCAACATAAAGAGGTTAAAATACAGAAGTAAACTTGGGGCTAATGCTTACGCCATAGCTAGAGAGTTGCTGGATGAAAGCCGAATGACAGATGCAGACTTCCAGCATTTGCGGCGGTACACTCCAGAAGAGTGGATGGAGAAACCGGAGGTTTTGGCTAAACTACGTTCCTTAAATGAATTGGTTCGTGCCAAGTTGATGATTCAGGATAAAAGAGCGGGTAAAGCCCCACTCTTTTCCCTTTCTCCGGTTGAGTTTTTTAACCAGATGGATGTGCCAAACGAAAAGTTTAGCGGTGCAATCACAGTGCCTTCAGAGATTGCTCCAGCGGTTATTAGAAACTCACTAAACTTTCGGTACATTAACGGAAACGAAAGGTCTCCTGTTACTGCAAAATACATACAGGAATTATATAAAGATAATAAATTAAGCAGAGATAACGCAGCTTTATGGATTCATCAGTTGGGACTTAAATATAAATAAAAATGGCTCAAGATACTTTAACTAAAGAAAAGCAGCAGGATATATATGATTTCCTTGATCGGGGAAGTTCGCCCTCACGCGCAAACCTACTGAAGCAAGAGGCTCAAAAAACTGAACCTCTTACCACTCCAGAATCTATAGAGGCATTGGATGATGAGGATTTTCTGAAAAAAGTTCCCAGAATACCAAGGTCATACGATTTCCTTCTTCACTTTGGGGCAGATAAAATAGACAAACAAAATATATTATCACAAGTAAAGTATGGGGAGGATAATGTATTTTATAGTCCTAAACATGAAACGTTTATGCCTTTACTCCTGAAATACTCACATCTATTGCCATAGCGTCAAAAATGCAAGCCGCCCGACCTCAACTGCCACAAACATGGGCTGGGTCTGCTGCCTTATTCGGGTTAAGCACCTTGGCAGGGGAAGTAGCAGGTGGGTTAAAGGACGCATCTATTAGACACTTTGGCCTAAAAACAGACCCCCGAACCAAAGAGATTGTCGGAAGACGAACCTTGAACACGCTTCTTGGTACGGTTGGGGGAATGGGGATAAACAGGGCTTTAAACATAAAGGCATTGGGAGGTTCAGGGAAGATGCCTTGGAAGGGGGCAACAGATAAAGAGAAGGCGTTGCTCAAGACACTTGGGCCAGACGAGTTAGCCACTCATAAACAATTAATGTCCCGTGAGGGAGTAGAAGCCCAGAAGAGATTGCAGGGGGCTGGATACCAAGTAGACCTTACTGCGGGAATGAAGACGCAAGACAAGGGCTTGGCAACCCTTGAAAGATTAACCGCAAAACACAGTGAGCGGGTTCCAGGTATTGAAAGACCGATTGAGAAAGTGAGGGAGACTCACCAGCGTGCAGGTCAAAAGATGCAAAAAGACCTCACTAAAGGAGGGGTGGATTACGAGAAGATAGGGCAAACTGCAAAAGCTGTTATTAGTAAAGAGGAGGAGGCGTTAAGGCGAGCGGCGCAAGCCGATGCAACTGCCGCTGCGGCTGAAGTGGGAGAGCAAGCGTCCGAGCTTGGGATTCAGAATATGCCTAAAGGCTACCAACCTTCAGAAGCAGGGGCGGGGTTGCGTGAGCAACTCTCTACGAGAGCCGAGGCTATGGCTGACGAAGTTTCTACGCTTTACAATGCGGTTGAAGATAAATTAGCCGAAAAAGGTGTAACTAATTTTGTCAAAGGCAATAACCTTGAAGAAGCTATTCTAAAATGGAGACAAAGCCTCCCATCTAAAGACGTATTAGAGACAATAGAAACCCCTGCTAGTAAAATTTTGAAAGCAGAAGGAGGAGGAATTGTCCCTGCAACTCCCGCTGCTAAAGATGTTATTAAAAAAGAGGTTTCCCTTGGGGTTTATGATGATGCAAGCAAGGTGGCAGATGATTGGCTTGCTATGGCTCAAAAAGAAGGTGGGCAAACTTTATCACAAGCCCAAATGAACATAAGAGCCATAGGGGAAAAGCTCCGTGCCGGAAGTTCCGAAACAGGATCAACTCCAATAGATAAACAAGCGTTAAATAAGTTTTTGCGAGCAGCAAAGCAGGACTTGAAAGAGTCCTTCCATGCTCTCAAGATAAAAGATGCAAAACTCTCAACGATGTGGGACGAGGCAAACGCAGCCCACCGACTAAAAGTTGAAGCGTTAAATTCCTCACCTTTCTTTCAGAAAGCCTTAAAAACCGGAAGACAAGGGGGGGCTGAAGTAAACCCACGGACATTAATTTCAGACCTTGCTTCTGGAAAAGGAAACACTGGTGACTTGCGTCTGGTTGGTCGATATGGACAAGCTCGCCAAGCAAATGGCAAGGTTGGATGATGAATTTTTGCGCGAACTCTTTTCTGATCCTTCAGGCAAGAAAGTGGCCAGTATAAAGGGGATGCTTAAAGATTGGGAGGTTATTTCCAAATCCAAAGGCAATGTGGGATTATCTAATGGAATGGATAAAGGCACATTAGATGACATCTGGCGTGAGCTTGACTCCACAAAGAACGTGTCAGCCGCCAGAAAGCGATTTAAGGACGCTATAAGAGCCGAGTATAAAAGGCGCGATGAATACATAGATTTGATTGGGAAAAACTGGAGGAACAATGACTATGAACTGATTGCCTCAAACCCAGAGCAGTTTGTAGATGAAATACTTCTTTCAAATAAACCATCCCATCAAAGATTAGGACGGGAAGTTTTCGCTAAACTTCCCCAAGATGTGCAAGACCAAGTTAGGAGTGGGATTGTAGACAGGATATTCATTAATTCATACGCCACTCTTGCTAATCCAGCATCTAGAACAAAAGCTGGCGGGCTAATAGAAGGTAAAAAGTTTGTAGAAAATGTTTATGGCGATGAAGGAAGAAGAAAAGTTATTCGGGAGATGCTTGGCGAAGACACTGCCAATTTATTAGATGATCTGGCGGTTATATTTAAGACAGATGAATCTTATAGGGAGTTAACAGGGCAAGCTGGAGGGTTTTCCGTTGAAACGCAAATGGCGTCAGGAGATATTAAAGGTTTATTATCCACTGCTGGGGTAGCACGGGCGTTATTCCTGCGTCCGATTCAAAAGCTCATCAGCGCAGGGGCCGGAAACCGAACGAGGCTTGAACAGCTTTATGCGATTAAATATGGAGTCCAAAGCCCTTGGCTTAAAAAGAAAATGAAAATGTCTGCTGCATTAGGTTTAGTGGGCGGCGAGAAAGCAGCAGAAGAAATATTGGAATTATCTAATTTAATGTTTGAAGCTGGGTTAGAAGCTAAAAATCAAGGAATAGACAGTAGCCTTATTGGGGGAGGAGAAACCCCCTCCCGTGAAGATATTGAGAAATGGTTGGACGAACAGAAAGACTAATCCCGACCAATAATGAACCTACACATATCCACAAAAGTCCTCTCCTTGGCCTTGGGACGCGCTTTGCGCTCTATCTGGAGCACAGCGTCCTCTACAGCCCTACGGACGAATGTAGAGCGTGTCATGCCGCATCTCTTGGCTATATCGGCAAATTGCTCGGCTTCCTTGGTGTTTAGACGCAGTGAAATGAATACGTCTTGGACTTCTGATTTTTTAATGCGGGGGCGACCCCTTTTAGCCTTGGCTTTCATAGGTAAGGAACTTACTGACAATGTGACACAATAAACAAGTAAAATCTTTCGGGTGGAGGGATTATATCAAAGCAAAATGGGAAAAATTTGTAGCGTTCGGTGACGCTCATGGGGATATGGCTTGCCGAGAGTCCATTGCGGCTCTTGAAAGGCATATCAAGGACTTCAAGCCGGATCACCGCATCTGTCTGGGCGATATGTTTGACCTACGCGCATTACGCAAGGGTATAGGGCGTGAGGAAAGCGATGCCTACGACGATTTGGTTAGCGACATGACCGCTGGCTATATGTGGCTGGATCGTCTCAAACCAACAGTATTTCTAAATGGGAACCATGAACATAGATTATACCGCGTTGCGGAAGAGGCAGCGAACGGCCTCGTTCGCGAGTACGCCAAAGATGGGGTTAAAAAATTGGAAACGCATTTACGCAAAATGGGCTGCAAAGTCTATCCGTACCATTACGACAAGGGAGTCCACGCTATCGGAAAAGTCAGGTTCGTCCACGGATACGTAGCCAGCGTTCATGCTGTTAAGCATACAACTGAAGTGTATTCTCCTCCTGGGGGTGCAACCGTGATGGGACACCTCCACCGAATAGAGGCCGTACACGCCGTCCGTCACGGAGGCGCACAGGGATATAGCGGTGGTTGCCTCGCGTCGATCCCTGCGCTGACGTATGCTTCCCTTCGCCATGCAACCATGCGTTGGGCCAACGGATGGCTGTATGGCCTCATTAACACAGCCAAGGGAGCGGGAGGAGGTTTCAAAATATGGCAGGCGGAAAAGATAGACGATGTGTGGATGCATCCCTAGCGTCCCGCGATAAGGAATTAGCGGCTTGGGCGAGAGCAATGGCCGATGCCAGAGACGGGCTAGATAAGGTTCCTGACGGGTGGTACGACAGCGATGTCATGGCAGAGAGGTTGGGCATGAGCAGGGGTTCCATGACCCCTCACTTACGGAGGCTAATTGAGCAAGGCAAGGCAGAGAAAAAGACTTTCTATATTTCAAGAGGAAAAGACGGGCGGCGATACAAAAAGAACCATTACAGATTGCTTTGAAAAGGATACCTAAAAGTTACATCAATAGGCGTTGCTCCATTACTTGGGACGATCCCACTGGGCACATCGGCTCGGAGCTTTCGGAAGTGGGTTTAGCGGAGTGTACTTCGGAGGGAATTTTAGTTGCAATGGACGATGAGAAATTGATTTTGCAAACGAGTATTTACACTGGGTCAAAGTGCGGTGACTACACTTGCATTCATATTGGCCTAGTGAAAAACTGCCTACTTCTGGAGCCTAGTGGAATTAAAAGGAGCGGCAAAAAATGATAAGTGTTCTCGTTTTCCCGCAATTTCAGAGCTTTAAAGAACACTCGTTTACTTTAGCAAACTAGCGCATTCAACCACTCTGCCACCTCTCCGTTATTAAGGCGGGAAATGGAGCCGATTGGATAGATTTATCAGTCAAACTGATCGGCACTAAACTGACAAAAAACTTTCCAGTAAATGAAAGACCAAGACCATGACAATTAATGAAGTAAAATATATGGGCAAACCGGCGTGGAGAGTCTACGCAACCTTGAACACTGGCCCTCACCGCAAGTTCTTTACCATTGATCCAGATAACCCTGAAGAGGCTCATAACAAGGCAAAGGAATACGCCAGAAACCTTGAGAGCCGCAAGGATCAAATTGCCGCCTCAATTCTCTCCCTCCCCCAAGGAGAACAGGCGTTGGTTTTGGAGGCTTACAAGAAAGCCACTGACGCAGGAATTAACCTTTATGAAGCAGTCTCCTTTTACCTGCTTAATAACCAAGGTTCTGCTGATAAAATTGAGCCATTGGTGGTGGAGTATCTTAATGACCGAAAATTCGGCTTGAACGGCTCAAGGCAGCTACGACCAGACAGCTACGGGAACGTGGAACGGGAGTGCAACAAGTTCAAGGATTTGCACGGGGAAAAGGAAGTGCGGGAAATTAGCGTTTCACTGGTGAGGGACTTTATCTTTCGGGAGGAAAACAGTGGTGCAGCTATTAACACCCTGAAGTGTGCGAAGACGGACATCTCCGGATTCTTTAAGTGGCTGGTCAATCGGGAGCTAATGGTTAGCAACCCTTGCTCTAAAATCCAAATGGACGGAGGCAAACGTAAAAAGATTACCTACCTCAACGCCGATCAGGTCAAAAAGCTCTTGCAGTCTTGTTTAAAGATTGATCCAAGGTTTGCAGTGAATCAAGCAATCCAATTCTTTGCCGGATTGCGCGTAGGAGAGATAACCGGACAGCAGGATTGTGCTGGGTTAAGTTGGGAGGATGTTAGAACCGATAAAGGGTCATTGGAGGTTATTGAAAGTAAAGACTCCCGCGTTGCGGACGGAGAGCTTGATACAGTTACCCGCAGTGTGCCTATACACCCCACCCTCATGGCTTGGCTGGAGTTAGGGGGCGACCTGTTCCCCACGTTCAATGAGCGCGGGAAAGGTTATGACTATCGGATTACTAAAATTAAATTAGCCGCAGACTTGGGTAGCTTGGGGCAATGGGACTGGGGCCGCTCCATCGCAAGACACACCTTTGCCACCATGCACGTTGGCGCATACCAGGAACCGGAGAGCACAAGGTATATGATGGGTCATGAGGACGGCTCTAAAGTTTTCAAAAAACATTATGACGGGCGCGTGGATAAGGCAGAAGCCGAAAAGTTCTGGAACCTTACACCGGACAAAGTTAAATCGTAACTCACGCAACCCTACCCTGCAAGGGACGGGGTTAATAAGGTGTTAATCTTCTCGTAGTAATTTCCCCTCCCCAATATGGGGGGGGGGGGGGTAGAATTCCATTCAGTCAACCACTGGTTCACCTTGTATATTTTAGGTGTCACTATTAATATAGTGTCAGTAAAGCATAATTAGTTTTTGACCCTGAAGGGAACAGGCAGGAGCGCAGTGGACTAAAGAGGAACAGGGTAAAGAAACCTGTTGCCGCAAGAATTAAAACTGAAGTAAAGGAAAGAAATGTATCTCACTTATAGCGATTTAGCGGAAAGATTTGGGGTCAGCCTGAAGACTATCCAGAAGCTAGTACGGGAAAAGAAAATCAAATGCGTTAAGATTGCGGGGTGTCGGCGGTTTCGCAAGCAGGACGTTGAAGAGTATGAGAAAAGGCTACTATGGCCGACGATGAATTAAAAGTCCTGCGCTCACGCGAAACCGAGTACGGCATTGAGCTTGATAGCATGATGAACAAGGCACAGGTAGCTGATCTGTTGGGGGTGTGTATAAGGAGCGTTGAACTGTATGTGCAGCACGGTTGGCTGGATTGTTACAAACTGGGAGATCATCAAAGGAGTCGCGTGGTTTTTAGCCCAAAGCAAGTAGACGAATTTTTGTTCAACAAATTGAAAAGGAAAAAACTAAAGCAAGACCGTGCCAAAGGACTACCTGCCAATGCAACTTATAGCCCTACCCGTGCCGAGAGTAGGTGAATGTGGAATATGTGATATGAATCAAGCCGTAATAGTTTCAGCCGATAACAGCACACGGAGTTATATCTGCCTCGCTTGCACAAACGAGGCTTTAAGGCTTGAGAAATTCCTATGCGTAAACGGCCCACGCTTTGGTTTACGCCATCCCTTCCCGAATGAAATCCCCTTTAACCGAATTTAATTATGAAAGAAACTATTGAAGAACCTAAAAGCCGATCAAGTCTGGTAAAGGCTTTATCAGAATTTCAGTCAAATTGCCAACCTGCCAGAAAGAATAAAGACCAATCTTTTTACAAAGACAAAGACGGGAACGCCTCAAAGTACGCAGACATAAACGCGATCATTGAGGCAACAAAAAAACCGCTTACTGATGCGGGGTTAGCTTTTACAGTTGTTCCTGATTTTACCATTGAGAAACTAAAGTCGGTTCGCACCATAACTCATGCCGATGGAAGGGTGGAGACGGTTGAAAAGGAAGAGGCAAAAGTGTTTGAGTTTACCCGAGCAATCCTAATGTGTGGTGACACATGGATTGAGGGCAAGCAAACAATAAAAACAGGAGCTAAATCCCCCGAAGACCCCCAAGCAGTTGGGGGAGGAATGACCTTCAATAGAAGGTATATGCAACAGTGTATGCTAAACACCATGCTTGCTGATAAAGAAGACGACGATGCTGAAAAACTTCAAGACCGACCCGACAAGAAGGATTCTCCGAAGAGGGCTGTTAAAGCCAAAGTCCCTGCCAAAGCGGAAGGTGATCTACTGTGAGTGAGAGGGGAAACTCACCTTCCGCGTCTGCCATGGAGCAGATCGCGCTGTGTCCTGGTAGCCATCAGGCACAGCGTGGTCTGCCCGATACCACCAGCAAAGCCGCGCATCGGGGAACCATGATTCACCTACTGCTGGAGCTTAATAAAAAAGATTTTGAATGCGCTATTGAGTTGGCGGCAAAGCGCGACCAACTGATTGATCAGATATTTCCCACTGGCCGGAAAATGACAATGAAGGAGCAACGGTTATGGCTGAAATAAGGTTTTCAGGCCAAGCCGATCACATTGTAACACAAGGTGATGTTGGTTTGATAATCGACTACAAGACCGGAACATTTCCTGTAACCCCTGCCAGCGAAAACCTTCAGCTAATGGCCTTGGCGGTGCTTCTGAAGGCCAATAAACCGAAGCTGACCACTATCTACGCTGCGATCCTCCAGCCTACCTATGAGCCTGAACTTGTGTGCTACGACGAAGCCGCACTAGCCGATGCTAGGGAGCATATTGAAGGTCTTTTGGAAAAGGCAAACGCGGAGGATGCGCCCCGCATTGGAGGCGATAAGCAATGTCATTTCTGCAAAGCAACGGAGGGCTGTGATGAAGCATTTTGATGAAACGTGGGAGGAGTTTTGTCTGCGATCAAAGCGAATAATTTTAGTGGGCATAGCAAGAGGATGGATTTACCCAGAATTACATAACCCAAAAAACAAACATGGAACCCAAAAAAACAAAGAAAATCGGAAAAGGAACAATCTTCTTCAATCACGACGCATCGGAGAAAGCACCGAGGTACAAGGCAAGGATAGAGATGGATGAAGGAGGGGTTTATGAAATCCCTCTTTGGTTCAATGGCACTGCCGGACAAGAAGGATTTAGGATCGGACTAAACATTGAAGAAGTCCTTAACCCCCAATCAAGAACGCAAAAGCCAATAAGCGCAGAGGAAGCTAAAGAAGGTTGGCAGAAAGTGAAGGCTGAACTTGCCGAAGGTGAAACCCCCAAAGAAGAGGATGACGTTCCGTTTTAAAATGTCCTTTGACTCTTACACTTTTATGCTGCGACCAATCCATGAACGAATCAACTCCCACTGGGTGCGGGGTTGTTTCGGTGAGGAATGGGAGGAGTCTTTTAGGCAGAGGGATTTGATGAAGGACTCGGAGTTTACTGGGGTCTTTAATAACAAAATTGTTAAGCACCACTCCCTGCGAAACGAGTGGGACGTTGCTAATGCAGCCAGACTACAGCGTGAGCCGATGGGGAGAATCTTGGATGGTGTTGATGGTTGGGTATGGACAACCAACAAGCCCAAGTACCGAGTCTCTAAACTTGAAGGCATTGACCTAAACAAGGTCAAGTTAGCCGTGGCGAAGTACGCCACCCCCGGCCCCCACCCCGGCCCAAACCGATCCTCGCCCAAGCAAAAGGAGTTGCAAAGGCGCAGAAAGGTTAAGCCCAAGCGCAGAGAGAAGAGCCTCGTCCCAGTTACTCGCCCGAAGGTGGAGATCAGTCCTTACGCGCCGCTTGAAGATCACCTTGAGGGGTACATCAAGAAGGAGGTGAAGAACAGGAAAGTGCCTCAACCGGAAGTGGTCACTGCCACCAAGGTATTGATTGAGCAGCGGGTTGAGGAGTTCAGGGAGCAAGCGAAGTCACTGGCGGAGCTTGAGGA
>LUML01000200.1_pt1 | contig 17018 bp, 16 predicted proteins | sample 729661 | NCBI WGS metagenome assembly LUML01 (sample SAMN03860264, study PRJNA289734) | marine metagenome | biome: seawater column; feature: ocean; material: water; isolation source: Red Sea water column Station 22 - depth 10m | place: Saudi Arabia: Red Sea | collected 2011-10-15 | depth 100 m | reverse complement strand
AAAATAATTCAAAATGCAATGAAATTAAATGCAAAAATTAAGGCTATACGAATAAGAAATTTTTCAGGTCTGTTTGGTTTCGAACCATATCCTGAAATTAGATTAGGAAAAGAAATTGGACAGCTCGTAAGATTTTTTGGTATTGGAGGAGTTTTCCATTCGGATGAGCTTCCTAATTATGGAATTAATAATTCAGATGTTGATAAGGTAAGAAAACATCTTGAATTAGTAGACGGGGATGGTTTTCTGATTATTGCTGGTGAAGATTCAAAGTTGGATTATGCTGTAAATTCTATAGTAAAAAGAATTCAAGATGCAGCAGATGGAGTACCAGCTGAGACTAGAGCTGCCACACAAGAGGGTGAAACTATTTTTCTTCGACCACGTCCTGGTGCGTCAAGAATGTATCCGGAGACAGACATACCATCTGTTAGTGTAATGCCTGAAGAAGTAAAACTTGCAAAAGACAACATTCCAAAATCATGGGATGAATCAATTGCTGAGATTCAACAAAAATATGATCTAAATCTTCAACTATCTGAACAGATTTTTGACTCAGAATATCTGGAGTTGTTTGAAAAAATCTGTCAAAATGAAAAAAACTCGCCAAACTTTGTAGCCTCTATACTCTGTTCTAGCATAACAAACATGGCTAGACAGGGACTTGATGTAGACTTGTTGAAACCAGAACACATCATAGAAGCGTTTGGGCTGTTAGCTACTGATAAAATACCTAAGGAATCATTAGAGATTATTTTCGAAAACATCATGTCTGGAAAATCAGAAAACGTTTCAATGGCTATGCAAAGTGCAGATGTTTCAAGTATGGATAGGGATGAGTTAAATGGAATTTTAGACCAAGTCATTCAAAATAACATGGAACTTGTTAAGAAATTAGGAGATAAAGCGATAACTACACTGATGGGAATTGCCATGAAAGAAGTGAGAGGTAAAGCATCAGGAAAAATAGTTAATGATCTTCTACACAAAAAGATCTCAGAATTATAAAATGCGGGAAGTGGGATTTGAACCCACGAACTCCTAGGAGATAAGGATCTGAACCTTACGCCGTTGGCCAGGCTGGGCGACTCCCGCAACAAGAAAAGAAAAAACATAGAATAAGTTTGTTTTTTGTGAGTAAACACAAAATAGCCGAGTATTCATATCAATTTAGTGGAATTCAGGGAGATATACTGCAATGACTGCAAGAAGGTGCTTGCTAGGTATAATACAAAATATTACTCAACAGATATGGTAGCGGAGCTAATTCAGACGATTCATGTTGTTCACACTCGTGGTGGACACCACATAAAAATTCACAAGAAAAAATCCTAGAATAATTGATATTAATCGAACGAGTCGTCCAGTTCCTTTAACAAATCCTTTTGGTGATTGTTTAGTTTTTTTGGAATGTTAACAACCAATCTAACATATTGATCACCTCTGCCTCTAAATCCACGTCCAGGCAAACCTTTACCCTTGAGTTTGATTATTGAGTTTGGTTGGCTGCCAGGTTCAACAGTAATTTTATTGAATCCATCTAGTGTAGGAACTTCAAACTTTTTTCCTAAACTTGCATCCGTCATTGAAATTTGTGCGTCATAAAAAATATCTCTTCCGTCACGTTTGAATTTAGGATGAGGTTGAATGCCGACCCTTATTATGAGATCACCGTTCGCACCACCAGGTATTGATTCACCCTCACCGGATATGACATAATCACCATTGTCTATGCCAGCAGGAAGTTCGAATGAGATATGTTTGGTTCCTTTTACTTTTCCTAACTTACATTTTTTGCAAGGTTTTTCTATCATCATTCCTTGTCCGCTACATTTTCTACACGGTTGAACAGTTACAAAGGTAGAAAATCCCATATTACGACTTACCCTAACTTGTCCTTGACCATCACAATCTGAACATTTTATTTTAGATGTTCCGGGAGAACATCCAGAACCATTACAATCAGGACAATCCACATTTTTTTGTAAATCAAGATCCATTTTCTTCCCATTCAGCACATCTTCTAGTGAAACAGAGGTTTCATACAACATGTCAGAGCCTCTTTGTCTTCCAAAACCACCAAATCCTTGTCCTCCTCCAAACAGATTTTCAAAAATGGAGTCAAAACCGCCTGTTGTTCTTCTACCTCTACCACCAAACAAATCGCTAAAGATGTCATCAAAGTTAGCGCCAGCTCCTCTGAAAATATCCTCTGTACTATATCGACCATCTACACCAGCATGACCATGTTGATCGTAGAGTTGTCGTTTTTTTGTGTCTGATAAAACTGCATATGCCTCAGAAATCTCCTTGAAATGTTCAGCTGCCTCAGATGATTTGTTTCTGTCCGGATGAAATTTTAAAGCTAGTTTTCTGTATTGAGATTTGATCTCATTTATTTGGGCATCCTTTGAAATGCCTAAGACTTCATAATAATCACGCTTTGCACTCATCTGTAATCAAATAATTTTAGTTTTGAATTTTATTTAGATTGCTCTTCATCTGGTTTAGATTCTGGTTCCGGTTCTGGCTCTGATTTTTCTTCAGATTTGGCTCCATCTTGCTGTTGCTCTGCACCTGGTGGTGGAGTTGCATTCTTGTATAATTCAGTGGTGATTTCATTAACTACAGCTTTCAATGCATCTAGTTTTGTCTTAATTTGCTCTGAATCCTGACTTAGCACTTCCTTTACTTCCTTTACCGCGTCTGTAATCTTAATTCCCTGTTCCTGTGATATCTTATCTTTAAGATCTTGGTTGACTAGTTTTTCGGTTGTATAGATGAAACTTTCTGCCTCATTTTTGATATCTACAGATTCCTTTTTCTTCTTGTCTTCTTCTGCATGCTTTTCGGCATCTTGTTTCAATTTTTCTACTTCTTCATCTGAGAGTTTGGTGGTAGATTCTATTGTAATTTTAGCATCCTTTCCAGTTCCAAGATCCTTGGCTGTGACATTTATGATACCATTTGCATCAATGTCAAATTTCACATTAACCTGTGGAACACCTCTAGGAGCAGGAGGAATATCAGTCAGATTGAAACTTCCCAATGAAACATTATCAGCAACCATTGGTCGTTCTCCCTGTACCACGTTTATTGTAACTGCAGTTTGATTATCAGCAGCTGTCGTGAAGGTTTTATCCTTGGATGTGGGTATTGTCGTATTTCTCTCAATTATTGGTTCACGTACACCACCTAAGGTTTCAATTCCTAATGTTAAGGGAGTAACATCTAGTAAGACAATATCACTTTCAACATCTCCTGCCATAATACCAGCTTGAACAGCAGCGCCAAAGGCTACAGCCTCCATCGGATCAACTCCAGATTCAGCATCTTTTCCAATCGTATCCCCAACAAATTTTTTCACAATTGGCATTCTGGTAGGTCCACCAACAAGGACGATTTTGGTGATATCTGAAGTAGAAATTTTTGCATCCTCAAGTGACTTATCAATTGAAGGCTTGCATCTTTCGACTAATGGTGTCACCAGACTATCTAGCTTAGCTCTCGTTAGTTTAACTTCAAGCGCAGTTTTTTCATGAATATATGGTAAGTTTATGTCAGTTTCCATTACGCCAGAAAGTTCAATCTTTGCCTTTTCACAGGCCTCTCTAAGTCTTTCCATAGCTTTCTTGTCGCTTGAAAGATCAATACCCTCTTTCTTTCTGAATTCTTCCTTGACATAATCCATTATTACTAAATCCATATCTGTTCCACCCAACTTAGTGTCACCAGAAGTACTCATCACCTCAAAGACACCACCACCCATTTCCATTATTGTAACATCTAATGTGCCTCCACCAAAGTCAAACACCAATATTTTCATGTCCTGTTTTGCTTTGTCAAGACCAAAAGCAAGAGAAGCTGCTGTTGGTTCATTGATAATTCGTACTACATCAAGACCAGCTATGGTTCCAGCATCTTTGGTAGCTTGTCTCTGATTATCATCAAAATAGGCAGGAACTGTAATTACTGCTTTGTTAATCTTATCTCCAGTAAATGCTTCAGCATCTTTCTTGATTTTTTGTAAAATAAACGCAGAGATTTGTTGTGGCTTGTATTCTTTACCTTCAATTTTGTAAACATGATCTGTTCCCATCTTTCTCTTGGCTTTGCTAATAGTATTTTCTGGATTTGTTACAGCTTGGTTTACTGCTGGTGTACCAACAAGCATAGCACTACCATCCTTTGGAAAGGCAACGACTGACGGAAATGCTTTGCCGTGTGCCGTTTGACCTTCAGCTGCAGGAATTATTGTTGGTTTACCACCCTGTATAATTGCAGCAGCTGAGTTACTTGTTCCAAGATCAATACCAATTATTCTTTCTGCCATATTTTATCATCTATTCTTTAATTATTTTTTTTGAAACACATACCTTCGAGTATTTCATTACCTCTCCACGAATAATATATCCTTTTGCGATCTCTTTCACAATTGTTCCCTCCTCATGATCATTATTTTCAATCTCTTGCACTACTTCATGTAGCTTAGGATCAAATTTTTTTCCTCTTGTTTCTATTGGTTTCACATCATAATTTCCCAAGATGGATTCCATATTTTTTATGATGCCGTTTAGATTGTCTACGTTTCCTCCCTCCTTTTCATATGCATCTTTTGTACGAATGAAATCTTCATACACAGTTAAGAAATCTAAAATTATCTTATCCCCACGTGAATTTATCCTATCAATGATCTGCTTTTCAAGATTTTGATAATCTGCAAGTAGTCGTAGAGATTTTTGTCTCTCTTTTTCTAAAAGCGAATCTAATTCATCTATTTTTTGTTTATAGTCTATTGGTTCTTCAGTTTCTTTCTTCTCGTCAGCTTCTTGCTCAAAGCCTTTATCATTATTTTCGTTTTCAGCCATTAGCCTTCTAATTTTTTAGATAATTTTATTCTTTATGACTAGGTTTCACACAAAGGGTTTGCCTTAATTACAAAAATGTTATCATCTTTTGAATTTTCTTTTATCTCTTTATAGTCATGATTAGAACAAGCTACAACGATTGTTACTTTATCCTGATGAAATAGATCTATGGAACCAGATGAAGTTTCTACATCACCAATATAATCACGCAGTTTAGACGAAATAGAATTTAGCATTTCAATCTTATCTCCTCGCATCTCGTTTGTGTCTAATGTCCAAGATAATACAATTTTTGTCTTACTAGCTTTTAGATCATTTTTTTTCAGGGTTATTCTAATAGTATCAATCAATCTCTTGATATAACCATGAATTCCTCGAACACTTCCATTAATAAGATACATCAAAGTTTGTGCACTTTCAAATGAGGAACCCAACATACGCAGATCATAAAAGCCACTTACCATATCGTCAAGATATAGATCCTTAAATTCATTAAATGATGTAGTATATTTTGAATTGTTTTTTACAAATTTTCCACACACTTCTATAATACTACATTGATTTGAAAATCTTTGAATTGTATCAATTGCATGTAAATTCTCTGCTGAAGAAATATCCACAAACTTTTTTTCTTTTTTATCAGTTTTTAAAAGTGATAAAAGCTTTTTTTCCTCAGCTTGTTTTATTGCACCTATTACATCTGGTGTTTTATTCAGATCATTTAGTGGAAAATAGAAATATGAACTATCTTTTCCAGCTTTAAGTCCAGTAACGTGTTCTAAAAGTGAAATGTTTTCATTGTTACCACCAAATCCTGTTGGAAGGCAATTAATGACTGAACTGCCTTTCTTCAATTCAGCTACTGCATCTTTAAATTTCGAGTTTACTTCCGTTTTTAAATCCTGACCAGTTTTTCTTATTCGTGGTGTAAAGAAAAGGTATTTAGCTTTGGATATTGCAACATTACCCGGTTCCATAGAAAGTAGTGGTTCATCTTCTCGAAGAGATATTACATCTGTATAGGTTTGTGCAATTTCAGAATTCAATACAATTGCCCCCTGAGCTGATTCATCAATTATTTTTACATCTGCTCCATTAACGACCATCTTGCTGGCAAGATGATATCCTTCTGTACTAAGCCCAAAAAATACAACTTTTTCTTTCATATTGTATTCATACTAGAATCTAGGCTAAGAAATACTTATTGCAGTTTGAAATTCAATCAAATTCTTGAAGGTTTGGTTTGATGTTTTGACTCCAAAACAGCTTCTTTTTTTTGAACCAATGATTAAACGCATTAAAAAAAATCATACTGTCTTATGTACATCACGTGATTATCAGCAAGTTACACAATTAGCAAAAATACGAGATCTTAAGCTGAAAATAATAGGAAAACATGGAGGAACTAAAAGACATGACAAACTAAATGCTAGTCTGCATAGGTCAAAATCACTATCTTTAAGGATAAAGCAGTTTTCGCCCGATATAACAGTGAGCTTCTGTTCTCCTGAAGCGGCAAGAGTATCCTATGGATTGGGTATCTCCCACATCTGTTTTTCTGATTCACCACATGCTACAGCTGTTATGCGGCTTGTTGTACCACTAGTACAAAAACTGCTTATCCCATGGATTATTCCAAAAAAGGAATTCACAAAATTTGGCATAGATAGCAAAGATATTGTCAGTTATAGAGCGATTGATGCTGCCATAATCGCGAAACGTAAGATTTCAAAAAATAATAAAACCAGAAGCAAAAAAAATGTAAGAAAAATAATTTTAGTGAGAGTTGAAGAGGAATATGCATCATATTCAACAAAAAGAAGACCAGCAATTCCTATTATCAAAGAAATACTCAAAAATTTTTCTAATGAAGAAATAGTTGTAATGGGAAGATATTCTTCCCAGGTTAAACACTTAGAACAAGTTTTTGGTAAGAAAATTAGAGTCTTAAACAAAGTTGTTGATAGTAAAAAATTATTGGAAAACACTGATGTTTTCATTGGATCTGGTGGAACAATGACTGCTGAATCCGCACTGCTTGGTATCCCAACGATTTCATATAATGCAGTTCCAAATATTATAGAAGCCTACCTTGTGAAGAAAAAATTGGTAATAAGAAAAACAAACCCTAAGCAAATAGCAAATTCAATTGAAAAAATTCTTAGGTCATCCAATTTAGGTATAAAAAAACGCTCTAAAAAAATGATGAATTCTATGGAAGATCCTTATCTTACACTTGTAAAAACAATGAAATCTGTTTGAAGTAATGTTATAAGGGGATAATGAAAAAAAATGACGAAGCCCGGTAGTGTAGTGGCAAGCATAGGGGCCCTTGGAGCCTTTGACCTCGGTTCGAGTCCGGGCCGGGCTATTTTTTTAAAAATCCATTCTAGTCAACAGTTTTGTTGCGATAACAAAAAGAATAGAAGCCAATGTTATCAAAACTACCATTTCTAAAATAACAAACTCTGTAATAGTACCAAAAATCCCAGCTCGAATTATGTCTACAAGATATGTTAATGTCTACTGATTGGAAAAATACTGGATAGCCAACTGCTGCGATTAATATTGCGCTAACTAAACCAACTATTGCAATAGTTACGATGTTACTAAGAATATAATTTGATCGTGTGAATGGACCTGACATTATCTGTTCAAACATTCCATGTCGTCTATCATTCCAAATTATAATTCCAGAAATCAGAGTACTGTTCATAATATTGAAACCAATCATGCCAGAAGCTAGGAATGCCGGATAGGTTAGATTCTTAGTTCCAAAAGACACGTTATCAATTAATGCAGTGTATGCAAAACCAGCTACAAAAATCCAAATCAAAGGAAAAATTACCTGCCAGATTAAAAAACCTGGATTTACCGAGATGGTAATATTTCTATTAACTAATCTAATTATCGGATGCATTAGAATCACTCACAACTTTCAGAAATATGTCTTCTAGGTTTGTTGGCATTGCAGATAAATCATCTATTACTATGTTATTTTGATTTAAAATTTTTAGAACATTCATTAAAACAAATTCAGAATCAGTGGAACGTATTGTAATTGTTGCACCAGTGTTAAATTCAATTTTACAATCTTTAATATTTTTTAAAATACTTTCTAATGTGCTAGTATTAGAGGAAACGTGAATTTCGATTGTTTTTTCATGCCCGAATCTTTTTTTTAGTCCATTTGGTGAATCGACAGTGATTATTTTACCCTTGTTAATAATTGCAATATTATCACAAAAATATTCTGCCTCAGTAAGCACATGTGTTGTGTAAAATATCGTTAAATTTTTTTCCTTTACTTTATTTTTTAAAAAATCTAATAACTGTCGTCTTGCAGTTGGATCTAATCCAACTGTCGGTTCATCTAAGAACAAAAGATCCATATCATGCATAAATTCACGTGCAACTTGCACTCGTCTTCTTTGACCAATGGAAAGATCCTCATTTCTTTTCTTTCTAATATCAACTAGATTGAAAGCAGAAAGAAGTTCTTCCATTCTATTCATTCTAGTTTTTTTTTCAATATTCCACATCATTCCATATTTCTCAAGTGATTTTTCTACTGTTAGTGTCGGTTCATAACTTGGTTGCTGTAAAACTACACCGATTTTTTTCCTTATACTCAATGGTTCCTTTGCAGCATCAATTTCTAGAACTGAAATTTTTCCACTAGTTGGCTGGATTAATGTAGTTAACAGTTTAATCACAGTTGATTTTCCTGCTCCATTAGGTCCTAGAAAACCAAAAATTTGTCCCTCATCTACATCAAGATCTATACCGTCTACTGCGTTTATTCCATCATATGATTTGAAAAGCGATCTGGCAAAAACAGATTTCATATTTCTTGAAATTCTAGACTCCTTAAATGTTAATAAGAGATGAAAAGTGGAAAATTAAAGGGAGCAACTTGTCAGAGTTTGAAGAACTGTTAGAAAAGATCCAAGAACAAAAACCTGAATTAACCAAACAAGATATCGATGATAAAATTAAACAAAAAATGGAAAAGATAGGTCCAGGATATTTAACAGACGAAGGTGCTCTTTTTCTTATTGCGGGAGATTTAGGAATATCATTAAAACAAAATTTGAAAACTGAAATTGGATTAAAGGACATTTACGTGGGTGCTAAGGACGTATCAATAGAAAGTAGAGTTCTAAATATTTCACCAACAAAGCAATTTTCTAGAAAAGATGGTTCACCCTTTCTACTTAGAACTATGACTGTGTATGATAATGATTCTACTGTGAGCGTTAAGCTTTGGGATGAAAAAGCTAACCTGCCAGGAATTGAAGATCTTAAGCCGGGTGATCTGATAAAAATAATCAAGGCTTATGTTAAGGCAGATCTTAATGGCAGCCCAACACTAAATGTTGGTTCAGGATCTAACATCGAATCAACCAATAAAGAGAGTAAAATTCGAGCAGTTGATGAACTAACGATTGATGTTAGTGAAGTTAAAGAAAATCAAAACAATATGGTTGTCTCTGGTAAAATAGATGGTAATATCACTACACTACAATTCACTAATCGTCGTGGAGAACCCGGAAAAGGACTTAGAATGAGATTGAAAGGGAAAGATGGTGCCACCAAAGGAGTTGTCATATGGGGAAAAGATGAATCATTTTTGCCTAAAGTTATTTCCCAGAATGCAAAAGTTAGGTTGTTAGGTGTTAGAACAAAGATAGGAAATCAGGGTCTCGAAATACATGGAAATGAGGCAACGTTAGTTGAAATTGAGGGAGGAAAAGAGTCAGAGCCTATTATTGTACGCATTGCATCAATCAAAAGAAATGATGGAGATAAAACTTCTGCAATTGGTATAGATAATAAGAAAAACATGATGTACTTATCAGACTTCTCAAATATGCTGGATTCTATTAATGTGGAAGATGTTATAGAATGCATGCCTTCACAAGTTTTTGGTAATGCTGTAACACTAAATCATGATTCATTTGTAAGAAAAATTGATGATGATCAGAATATACCAGAATTATCTAGCCTGAGGACAAAAATTTCTGAGATTGAATTGGAAAATAATTATTGTGTAGAAGCTATTATTTTGAAAGAACCAGAAAAGCGCGAAATTCAAACAAAAACTGGCGAAACGATCCTGTTATCAGAAATGTTTGTTGAAGATGATAGCGGTCAAATTTGGATTAAAGGGTGGAGAAACCAAGCAATATTGTTAGATGGACTTTCTAGTGGAGAGATAATTTCTGTTACTGCTGTTAACGCAAAAGCTGGTCTTGAGGGTAGAACTGAATTGTTTTTGACACCGTTTTCAACTATTGTAAAAAAGAATTAGTAATCCCAAAAACCTCTTGTCATTACATACTGTCTTTCAGCTTCGTAAATTTGTTTATACATTAGCTCCTGATCAGTCATATTTCGTAAAATTCTTGCACCAGTATCAGCACCAACACCATAACCTGATAAAACAATTATAGCATTTTTACCAAAAGTTTCAATTAACGAAGCTACTTTCCAAGCACGTTTAAATTTTTGATTTTCTTCAGTTGAAAGTTTTTTCCCACTATGTTTTTTCTGAATGATCTTGACTAAATCATGATCTGAATAAAATGTGGCTGTAATTTGCCTACTTTTACAATATTTACAACTAAGGTGATTCTTTACATCTTCCGTAATTACAGCTAACTGCCATTTTCCACAGCGAGCACAGATTAGACGATGCTTGGCTTTGAATAACCGTTTTTTTACCAAATCAAGAATTGCCTTATCAACACTTGCTGGGGATGAATAATATTTTGTAGTGTGATCTAATAGTGGTTCAGCTAATTTGGAAAACTTGCTGACATTAACCCACTCAATCTGAATTTCCTTATTTCTAATTTTATTTAAAATGATTTCAGTTGATTGTAGATCAAACTTATCATGGAATAGCTCTCTTAATGATTCTATAACAACAGGCGTATTTTGATATCGTTCGTAAAGAAAACGACCTGATTTTCTATCATAAATAGCCCCACGACCTACCATCCCAAATTTTTTTGCAACACACCATGTTCTCCAATTAACGTTATGTGTTCCAATCAATGATGCAGTTACAATATCACGAAGATCAAATTTCTCAATTAAAGCATCGATAATCATCTGTTGGTTAATTCTTGCGTTTGATTCCAAAACAATTCTGTATGCATCTGATCTTGATTGAACAACTTGCCCAAGAATAGATTCTAGTAGTGAGGAAAGTATGGTTGCGAGGGTTGAATTGATTTTTGTACCAAAACATGCGTGAATGACAACATTGCGATCTGTTCTTACGGACTCAATTACAATAGTTTTCTCATCTGGTATAACGCTAAAATCTAGTTCTGGAATTATTTTGTTAAGCATTGATAATGAGCCACGTTTTACTTTATTCCTGAATAACCCAACTTTTTGCGCTGTATTGTAATCTACCGGAATGTTTTCTCCTTCCCAATAAGGAACATTCCTTCGTTCACCTCGAATTGGTTCAACGTTTACTTGTAAAGCCTTTTCATCAACATTCAGTATTCTCCATTGCATTCCACGTAGAACAAAGATGTTCCCTGCTTCACCATGATCACCAACAAACCTTTGATCTAAGGATCCTATGATCTTTTTTCCTACTGAATCAAATACTTTGAATTTTAAAATATCTGGAATTGTTGATAGATTCTCAAAATAATATCTGAATGCCTTTCGTGTTTTCCAGAATTTCATTTTTTTCTTGTCAAAGGATAGAATGTAGATACTGTCCAAGATCTCTAAAACATTACAAAACTCATCTAATGTTAGATTTCTAAATGGATAGGCTTGTTTGATTATTTTATAAGCAAAATCAATAGATAATTCACCCATCTGGAGTGACAGACCTACTAAGTGGTGGGCTAAAACATCAAGCGAATCATCATGAATTTTTTGTTCTTCAATAGAACTATTTTTTATTCTATCAAGAATTGCCTTGGTTTCAAATTCATCATCAGCACTGTTTGTGATAATTAGACCCCTTGCTGAAGAATTACGAAAGTGCTTACTTCTGCCTATACGTTGCATTAATTTTGATACTTGGCGTGGTGAGCCATAATGAATTACAAGTTCCACTGAACCAATATCTAATCCTAATTCAAGAGATGATGTACATACAACTATACCACTTGCCCCGCTACGAAGTATGCTCTCTGTTTCCTCTCTAACTTGCTTTGACAGTGAACCATGATGCAACTCTACATTCATCACAGTTTTTTCTTTTAAAATTGAGGCTAAAAATTCAGATTCACCTCTGGTATTAGTGAACAAAAGAACTGGAGAATTTATTTCTAATTTTTCAACATATTGAATAATTGAATCAGCTACCTCAGAAATTGAACCTTTAACAAATTTTACTTCAACATCATACTTCCTCATTGTTTTATCTTGAATTATCTTACATGGTTTCTCTGTTCCAACAAGAAAGTGTGCAGCATCATCAACATTTCCAACAGTAGCCGACAGTCCAGTCCGTATAATTTTCTGGTTTGAATTAAGCTGTAGTCTTTCTAGACTTATGGATAACTGAGATCCACGTTCACTAGAAAGAAGCTCATGTACTTCATCAATAATTCAGCATATTTGATTATTCTTCGAAAAACATCTCGGTTAAGTGCCCTTAATGGCGTAATGTAAAGTGCTTTAATTTTTCCCTGCTTTTTTGTTTCTTTTATCTGCGAAAAAGTAGGAATTACTGAGCATTCTGTTTTACCTGAACCGGTTGGAGCTATGATCAATGAATCAATTTTTTGATAAATTATCGGTGTAGCTCTTTTTTGAATATCAGTTAGTTGTTCAAATCCTAATGAATGAAATTTTTCTTCTAGAAAAGCTTCAGGATGACGACTCTTCAATATTTTTTGTTCTAACTCGCTCATAAACCATCGCACCTACAATTCCTGCAGCAAACAAAATAATTGCAATAATGGGAATATATTCAGAAAGTCCTGCCATTGTGTATACACGTCCTTAGTGTATTAAATAGATTAAGATTGATCAGTTAGGCCTTTTGGCATTATAGTATATTGAAATTTTTTGTTATCAAAAGGAGAGCTAGCTTGACATGAATACACATTACCATTTTTTGAAAGTCTTATCTTATTATGTATGTACATACTGATTGATTCCTCCAAGTTTTCCTTTTCATATTTGTCAATACTTCGAACAGTATTAGTTATGATTATAGGAATTTTCATTTCAATGGCAATTATTGATAAAGTATGCATATATTTCATAAAAGAGATATTTTTTTCAAAAGATTGTTCTTTTTTTGAATATTCAAATGAGAAAAGATCTGTTACACTGTCTATGATTAGTAAAGAATAATTTTCAAATGTTGTTTTTGTCAGTGATTGTAGTTGTTCTACAGTATTAGTAACTCGATTTATTTTAATTCTGTCAAGTAGGGATGGGTTAATTTTCTGATATTCCATCATTTCAACTAGTCTTTCAGGTCTAAATTCACCAGTTGTATCATGAAAAAGGATCTCCTTCCCACCATCCAAAGCATTAAGGCAAATTTGAAACGCTAATTGTGTTTTTCCAGTAGCACTTTGTCCAGAAATACTAGTAATTAATCCCCCCTTAATTCCACCGCCAAGGAATTGATCTAGTTCTTTTAATCCAGTTTTAATCATACATTTAGTGTTTGTATGGAAAACTAATGAAATTTTCCTTATCATTCAAATAGGCAAGGCTTTTATTTTGTTGTCAAAGAGGCAACACAAGAGAATATTATGTCACAAACAACATCAAAAAGACCCCTAACTACATTACAAAAAAATACAAAAAAATCTGTGACTGTAAGACTGAAAAATGATGTTGAATATAGAGGGAAGATCGATAATGTTGATTCTTACATGAATTTGATTATGACTGACGCTGAGGAGCTAAATGATGGTAAAACCGTAGAAAAATTTGGACGAGTAATTCTACGAGGAAATAATGTACTTTTTATCAAATTAGAAAACGAGCTTTAGATTGTATCACCAATGTCTAAAACGTATACTTTCACATCAGAGTCAGTAACTGAAGGACATCCAGATAAAGTCTGTGATCATATTTCTGATGCAATATTAGATGAATTTCTTAGACAGGATCCAGATTCGAGAGTAGCCGTTGAGACATTAGTAACTACAGACTTTGTTACAGTTGCTGGTGAAGTTACCTCAAAGGGAAAATTTGACATTGAAAAAGTAGTGAGGGATACTATTGCGGAAATTGGTTATGATGATGCTGCATTGAAATTTGATGCAAAAACTTGCAAAGTTGTTGTAAAGATAGATCCACAGAGCCCAAATATTTCACAAGGAGTAACAGTATCAGAAACACAAAAGGAGCAAGGAGCAGGCGACCAGGGATTAATGTTTGGTTATGCAACAAATGAAACTGATGAGCTTATGCCATTGCCAATATCACTGGCTCACAAGCTTACAAAAAAACTCGCTGATGTTAGAAAATCAAAAGAATTGTCATGGGTAAGACCAGATGGTAAATCTCAAGTTTCTGTTGCATATGTAGATGACAAACCAGAAAGAGTTGAAACGATTGTAATTTCAACTCAACATGATCCTGAGATATCGAATGAGGAGATTAGAAAGCAGATTATTGATAAAGTGGTAAAGCCCGTTTGTGGAAATTGGTGGCGTGATGACATTGTGATTCATGTAAATCCAACTGGAAAATTTGAGATTGGAGGACCTCATGGCGATGCTGGACTTACTGGTAGAAAAATTATTGTTGATTCGTATGGTGGAATGGGAAGACACGGTGGTGGAGCATTTTCGGGAAAGGATCCATCAAAGGTGGATAGATCTGCTTGCTACATGTGCAGATATGTTGCAAAAAATCTTGTGGCTGCTGGTCTTGCAGATAGATGTGAAGTACAGATTGCTTATGCCATAGGAGTTTGTCAACCATTATCTATAATGGTTAACACATTTGAAACAAACAAAATATCTGAAGAACAGATTGAGAAAATTCTAAATGCACACTTTGACATGAAACCTGCTGCAATAGTTTCTCATTTGGATCTAAAAAGACCCATTTACAAAAAGACTGCTGGTTATGGTCATTTTGGCAGAAACGAATCAGAATTTACCTGGGAAAAGACCGACAAGGCCGAAGATCTAAGAAAGGCTGCTGGTCTGTAAAAATTCTTGAATAGTTTTTAGTTTAACATTAGATAGTTTTTGTAATTGTTTTCCATCACTTGTATAATCTCCAACTAGAATGTTTAATGATTCTAAACCATAAACAGCTTTTGCATTACGTTTTGCTTCATCATATGCATCTTCTATACTAATTTTTTTAATTTTTACTCCTGTATTTCCAGTAAAAAGTTTCACAAAATCTTCAAAACTAATCTTTTGAGGTCCTACGAGATCTATAATCTTCTTGGAAAATTTTTTTTCAAGAACTGCCTCTAGAATGATTTTTGCAACATCCTCCACAAATATTGGCTGCAATCTATACTTACCAGAACCCGGAATGACTATAACTCCATTTTTCATTTGCTTGGAAAGAGCCTTGGTTAAATGATCCGTTTTCCCTATAATATAAGAAGCACGAAATATAGTATAATCTAATCCAGAATTGATTATTTCTTGTTCAGCTTTGTATTTTGAAGCAAAATAATCTGATGTATTACTTTTGGAGACACCAAGACCACTGATAAAGATAATTTTTTTTATTCCAGCGTTTTTGCATGTTTTAATTACGTCTTTTGTTAGATTCAGGTTGATCTCTTCGAATGTAGATTTTGGAGTTTGTCTCCCTATACCAATTAAATTAATCAAAGCACTATAGTTTTTGAGTTTGCTTTGAAGTTTTGGCTCTGAGATATTTGTTGATATTATCTTGATCTCAGATGAATGCTTCTGAAAATTTTTCCTAGAAATTGCTAAAACATTGAGCTTATTTTCATAAAGAAAACTTCTTAGATTTTTTCCTACAAGTTGTGAATTTGAAAAAAATAAGGCATGTTGCTCAGTAATTAAGGACGGCGGTGACGATCCTGACGTAACACATGGTGCAGAGATCATCGTCGACTTGGAGCTCACTTCAAAAACAAATTCTATTGAGATAGATGGCGGTGATGGGGTAGGTAGGGTAACAAAACCTGGAATAGGATTAGAGATTGGTCAAGCTGCAATTAATCCAACTCCACGAAAAATGATCATAGAAAATTTAACTGAAGTTGGTAAGGAAATTTTAGAAAAGAATGGAGTTAGAGTAGTGATATCAGTCCCGAAAGGTAAGGAGCTTGGACCAAAGACTGACAACCCACGAATTGGAATTGTTGGTGGAATATCGATTTTGGGAACAAGTGGTATTGTAATACCTTACTCAACTGCATCATTTGCAGCTGCTATTAGACAGCAACTTGATGTCGTGCTTTCAATGGGAGACAGTACAGTTGTACTGACAACTGGTGGAAGGAGTGAAGATTTTGCAAGAAAGATTTTTGATCTTCCTGACCATTCATTTGTACAGTTCGGAGATTTTTCTGGATATACAATTTCACAATGTGCAAAAAAAGGAATGAATAAAGCGCATGTGTGTGGATTTATTGGAAAATTTGCCAAAATGGCAACTGGTGTAAAGCAGACACATGTAAAAGGTTCAAAAGTTGACATGAACTTTCTCTCGGAATTAGCAAGCCAATGTAATGCTGATGAAGATATTATCGAGAAAATAAAAAACGCAAATACGGCAAGAAATGTTCAAGAGATTATCCTTGAAAACAATATTGATGGCTTTTTTGATCTAATTTGTTCAGAGGTTCATAAACAAATGAGAAGTCATTCAGAAAATAAGATCCCTATCGAAATTATTCTGTTTAATTTTGATGAGAGTGTATTAGCACGCTATCCCAAACAGTAAGGGATTTTATTAAACTAGAATACAAGCAACACATGGAAAGAATAGGAATACTAGCTATTACTAAAAACGGCATAAATATCGCAAGAGACCTGAAGGAAAAATTCTCTTCCTGGGAAATATTTGCTCCAGATAAATTCTCTGATGGTAACGATGAGATTAACTGGTATACTAATAGCACAACGGAAAAAATTGCAGAATTATTCAAATCAAATGATGCACTAGTTTGCTTGTTCTCTTTAGGCGCTG
>LUML01000221.1_pt1 | contig 17028 bp, 36 predicted proteins | sample 729661 | NCBI WGS metagenome assembly LUML01 (sample SAMN03860264, study PRJNA289734) | marine metagenome | biome: seawater column; feature: ocean; material: water; isolation source: Red Sea water column Station 22 - depth 10m | place: Saudi Arabia: Red Sea | collected 2011-10-15 | depth 100 m | reverse complement strand
CATTATACACAAAATTTCCAGCAATTATAGATCTTTCTTCACACCTATTAGGAGGTACAAAATGTCTTATCCATCCAGGAAAGACTATTGCCTCACCTGTCTTAGGATAATATCGTTTCTTAGATTCCTCAAACACTAAAGGAGAAGATCCCCGTGGAGTATTTACATAATACACAAAGGACCAATGAGCTGGCAAGTGATCATGAGCCTCTTGATAAGAACCTTTATTATACAATTGTCCCCATAGATCATAATCACTTAAAATAAGGTCATCATGACGAGTAGTTAAAGAAGAACTAAGAAGAAAATTTCTTATCCAAGTACATATTAAATTAAATTCCTTTATATCATAAGATTTCCATGAAGTCATCAGTGCTCCCTTATCCAGAGTATGAGCATTATTTAAAATGATCTCGTGTAGTATAGGGTTTGACTTCTTTGCATAGGGATATACCATCCTATATACTGGATATTTCTGATTAACTTTCATCAAAGAAAGATAGCATCGATATGCATCAAAAGCCATCATTTAGCCTTTTCTCTTTTAGGGAGAGGTGTCTCAGGACCCAAAATATTAAAAGCAACTGTAATTCTTTCTTTATTAACGGTCTGTGATTCTACATGATGCCAAACCAAAGAAGGAAACATTATCATAGTCCCATCTTTACCTTCATAAGAACAATTATACTCATCAAATATAGTAGGATGTCCATGGTTCTTATAATATATCACACCTGAAATTGCACCTGCATGATTATGTGTGGGATTATCATCTCCCTTATATGAAAAGTTAGTCCACATATCATATCCATCAAAATGACCAGTCCATTTCCTAAGAGAATAGGAACGATTAACTATTCCTCCACCCCAATACTTTGTAGTCAATCTCAAAACCCATGCCAACCAAAAAGATTGTTCAATAAGATGAGGAGAAATAGAACATTGATATGAATTATGAATCAATCCATCAGTACCCCCAAGATACCCTGCATTCTCATGGGCTTTCAGTGATGCTAATGGACTATCTTTAAAGCTCCTACTCTCCTTTACCCAACCACCAATTTCTTTCTGTATCTGTTTAGGTATATCAAAGATAAGGACAGGACACCCATCTTGCAATCTTCTAGATTCTAAAGGATCGTTCATGCTAAAAGGTAATAAGGTCAAAAAATTACTGCGATATTTTTCCGCCTTTTTTGGAATAAAAAGTCGAATTTCCCTCAGAGAGGGAGCTTAGCACGAGATGTCTTCTTCATAAAATTCAATTGTTGTGCATCATACTTTATCTTTTCCTTTAAAGGTTTAGATATAAGTTTAGGTACTGATTCTACATCCAAATTATTTTGATCACAAAAATGAACAATGGCATCAATATAATTCATATCTTTATTAACTAAGACAAGTTGTTCAATTGCTGCGGCAAAACGAGTAGGGCAAAAAAACTTGCTCTCCATCACCTTTTCTAATTCATTCTCAGGCATTCTCTGTCCCAGTATTGTTAGATACAAATTCTTTAATATATCTCACTAGTAACTTAATATAATCCCCTTTATTTCTTTTGTCAAATACCTTCACCTCACCACCAGGAGTAACCATAATGGTTATAAGTTTAGTAACAGGGATTTCAGTTAGTTCATAGTAAGCTGCTGCGTAAAACATTTCCTGAACGAAATAGTTTTCCAACCACTTCTCAGGTTTAATCTTTTCAGAAGTTTTAAAGTCTATAACCGCTAACTCTCCTTCATACTCCGCGATGCAATCAACTCGACCAGCCAATCCCAAATATTCAGAGTAGAGAGTCCTTTCTATAGCGTGTATATTATTTATCTTGTCCAGATATGGAGTAGCATGATGGAACATAAACTTAGTAGCAGGAAGGTAATCCTCCCACACCAAATCTCTATTTTCCAAATATGCCTGAGCAGCTTCATGAAAATCTGTGCCACGTGTAGTTGCCTTCTTTGTAATACGGTTTGCTTCCTCAACGCCAACTCGCTTTCGCCAGTCAATAAAAATCTGTCGATTATAAAAGGAAGTTACTGAAGTTATAGAAGGAACCCACTGACCATCAGGGAGTTCATACAATCTACATCCGGGAGTGTCTTTGTTTTTTAATTCAAGGTCACCTAAGTAATTACAATGCTCAAAAATCATAAACCAATTTCCATTTTAGCAAGAATGTATTCTTTACATAAACCAGACCTAACAATATCTTCTACACCGAACTCAATAATATCAATAGAGTTTACCATCAACCGAAGAATTCTCATGAAATCAACAATCCCATTCTTCTCATTCTCTCTTGTAAGGTCAGTCTGAGTAGCATCACCACAGAACATAATCTTTGAGTCCTGTCCTACTCTTGTCATTATACTATCAAGTTCATGATAATTCAAGTTTTGAAATTCATCAACGATAATAATAGCCTTATCAAAAGTTGTTCCGCGAATAAATGAGGTGCTCCAAAAATCAATTGTTTCCTGTGCTCTTAAATTACCATAAAGCATTTGAAAATCTGCTTCTGTCCGCATCTCAAACATATACTTTACCATAGCCTTGTAAGGTAACTGATAAAGTGTGGACTTGTCTTCATGATCACCAGGAAGAAACCCAATTTCACGAGTAGCAACAAGAGACCTAACGATATATATTTTTTCGTAAGGAGTTTTTTCGTCCAAGACATCTCTTAAAGCATTGTAGAGGGTGATAAAAGTCTTGCCTGTACCAGCAGCCCCATAAGCAACAATATTCTTCCCACTCTCATAGGAATTAAATAAAATTTGTTGATTTACAGTAAGAGGTTCTATATCCCTTAGAAAATCAGTATTAATTGGTTTTTTTCTCTTCATCTGCTTGGCCGTAAGTCCGACACCAATTGGTTGGTCTGTTTTCTTTTTACGTGGCATACTTAAATTGCTTTTACTCTAGATCCAGGTGCTTTTGATGCTTTGTGGAGAACATCATTCCATCCAGGATGGGATTTCTTCAGTTTATCATATACTTCTCCGACTTCTCCAACGGAGGCAACCCCTGCCATCCAATCTTTGTCCCAGTCGGGATTCTCTTTTTTCCATTCTCCATATGCTACCATAGTCATAGAGAGTTCTTTTTTCTCACCAGTTTCTTTGTTAATAACAGGGTATGTTGGCATATCAATATAAAGTTATGTGTTTTTATTTAGTGTTAAGCTTAAATGCTAAGCTAACTCTCATAGGACAAGACTGATAGGAAAATGAATATCCTTTGTGCATAATCCTTCCAGGAAAAATCACCAATCTATTCTGTAAAGGATGAATAAGAGTTGGTTCCTCAATAGATGTCATAATTTCAGTGAACCCACCCCATCCATACTGATACTCACTTATATACAATAATGCAGTAAAATCACATCCATCTCTATGAAATTTTCCCTCTCTTCCTGACCATTGACCATTAAAATAAACTCTTTCTAATTTGTATTCACCATCCAAATGTTCCTTAACTTTATCAAACAGATACTTATTATAAAATTCTTCACCCGATACAATCAGTTCTAAAAACTCTGCAACATGATCGCGCCTCTCAGTATCACTGACTTGAGTGTTCCATTTAGCAGGAAATTCAATACGTTTTTGAACTTCCTTTAAATCAATTGAATCTAGAAAATCATCAACTATTTTAACTTCCATTCCAATGCCTCTGAGACAGTAGGAAATCGGTGAACAAAAACCTTACGAATCTCTTCTACAAGATCCATATGTTCCTTCTGAGTTCCATGAGCAGAACGTAAATTAATATAATGAATCCAAGAACGACAAGAACCAGTCATATACAAACGAGTAGGTGTAGCAAGAGGTAGTACAAACCTTGCACATTCTTTTGCTATACCATCATGAAGCATACTCTTATAAAGGTCTATAGATGCATCAAACTGTGCTCTCATTTTCTTATTATACTTCTCTACTATCGCAGGATCTACATCATCAATACTAGGAATATCCTCTCTAATATGAGAGACATCAGCATATCTCTGCGAAAATTCCTGATAAGTAAAGGAACGGTGTCGTAGTATCTGTGCTGCTAATCCTCTAGTGGTTTCAATCTCCACTGTCATGTGAGATTGTTCAAATACAGACCAATGGCCATGTTTAATACAATACCTTAAAAGTCCTGCAAACTTTTCATTATCCTGATTTTGTGGATTAGAAACCCTGGCAATATAAGCCATCGTCTTCTCCGCATCAGGAGTGATACTAATAAATTTTACATTCATAGTTCAATCCATTCTCTTGGTTGTCTTGGTGCATTCTCCTCCACAGGAAAACTTATAGACATTCTAGCATTCTTAGAAGTTGCTAAATGAGGATAATATTTTGGAATCCAAATAGCATCTCCAGGTCTCATGTCAACATCCATTATAGGAGGATCTTTTCTTTTTGTAAGATGAACATTCATACCTTTTTCTCTTGATGTAGTTTTATCCACATCCCACATTTAACTCTATCAGCCGTCATCAATGGACGGATATTAATTAAAGCAACCAACTCTTTCCAAGTAAGTAAGTTACGATAATAATTTTTCTTAAACTTTGGCTGCATCAATCAGCATATCCATCGTCATCATCAAAGACCTCATCATAATCGGCAATTTGTGGAGAGAATGCTTTTGAATTACTGTAAGCATCCACATCAGAATAAACCTCTGACTCCAGTGCGTCAACTAAGAGTTTGAGATTTCTAACAATCAACTTCAATTTTTCTCTTGAAGGGTCCATTATCCACCTTTGAAATACTTATCAATAACTTCTACTTGATCATGATAACGTGCAATCTTATCTAATTCTACTTGAATTGCTTCTGTAATGTCTGAGTGTTCCCCAATACCTGCAGGGTGTTCTAGATAAACATTTACGTTTGCTCTGTGCTTTGCAATCTCACCTTGAGCGTGAGCCTTCACTGCTGATAATAATTGTTCCCTCATGTGTAACATCTGAATTCATCGTAGTTCAATTATATATTAAAAAAAGCACCCTGTAAAGGGTGCTTTAAAATTAGTCCAAGTAAGACAAACTCACCTTGCACACACAGTCTTAGACTCTGTATGCTTGATGCCTCTGTATGTTAGTTCAGAGACTTGCTTCTGACAAGATTTCTTGTCATTGGTGTTGTAAGATACACCTCTGTAAGTGACTTGTGCCATTTTGTTTTACCTTAGGTAGGGTGGATTAGACCCGTTCCTTCAGTCGGCGTTTGCGTCCTCCTTATGTTGGGGGATGAACGTACCCGTTCCGCGTCGGCTTACTTGCGTCCCTAATGGGATGAACGTATATGTGCATTATAACACATAGTATATTATATAGTCAAGCAGTTTGGTAACACTTGATACAATTTTAACAATTCTTATTGTTTATCAGGTGAAAATGTACACCATCCTGTAACAATATATTTTGTCTGAGTCTTACTTACAATACCATGATGTGAATGTGTAAAATAAGCAGGCCACATCAACAAATCACCCCTTCTAGGTTGAAACTTTCTATTCTGGGAAGGGAATACAGTATGTCCACCATCTGTCACATCATTTAAATATATCATCCATGCTAAAACCGTATCTACATCCCCCTCCATACCATAATTCTCACAATGTTCAATAAAATATCCTTCTCCAGGTTTATATCTTTGAATTTTAATCAATCGACGAATGTCATAAGGAAGAATCTGAGAAGCCATAGGATATCTCTTTCCATAATCCTTTATACATGCCTGTACTACATCCTCAAATAAAGTATAATCATGTCTATTCAAATACAATTCCGTACATTTTTTCTTATCGTAATTAACTACTTTTCCGTCCTTACCTCTAACAGCACCATCCTGATGTAAATCTATTCTCTTCTCAAAGAAATTAATAGCATGATTACATCCTTCCTGAGAATAAGCCGCTCTTTTATGGTAAATAAAATCCTTCTTATTAAACATCTTCTATCTTATAAGGACACATCATCCTTTCAGCAATACCTCTGGCATGATTATTATGCTTGATTAACTTATGCATCCAGATTCTTTCAGTAAGAGTAACTGTCCTACCAAGTTTAATTCTACAACAAATTTCTGTCAGTCTTAATCTACTATCTTTACTTAACATCTTTTAAAGGATTTCCATTCTTATCAACCAATCCAAGGTTCTTTGCTTGGAAAAGATTAGACTTCCTACGTCTCTTCTCTTTCTTATACTGCTTAATAATCTTATCTATCTCTGCATTAGATATTTTAACATTCAACTTATCATCCTTACCAAATCCTTCTGGATTACCTTTATCAATATAATCATTAATCCCTTCTTGGATCTCATCATGGATAATCTCTTGGATCTTCTCCCTCAATCCATCTCTGACTTCATCCTTCTTTTTCATCCCTTCCTCCTCTTCTTTTTCTGGGGTTCTTTGTATCCCCATTGACTAGGATTTACAGTTCCTTGACCATAATCAATTCTTTTAAGAGAATCCTTTCCATATTGGGTATAATACAAATCAAACACATTTACCATTTTACCTGAGCGAGTTACATCTAAACGCTCCTCTCCATCAACCACATAATAAACATTAAAGGCATCTGTAGGAAGTTTCCTATCGTTTGCCTTATCCTTAGTAGTTTTCTCTAAAATAATCTCACAGGAATAATCTGAGGGATTAATTTTATTATCATTTGCTTTTTTTTCTTCTCCTGCCACTTCTTTTTCTCCGCGTTTTATTTGTTTACCACCAACATTAACAGTCATCCACGCCACCCCCAAGTCATATCGGGATAAGCTTGTTTTACATTCTCTAAAGATACTTTATACTTAGTCTCAAGATCTTTATCTTTTATGAGAACAAGTATCTCTGCCTCTTTAGGATGTAAACCCTCAAGCATTTGAATAAACATCATTTCTCTACGAGTGGTACTTAAAGTATCATTACCACCCTTCACAAAATGATAAAAGTTTTGATATTCTCTTCTGATAGATGTTTTATTCCTCCCATCTAAGTCCTGTCCTGTTGCTGACTCCCCTCCTGCTGCCTCTTTAGCAATGTTATCTGATAATGTGCCAGCAAATGTAGTCTGTGCATTAGTTTCACCGTAAGGAACAGGTCCTGGAGGGAGTAAACTTACTACTGAACCATCAAAGTTCCATATAAAGACAGTTTTAATAGATTCATGCTCATAATTTCTAAGAACTTCTACCTTCTTTGCATTAGTATTCTGTGCAGATGCAAGTTCTAATACCTCAAATGCAAAAGGATTAGTTGGAAGAGAATTAGTAGCAGGAGCAGCTGGATTTGCTTTTGCTCTTGGTTTTGCCTTAGATTTTGCTGGCAATTTAGGTCCAGTGCTTTTAGGTCTACCCCTCGTCTTCTTCGTCGTCGGTGTTGTCATAATTGTTTTCAAATCGAACTGCTACAATTTCATCAGGAACTAATTGTCCATTCTCATCAAACATTTCTGGATGAGTGTACACTATCTGGGGTGTAGTTTCATATGAATGTTGTCTTGCCATCCATCCTATCATACCTCCTACTAATAATGCAAGGAACGACACAATTGTCGTTAAAGTTAAAGTTACTATGGTCGTTTCCATGGTACTCCTCCAGAGAGATTATTTTTTTCTAATGTCCAGATAAAAATTAAAATGGAACACAATCTCTCTACGGAAAAAAGAAAACATGTTTCCAAACTTTACCTGAAAGGTTTTTGGTGCTTCTGGTTTCCTCCTCCTATTACGTAACAATAACTCAACACCCCGATTGATTTCGGGTTTGTCATTATTTAGAGTCTTTTTTACGCCTTCCTGGTCTTCTGTCATAACTGTACCTCACTGCATCCTCAAGAATAGTTCCCAAGTATTTCATTATTTTTCTTGCTTGAGGTTTAGGAATATGATGATATGCCTCCCTCAATAATTTGTGCTCACTATCTTTACCTCCCCTTATATACTCCTTCAATTCTAATGCTACATCAGCAAGTTCTTTAGCAGTAGAACTATGAAGGAATGCATCAATCTCTGCCTTTGTTGTCTTACGATACTTTAGAAATTCATAGAACTTCAATTGCATCTTACCCTCGAACGCAAGTTCAAGAGCGTGCTCAATCAGTTCATATACATTTTCAAAGTCGTCTTTCATCAGACCAGGTTATTCTCCTTAAGGTATTGGACTGTTTCGGTACAACCCCCAAGATTATCGCCATTTAAAACTACTTGAGGGAAGGTAGAACCTTTCCCGAATTGTCCATAGAAACTATCTCTATCAAAATCTCTATCGAGTTTATATATAACATGCCTCAATTCTGCGAGCTGTAATACCTGTTGAATCTTGGTGCAATAAGGGCAACCATCACGGGAATATATTGTAAAATTCATAAAATCTGACATGCGATATTTGAAAATTTTATTTATTAATTATCGTATTGTGGTTCTATTTTAGTTGCTTCATCTTGTGATGTCATTCCACCCCAAGTCTCACAATCTACTTCCACATCATCAACAGTACATGTAATATTATCAGGATCCCATTTTGGATCCGAACTGTATAACCATTCCTTCCAATTCCACCAATTCATAATTTTATTCTCCATTAAAAATCTTCATCAGGATCATATTCAAACCATTTAGTTTGATAATATGTAATTAACACACCCACACCAAGAAGTAAAGCAGTTGCTACATACTCATTCATTTTTCTCCTCCGTTTCCATTAGTCTATCACAATCTTCAGCAGAATCAAGATAGGAAAAAGTGATATCATAGTTTTCCCAACAATTTATAAGCTAAAGATACCCTCAATCCAGGAAAATATCTATCTGGAGCATCAGCATAATGATACGAACGTGCAGGAAACATCACTGCCCTATTGGGTTTATAAACAATAGCTGATAAAATTTCATCATTCTTAACTGGAGTATATTTTCTATCTCCTGTAGTTTTAAATCTTTTTATAGAATAAGGTACATCACACATCATTAAATGACCCTGCAAAGAGAGTCTCCATTCTGGATTAGGATAGTATAAAAAAGTAATGTCACCATCATCCAAATGAGGAACACCACATTGTCCTGCGGTTTGACCATTGGCATATATTCTAACAATACCATCAAACTTTCTCTTTAAATTAGAACAGATCAATTCATAAAGATAAGTATTAAAATACTCTTCCTTTTCCAATCCATTCATATGCCAAAAAGTATGAGGGGGATCTCCACCAGCAAAATCCCACATAGGTCTCTGCATCAATTCCCAAACATGTTTATGAACCTCTGGAGGAAAGAAGTCATCAAAAATTCTAACTTTTCCTACTCTTTTCATTCATTCTTCTCCTCCGTTTCCATTAGTCTATCATACTCCTCAGCAGAATCAAGATAGGCTTTCTTTAACTCTTCAAGATCCCACTCAATCTTTTCTTCTTCTTCCATTATTCTGCAGGGATAAGTGCTTTATACTTTTCATATAATTCACCAACCTTAGGTTCAGTCCCACGAGACTTCCATAATTGGGTAAGGATAACAGTCATATCCTCCATTGGAACTCTTATTGAAAGAGATCCTTGTTGAACCTCTTCTTCATTCTTACTATCAATAAAATTGTCTAGCGCATCTAAATCTGCGTGCATTAACGTCCCTCCCTAGATCTATTTCTAATTGTAATATGATTACCTTCAATTGCAAACTCAAGTTTATCTCTATGGTCCCACCTCAATTCCTCATATAAAGAATCAAGTTTTTTTAAATCATCCCACAGATCCGTGGGAGTAGGTTCACCCCAATAAGGATTTTCTTCCATGTATACCTCTAAGCAAATTGTCTGAGCTGCTGTAGTATATATTTGTATGCCTCTACTATATCACCCTCATCTTTACGAAATAAGTCTTTATCGAAACGTTCCTTAGTACCTTTCTTCCAAAGTCTCATACTATCAGGACTCAATTCATCGGCAAGAAATAAATCACCATGGTTATCATAACCAAACTCTAATTTAAAATCAACCAAATCCATACCACAAAGAGTAAATAAGACTTGAAGTTGTCCGTTAATAAACAATGCTTGTTCCTTAAGAGGTTTAGGATCAACCCCCATTAATCTTACACGATCTTCTGTAAGTAAAGGATCACCCTTACTATCATTCTTTAAAAAGAACTCAACTATAGGAGGTTGAAGTACCTGTCCCTCCTTTAAACCATCAGTATTCTTAACAATAGATCCTGCAGCAATGTTTCTACATATAACTTCTACAGGATAGATCGTTAACTTCTTGCATAACATTATGTTAAGAGAAGGTAACTCAAGATAATGAGTCTTAATACCTGTTTTCTCCAACTTCTCAAAAAGAAGTGCTGAAATCAAACAACATACTGTACCCTTACTCTCCGGGTAATCTACAAGTTTACCGTCAAAAGCAGTAACCTTATCTTCATACTTAATGAGTACCTTCTGGGCATCATCAGTATCATATAAGGTCTTAACCTTTCCATGCATTAATTCTTTCATTGTTGGGTCCTCCTATACCACAAATTTCCTGCTACAGAAATACGATCCTCATCACAATTGTAAAAAGGATATACTGTATGCATTAATCTTGCAGGAAAAAATAACATATGTCCCTCCATCGATTTATCTAAACGATACCCATAATGTTTTATATTACCAAGCATATCTAAGTATTGAAATTCAAAAATAGACGGTTTCTTATCCTCCTCTCTCATTCCATCTAAAAATGGTAACTGATTTTGTTCTCTCCAATCTGTGGGAATCTTCATCCAAATTACAAAGGAATACATTCCTCCATGAAAATGGTATGGATTAAATTCAGTTTGGTATTGATGATTAACCCATAAATCATGTATGTATAATTCTATCTCTTCATTAACAGGAACTGGTAGGGGATCCATACCACTATTCATGTTACGATACATTTCAACATGAGGAAGTAATACTTGGTTTAAAAAGTATCCATCTCCATCATCTGTTATTTCACGACTACTACTTATATTCCCTGCTAATTTATCTTTAACATCATCCTCACTCTTTTCAATTCTTTCCCACAAAAAATCTACTTGTTCTTCATCTAAGATACTTTCAATCCATCCATGATGATATGGTTGTAAAGGTCTAGATTTCATTTTATACGTCTAGGTACTTTAATAGTCCATGAAGGTGATACTAAGTCAACCATCTCAAACTGCTTCTTGTTCTTTTCAATCTGATTTAAATATTCCTCACGTCCAGGTTCAGGTTGTATCTCACCATAATTCTTATCAGATTTATCTAGATACTCTAAGATAGAATCATCCACCATATACCATAAAGCATCCCAGGTAAGAGTCAACCTCAATTGATTAGCAAGATCTTCTACCTGTCCTTCAGATAAATCTTCACCTAAAAACGATGCTCTAATGGCAACCAACTCACTAATATTAATGGTAATTTTTACATCACTATCAATAGTCTCATAATCCATCTTTCCTTCTCTCTCATCCAATACTTCATTGATAAGAATTTTTAATTCCTTAACCAACTGAGGAGTATGCATCCTACGAGGTCTAATCTCCATAGGTTTATGTTTCTGAGGGGTAGATTTTAACTTAACCTTCTCCTCTTCAGTCAACTTAGGACTAAGACCTTGAGTGTCGATGTAATCAATAGGTGGTTTGCTCATCCTTTCCAAATCATATCAGGCATTGCTTGGGGTGCCTGTCTGCCCACAGTAAACAGTAATATAGCATACCCTAAAAACCATAGTACATTAACTATCACTGCTTGTCGATAAAAGAACTTACGCATTCCCATAGTCCTATTAATCCATGCAGCATCAGCAGCACTTAATGGATCTGATGTTGCTAGTCTTCTTGTTATCTGTTCAATGATAACAGCAATAATTGTTGCTACTATAGTTGGATAGAAAATAAAATCCAAGAAACTCATAATAATAATTAGAGTTTGCATTTCTTTACAGAGACTTTGTTTTATGTATGTATTCTATCATAGATTCTAGAGTGTGGATATTATCACCTACCTCTTTTATGATGATATCACAACTCTTACATAAAAGACCTCTGACATCTCCTGTTTTAAGATTACGATCTACCTTAAAGGAATTATACTTTCTCCCTGCTTGTAGAGTCCCACAGATAGCGCAGGAGTTGTTTTGTTCAGCAAGTATGCGACTATACTCACTAAACTTTATATAATTCTTTCTTCTTTCACTTATCCTTTTTATTGTACAATCTTTGCATTCATAAGAATAAGAAGATTCTAATTTAACGTTCTTACGAGTTCTATAATACCCATCTATAAGATTTTTTTCCTCACCACACACTCTACACTTCCTTTCAAGAAGTAAAAGATGTCCTAATTGTAATTGGTCATCCAACTCCATAGTCTACACCAAAACCAGTTGAAGGATCTTGCTTTACCTCACCGTACCTTTCTCTTATTCTAACAAAAGCTCTATTCCAAGAAGGATCATTACAATTATACATAAAAAATTGTTTATCTTTAAAGAACTCAACCAATTCATCCATACTCATAGCATCGAAATCAATCTTTTCAAGATACCACATGACAAAAAAGATCCTACACTAATTTAGTTGGATATTACCGGCAGCAATTATTCTATTAAAATTCTTTCTCTTAACAAAATCAACTCCATGAAGTGCCCAACTTGGATACGTAATAAAATCTCCCGTATTTTGTCGAGGATATATCTTCTCCTCCTTACTATTTAAAAAATAAAAACATCTTTGTCTAGGTACTTGAATAAAATGAACCCAAGATAATACTTGTCTAGTGTCAGCAAAATGATTATGAGGTGCATGACTATTAGTATTATTTGAATTATACATCTGCACCCACATATTATAAATGTAAGGCGTTTGATGATACAGTCCCACCTCTTTCATCATCTCTATTATTATCTCACGATAAAAGGGGTTTAATATATTATACATCCTCCTAAAAGTAGGTGAAGGATTATTCTTTAAAGAAGACTCTTCATCATATGAAGTATAAAATTGTGTCTTATTCTTATGTGAAGATTCTATTAATTTTACAACCCTATTATAAGAATCTTGAGGAAGTTTTTGATTTTTACTCCAAATAATCATCTACGCATAAAAAAAGGAGGGTATAACCCTCCTAGTATAACATATTAATTTTTAGGTGTCATCCTATATGCACCGTATGCTGCACCAGAAATAGCAGCAAAAATGAATAGGATTTCCATTATCCTATAGCAGGAGCAACAAGAGCAATCTCTGTAGTCTCAGCTGCAGCCAAGTCTAGAGGGAAGTTATGTGCGTTCCTTTCATGCATAACTTCCATACCTAGGTTTGCCCTATTGAGCACGTCTGCCCATGTCGGAACTACCCTACCCGAAGCATCTAAGATACTTTGGTTAAAGTTAAACCCATTCAGGTTGAAAGCCATTGTACTTATACCCATGCTAGTAAACCAGACGCAAACGACTGGGAATACTGCTAGGAAGAAGTGCAGAGAACGACTGTTGTTGAACGATGCATACTGGAAGATTAACCTACCAAAGTAACCATGAGCGGCAACAATGTTATAAGTCTCTTCTTCTTGACCAAATTTATAACCATAGTTCTGTGACTCATTCTCTGTAGTCTCCCTAATGAGAGATGAAGTAACGAGTGAACCATGCATAGCAGAGAACAATGATCCACCAAACATACCTATCACACCTAACATGTGGAAGGGATGCATGAGAATGTTATGCTCTGCTTGGAACACAAACATAAAGTTAAATGTTCCTGATATTCCTAACGGCATCCCGTCAGAGAATGATCCTTGTCCAAAAGGATAGATGAGGAAGATAGCAAACGCAGCAGAAACTGGTGCGCTATAAGCAACACAAATCCATGGACGCATACCTAAACGGTATGATAATTCCCATTGGCGGCCCATGTAGGCACAGATACCAATAAGGAAATGCATTATTACTAACTGGTATGGACCTCCATTATAGAGCCACTCATCTAGAGTAGCAGCTTCCCAGATGGGATAGAAGTGCATTCCAATAGCATTAGATGACGGTACTACAGCACCAGAGATGATGTTGTTACCGTACATGAGTGAACCAGCAACAGGTTCACGAATCCCATCGATATCGACAGGAGGTGCAGCGATAAACGCAATAATGAAACAAGTAGCAGCAGTGAGAAGACAAGGAATCATTAAGACTCCGAACCAACCAACATACAAGCGATTGTCTGTGGAAGTAACCCACTGACAAAACTGTTCCCAATTTGCGAATGGCGACTGCTCTCTTCTTTGGAGAGTTGTCATTTGAAATTAGTGCGGTTTTACTTGTTATGATAAGACTAATCCCTTTCAGGAATCCCCGTGGTCTTGGTTTGGGGTAGTAAGGACGGTTTCCCGCCAACGTTATTTATTATAAAGGAATGTTAAGTTCGTGACAAGTCTCATGTGACACTAGTTGTAGTGGTATCATCATGTACATGGTACATATTTATTATAAGCAATTTTACTAAATAGAGTACGGTATATTATCTGTAAACAAATATGAAAAGGATTCTTCCTTTCATTATGCTAGCGATGGCAGCCACTCCCTTAGCGGCTCGTGCTGATCTTACATCAAGAATGACATCCAGTGTTCAGCTGACAGTGAATGCTGCTGCAACTTCCATGAAAAGAATGGGAAACTCTTATAGTATCTCTGGTAATAATGTGGACACAACTGATGGAACCACTGCTAACACGGTTAGTGCTGGTGCTATAAGTAGTGGTGTCTATGGTCCTGGAACTATTGCTGTTACCCAAGACGACCCTGGCGAATCATTCAGCTTCTCAACTGCATTCACTCAAGGTGATGCAATTGATACAACTGGTCCTGACATTGGTGATATCTCCGCATACTCTGATCAGTTATCAACTGCTGCAGGAGTTCAAGGTAACCTAGCTGGTACAGTAACTACTCAAGGAGCATTGACAATAACTGCTGGTGGTGCAGGAACTAGTGCTACTGGACAGTTCGTAACTGAATTAGAAATTGACTAGATATCATGAAAAGGTTAATCCCTTTAATATTGCTATTAAGTTACGGGACTGCTGCTAGAGCAGTCCCCGTGGTCCCGAACTTTACACAAGGCTCGATGACTACACACACGGAAACAAACTCAACCGTGACTGAAACCATAAACTCAATTGACTATAGAACAGGATGGGAATACAGCGTAACCGGGGTAGGCATCGACAACAACGGACAACCAATCAACCCCGATGTCAATTCAAGTTCAGTGACAATAACCCCCTCAACAGGAAGCAGCGGAGCGTCCAACAACGTAACCGGAACATTGACGAGCTCATTCGACTCTCTGGATATGGACAGCGCAGGAAGTTATACAATATCAACTCCGGGAGCAGCATTTCAATTTTCCCAGACGTATCAAGGACCAGGGATGACCAACCAGACCATAATACAAAGAACTACCACGATAGAAAGCGTAACAGATACCACAAGCGTCTTTACACAATAGGAAAGAAACTATGCCTACTACTTGCTCTAAGTGCAAATGCAGTCCCTGCGTATGCGGAAAGCGTAGGCGGAGTTAGTGCCACTGCTAATCCGATTGCGAACTCCTCTGGCTCGGTAACCAATCAAGCCATACAGGTGCTCCAAGGTCCTTACATAACTAACACCTATGGCAACCAGATTAGTTGTCAAGGTCCTACTTTTAATGCGACTCCTTATATCCAGTACAGTAACTCCTGGAAGGATCCATTTGAAAGAACTTATATGCAACCACAATATAATAACAACGACTTTACAGGACGTACCACTACTCAAACTGTTACTGTAAAGAACTACCCTTGGTATGATGGATGGGCAAGAGGTCCTAATAATGCGGATGGTACGATGGGTGATTTCCTCCTAGATGATAATGGAGATAAGATACCTATCCCAGAAAATTGGTATAACAACGCAATTAAAGAAGATTCTAGTGGTAATCCCATCCTAGATGATGATGGCGAAGTCCAACGTTACTATGAAGATGGTGCTGATATGCCTATCGAAATGGAAGTAGATGGACCTGATGGTGTACCAGATAATCCCGGTCAAGTTGTTTGGAATAAACCAGTACGTACAGATATGAGTGCCAATAACAATTTTAATATTGGTCTCTCTGCTACCTTCTCATTACCACTTGATAAAAAATTACAACGTCTCTGTAAGCAAGCTGCTACTACTCAGATAGAACAGCAAGCACAAATTACTGCTAACAAGAGACTAGACTTTGAGATTGCTCGTCTTAAAAACTGTGGCGAACTCATGCAGAAGGGAATAATGTTCCATCCAAAATCTCCTTATGCTGCTATCTGTGCAGACGTAGTTGTCTCAACACCACCTGGAACTATCATTCCTCATAGTCATACTCTAGCAAGACCTACCTTTAAAGAAGATACAACAGAACAACCTGCCAATAGTACAGCAGAGGGAATAGGATCAGTATCTATTGGGGTTCCTCCTTCCTCTTCTTCTGTCTCTCCTTCTCAGCCTTCAACTTCTTCGCGTGTTCCTTCGCAAAATTTATCCCCAACAAACCCTTCTTCTTCCGATACTCGTTCGTCCGAAGTTCAGCCTGAGTCGGACGGTAAGGAGACTTCCCAAGCTTCGACTGGATGGTTCCGATGGCCTTTTTCACGGCAGGCTTCACCACCCGAAGAAGTAGATCAGCCAGCGGCTTTGCTAGGAGGGCCGATCCAGTTGCCACCGTCGCAATCACTGCCGTAGTCGTAGCAACCTGAGGACTAGGTAAAAACGCTTCTACTGCACCAATATCCTCATATAAAGTAACACATATTTTTACACCATCAGGGTTCTTAGGATCCCTTTGTAACTCAAACCCAGAGACCTTCTCTTTCATATTCTGTGCTACATCTCCTATGCGAGGTGCCATAGGACCTGGACAGGGAGGGTCTTCCTTTGTCTCTGAAGGAGTCTTAGGAGGCTCTGGAGTCTGTGGAGTGGGTGGTGTTGGAG
>LUML01000036.1_pt1 | contig 17137 bp, 17 predicted proteins | sample 729661 | NCBI WGS metagenome assembly LUML01 (sample SAMN03860264, study PRJNA289734) | marine metagenome | biome: seawater column; feature: ocean; material: water; isolation source: Red Sea water column Station 22 - depth 10m | place: Saudi Arabia: Red Sea | collected 2011-10-15 | depth 100 m | reverse complement strand
ATTTGAACCAAAATTTTGAGACACTGCTAAGTCTAATTCCGCTTTTTTTTCAGTTTCTATAAATGACCAAAGACCGCCCCAAATCCCTTCTTCTTTTCTCTTTTCTAACAATATCTCTCCGGAGGGATCTTGAGGTAGAAGCCAGAGGACCTTTTTGGTAACTTTAGATTTTCTTCTTACCTTTAAGGGTAGGGTATCAATAAGGCCTTCCTTAAAAGCTGAACAATCTTGGTTAACAGGACAGTTTGAACACACAGGATTTGATTTGGTGCAAACAGTAGCACCCAGATCCATAATAGCTTGCGTATAAATATCAATTCTATCGCTAGGCAATAGGCTTTCTGAGATTTGCCATAATTGTTTAGTTGTTGAAGAGGCTTGAAGACTGTCTTTGATTTTAAAGTGTCTTGCCAATACCCTTTTTACATTACCATCCAAAATGGGGGCTTTCTTCCTGAAACCCAGAGACAGAATAGCCCCCGCAGTAGATCTACCTATTCCAGGTAATTCAACTAGTTCATCAATGGAACTTGGTATCTTTCCTCCATAATTGGAACAGATTAGTCTGGCAGCTTTATGAAGGTTTCTGGCCCTTGCATAGTAACCTAGGCCCGACCAAAGTTTTAGAACTTGATCTGGGGTAGCTTTAGAAAGGCTTTTTACTGTAGGAAACTCCTGAATAAACTTTTTAAAATAAGGAATCACGGTAACAACTTGTGTTTGTTGCAGCATAATTTCGGAAACCCAAACTTTGTAAGGGTTGATTTTTCTCTGCCAAGGCAGGTTTTTTCTACCATGCAATTCATGCCAAAGGACTAATCTAGTACTAAATTTTTTCATTTAACTGTGATTTTCGTACTGATAGCATTCCAGTAAGAATAGTCTAGTTTTACATTAAGGTTTTAGCTACAACCCTGCCCAGTTTGTTTACTTGGTAGCAAATAGGCATTCCTGTTGGGATTTCTAGCTCCACTACCTCTTCTGGACTTAGTTTATCTAATTCCATGACTAGAGCACGAAGAGAATTGCCATGTGCAGTTATTAGGATTTCTAAGTTATCAATTAACAGAGGAAGAATATTTTTTTCGTAATAAGGCAGTACTCTCTCAGCAGTCATTTTTAGGCTTTCTCCACCTGGGGGCGCTATATCAAAAGACCTTCTCCATTTGTGAACCTGGTCATCTCCCCACTTTTTTCTAGCTTCATCTTTATTCAAACCTGCTAGGTCTCCGTAATTTCTTTCGTTTAAGGCTTCATCCTCAACAATTTTTATATCTTCTTGGGTCATTTGCTTAAGCATAATACTTCCCGTTCTCTTAGCTCTTAACAACACAGAAGTAAACATAATGTCGAATTTATAGCCTGAAGCTTTTAAGGCCTTACCCGCTATTAAAGCCTCTTTTTCTCCTTTATCAGTTAAATCAGGATCCTTCCAACCCGTGAAAAGGTTTTTTTCATTCCACTCACTTTGACCGTGCCTAACAAGAACTAAAGATGCCATTGATAGTTTTTTAATCTTTAAAATTAATTCTTTGAAAGAAACTATTCTAACTCACGAACCTATATAATCACGATCCAAAATGAATACATTCTTTCTTTTTATTTCGCAGAATTTTATAGCTGTAGCTCTGCTTTTGCTCAGTATCACGGCTTTAATTATTTATGAAGGCAGAAAGGGAGGAAAGAAGTTGAGTCCAAGCGAAGCAACAAGAAAGATTAATAAAGAAAATGCTTTGGTGCTAGATCTCAGACCTTCACAAGAATTTTCTTCAGGACACATTGCGGGCTCAATTAATGTGCAAGAAGACCAACTAGAGCAGCACTTAATAACTAAAAAACATCCAAAGGAGACACCTATAATTTTAGTTTGTAGAACAGGAATGAGTTCAAAAAAATCTGGTAATTCCCTTCTAAAATTAGGTTATCTTGATGTTAATTTAGTTGGAGGGGGGATGATGTCCTGGGAGGGCAACGGTATGCCGCTCTCAAAGTAAAAATTATTAACTCATACCCAAATCTTTTATTTTTCTAGTTAGAGTATTTCTACCCCACCCCAAAAGTTTAGCTGCTTCATTTTTTTTACCCATTGTCTTGCCTAAAGCGGCCTCTATCATTGTTTTTTCAAACTCTGGTAAAGCTAATTCCAGTAATTCTGTTTCTCCTTTTGCTAATGAATCTTCTGCCCAGGATTTTAATGTTCCAGTCCATTCTGATTTAGATTCGGTACTTTCACTTTTCAGATCAGCAGGCAAATCTTCTAGTTTAATTTGTCTTGAAGGCGCCATAACAGTTAACCATCTACAAGCATTCTCTAATTGCCTCACATTTCCAGGCCAGGATAGTCTGGAAAAATAATCTTCTACTTCTTCAGATAAATATTTGACTTCTTCATTTAACTCTTGGGCACTAATTTTTAGAAAGTGTTTACTAAGGGCCGGAATGTCTTCCCTTCTTTCCTTCAGGTCAGGTAATGAGATTTTTATAACATTCAAACGATGAAACAAATCTTCTCTAAAAATCCCATTTTCTACTTGCTCCTCTAAGCTTTGGTGTGTAGCAGCTATTATTCTTACATCAACTTTTATTGGCTTTCGACCCCCAACCCTATAAAACTCACCATTTGAAAGAACTCTCAACAGTCTGGTTTGAGTTTCTAAAGGCATATCACCAATTTCATCAAGAAAAAGTGTTCCTTCATTAGCCTGTTCAAATCTTCCTATTCTTCTTTCATCTGCTCCTGTAAAAGCACCCTTTTCGTGACCAAATAATTCAGCTTCTAATAATTCTTTCGGTATGTCAGCCATATTTAGGGCTATGAATGCTTTTTCTTTTCGTGGACTATGCTGGAATAAAGCTTGAGCTACTAATTCTTTTCCTGTTCCAGAATGTCCAACCAATAACACAGTAGAGTTTGAATTAGATAATTTTCCGATGGCTCTAAAAACTTCCTGCATGGCAGGAGCTTCACCAATTATCTCAGCTTTAGGATCCTTTTCAGTTTCTTCTTCCTTTTCCTCTTCAGAAGTTATCGCCCTTTTTACAATTTTTACTGCTTCATTTATATCAAATGGTTTAGGAAGATATTCCCATGCACCATGTTCGTAAGACTCGACTGCACTTTCAAGGTCAGAGTGCGCCGTCATTATTATGACCGGTATATCTGGCCTAATTTCTTTAACTTGGTCCAGGAGCGCTAACCCACTGGTACCAGGCATTTTAATGTCGGACAGGATTGCTCTAGGAGATTCTACTTCTAGTTTTTTTATAACTTGATGTGCTGATTCAAATGTTTCAATCTTTAAACCATTTTCTGAGAGCCCCTTTTCAAGAACCCACCTTATAGATTCATCATCATCGACTACCCAAACTAAATTCTTATCAGGCATTTACAATCCTTAATTCTTGCTCACTTAACTCATGGTCGATAGGTATGAGGATGCTAAATTCTGTTTTACCCGGTTCACTTTCAAATTTAATAATTCCATTGTGTTGGGAAATGATTCCTTGAGTAATAGAAAGACCCAAGCCCGAGCCTTCAGGTTTTGAAGATATCATGGGAAAAAACACAGAATCCTTAAGATCTTTAGGTATACCAGGCCCATTATCAATAACAGAAATTTTGCAGACTGTTTTGTGTTGAGTTTCTCCAACTAATTCTTGATGAAGAACTCTGGTTATAATTTTTATCTCAGGAGAAAGTACTTCTCCTTCTATCAAAGACTCCTTGGCATTGTTAACTAGATTTAAAATACTTTGTTCTAATAAATAAATATCTAAATAAATTTCTGGGATGCTTGGGTCATAGTCTTTAAGCAAATTAATACCGCTTTTGCTTAAGTTTTGTTTTAACAAAGCTATAACACTTTCTAAGGGTGCATGAATATTTTGCAGTTCAAAAGTAGGTTTCCTGTTTGGACCTAGAATGTCATCAACTAAGGAAGAAAGCCTGTCAGTTTGGTTGATTATTATTTCGGTGTATTCACCTAAATGCTCTTTTGGAAGTTTTTGACTTAATAATTGAGCTGCACCCCTAATACCACTTAAGGGATTCTTGATTTCATGAGCAAGACCTTTAATAAAAGCAGAGGTCACTTCTTGGTTAGTTTGAGATCGGATTCTTTCACGGACTTCATGAGAGTAGTCTTTATCTATTATCTCTAAAATAAATCCTTCGCCAATTAAGTCATCTTTAAATGATTGGATATGGTAATCACATAACAGCTTCTTTCCACCCTTAATGAATAAAAGAGTATCCACTTTTGAAAAAGACATTTTGTCACTAAGATTTTCTAGCAAGTTGTCAAAGTCCTTTGATTCTTCAAAGAATAATTCTTGGAGCTTTTTGTTTTTAGAAGATTTAAAACTTGTATCTAATAGTGATTGAGCAGCGGAATTGAGATATTTAATTTTTAAAAATTTATCTAAAAACAATACCCCTGTTTTCAGTTCATTCAGATAATTTCTATCTATTTTTTCCATGAACTCTTCAGAAAAAAGGGGGAGAATTTATTCCCCCTTTTTATTTTTTAGTAATAGGTCAACTTAAAATATTTTTTCTTAAAAACACTTAAGTTAAAGTTCCCACTATGTGTGCAATAATCTTATAAGGATCTGCATTTGAGGCTGGTCGCCTGTCTTCCAAGTAACCGTTCCAGTCATGTTCAAGAGTATAAATAGGAATACGAATACTTGCTCCTCTATCACTAATGCCATAAGAGAACTCAGTAATTTTTTGTGTTTCATGAAGGCCTGTTAGTCTTTGATCATTGTCGGAACCATAGTTAGAGATTCCTTCTTCATGGACTTCTCCAAGCTTCTCACACATTGAGGTGAAAAGAGCCTCTGAGCCTCGGGTTCGCATTTCTTCATTGGAAAAATTTGTATGCATACCAGATCCATTCCAATCTCCACTTTTTGGTTTGGGGTGGAGGTTTACTCCAACGCCAAAATCTTCTGCTATCTTGTATAGCAAATATCTGCTTATCCAAAGATCATCTCCGGCTTTCACTCCTTTACCAAAGCATTGATATTCCCATTGACCTAATGCTACCTCGGCATTTGTTCCTGTGAGTTCAATTCCTGCATCTATACAAGCTTCTAGGTGAGCTTCGGAAATTTCTCTTCCTTGAACATTATCTGCTCCAACACCACAATAGTAGTCGCCCTGTGGTCTTGGTGTGCCATCTTCCCAACCTAAAGGACTTCCATCCTTGTTAGTAAAAAAATACTCTTGTTCAAATCCAAACCACCATTCGTCACTTAATATTTTTTCTGCAGCAGCCCTGGTGTTTGAAGGGTGGGTCTCATGTTCTCCTGTTTCGACTTGACACATAACAAGATAATCGGCAAACAAGGGACAGTCATAGGTATTTACAGGAAGTAATAAGCAATCTGAACTTCCTCCCTCCGCCTGTTGAGTTGATGAGCCATCAAATGACCACTCTGGGGGGGTGTCATCTGTAGTTGCTTTAATTTTACTTCTGATAGAAGGCTCTGGCTGAAATCCATCAAGCCAAACATATTCATAAATTTTCGTTTCTGACATTTTAGTTTTCTCCATTCATAAAAGATGAATTAAAATAATATCATAAAAAAAGCCCTATTACAGGGCTTTTAAAGTGACTAAAGAGTAAAAATGCACTACATAAATGCATATGCACTATCAAGGTGCATTAATTTTTACAATCTTTTCTGCTAAACCTTCTTTTTTAGAAAAAACTAACCACTCAGAGAAGAATTTGTTCCATTGATATTTTTCGTCTTTATGAAACATATTTGTATTGGGGTATTTATTTCTTGCCCAAAATAATTGTTTCCCATTAAATTTTCTTACCTCTGCCATTCTTATGTCATGATAGATAGCTACAACAATTTCAGTTTCGTTCAATTCCTTGGTTGTATATCCAGACTGGCTAATAATCAATGTGGATGTGTATCTTGAATCCTTATTTAACTCAATAGTTACTCTCGAGTTAAGGTCAGCTTCTGGAAGGAGATAAGACAAGTTAAGGTTTTTCTTAAAACTAGGAATAATTTCTTTTATGAGCATAAAGTTCTTCTCATATAAAAATAGAAGGCCCTTAAGATTAGTCTTTGGTTTTCTTCTTAATGTTACGCCTAAGTTATTTTTGTTAGTCATAAGATGACCATAATATTAACGCAGCTATCGATCTAAAGGGTTTCCAGGTCTCAGCAATTTCTTCTGTTGTCAACTTTTGAGGTCTGGTTTTTAGACCCTTTAGTCTTTGTATTGCAACCTGTAATCCTAAGTCTGAAGAGGGCCAAGCATCTTTCCTTGACATACACCCTAGCAAGTAACATTGAGCTGTCCACTCACCGATTCCCTTTAACTTTGTTAACTCAATTATTACCTCTTCATTTGACATCAGCTCTAATGAATTAAAGTTGAGATCTCCAGAAATGTATGCCTTTGCAATACCACTGCAGTAATTAATTTTTTGAAAACTTAGGCCCGCTTCTCTAAAAACCTTTTCATCAGTTTTGATGAATTTCTCTGCAGAAAATGGAGTAATAGATTGTTTCAATCTTCCAAAGATAGCTTTAGCTGAAGCAACAGAAAGCTGCTGTTCAACAATAAGATTTATCAACCCCTCAAATCCTGAAGGCCTTTTAAATAATGTAATTTGCCCCTTTCTTTTTTTTAGTAATGCCTTTAATTCAGGATCTTTATCGCATAAAAATTTAAGCCCTTCTTTAAGAGAATTAGGGTTTAATTCTTGCTTCATTTTGGTAGAGCCTATTAATTATTGAGCTTTTAAAAGGTAAGAGAGATTTACATCTTTCATTGTATTCCAGGACATGTTCTCTTTCCCTTTCCACGAAATCATCAATCGCTTTTTTAAATCTTTCATCTTTTATCCAATGGGACGAATACGTTTCGACTGGTTGAAATCCTCTTTTAATCTTGTGTTCTCCTTGAACTCCTGGATCAAATCTATTTAACCGTTCTTCAATACAATGTTCTATTCCCTGATAGTAACAAGTTTCAAAATGCAAAGAGTCGTATTCTTCAAGACAACCCCAATATCTCCCATAAAGATTCTTCGAGTCACAAAAGTTTAATGCACCTGCTACATAGCTTTCTGTCTCAGTATCTTTAGCCATTACTAATAATATTGATTCGGGAAGACATTTAGAGATTTGATGAAAAAATTCTAGGTTTAAGTATGCTCGCATGCCTCTTTTTAAATAAGTTAATTGATAAAATTTAAAGAAACTCTCCCAGTGGTTTTTTGTTATATCTTTACCTGAAATCCTTTCCATTTGAATGTTCTGGTCATAAATTTTAGACCTTTCTTTTTTTAAATTTTTTCTCTGTCTTGAGGTTAGTTCATCTAGGAAATCATTGAAGTCGGAGTAGTTGTTATTAAACCAATGAAATGAATAGCTGGTTCTCATGCTAAATCCGGAATCAGCGTAAGCTTTTAGTTCATTTTTTTCCGGTAAAAGAATATGGGCACTAGAAATATTTAGTTTAGTAGAAATTTCTTCTAAACCTTCTTTAATAAGTGCACTTATTGTTATTCTTTTACTTTCATCAAAAAGGCACAATCTTGGACCAGAAGCTGGAGTGAAGGGAATTGCGCTTACCAGCTTGGGGTAATAATCTAAGCCATTTCTGTAGAAAGCATCAGCCCATGACCAATCAAAAATAAACTCTCCGTGGGAATCAGTTTTTATGTACATAGGCATTAATCCAATGACATCTTCATCTTCCTTCACAAGCAAGTGAAAGGGGTACCAGCCTGTTCCCTCCCCAACACACTTACTTTCTTCCAAAGACAGCAAGAAAGAATGTTTCATAAAAGGATAGTCAGAATTGACTAAATCATCCCAGGTTGACTTATCGACGTTTTTAATAGATTCAATGAAGGTTATTTTCATTCTTTAATATAAGTTTATACCCCTATGAAGTAGGGAAGCATTGTGCCTACTAAGATAGAAAAACCTATCCAATTATTCTGCTTGAAGGCTTTGAGGCATTTATCTGGTTCTTCGTTTCTAACAAGAAGAAATTGAATAAAAACTAAACCAAGACAAACAAAAATACTTAAATAAAAGATTGGACTCATTTTTTCTACTAAAGCACAAAGACTCCAAAGACAAAGAGATATCAAATGAAATACAACGATTAAGGCAGGGGTGTTTTTTCCGAACGTTATGGCAGAAGAGTTAAGGCCAATAGATAGATCTCCTTCTTTATCACTTAGGGCATAAGCTGTGTCATAGGCTAATATCCAAAAAAAGCATGCCGAAAACATGATTAAAGATGTAAAAGAGATCTTCTCTAATTCTGCAGCTGAAACCATTAATATTCCCCATGAAAAGGCTAACCCTAAAAATAACTGCGGGACTTTAAAAAATCTTTTTGTTAAGGGATAGAAGACAGCAATTAGTAAGCCTATTCCCGCAATAAGGACAGTAAACTTATTTGTCCAAATTAATAAAACTGCTGAAAGGCCTATTAGAATAAAGAAAAGGACTATGGCTTCAACGCTGCTTACCTCACCAGTAACGATAGGCCTTTCCTTAGTTCTCTCTACCTTGCCGTCAAAATCTTTATCAAAAAGATCATTAATAACACAACCTGCAGAACGCATTAAAAAGGTTCCTATACAGAAAATAATCACTAGTTTAATGGTGGGTGAACCATCTTTCAAAACCATGAAAGCACTTAAAGTAGGCCATAAAAGCAAAAAAGTTCCAATAGGCTTTTCCAGCCGCATAAGCTTTCCTAATCCAATTAACTTCTTAGTCATTTCACTTTTTCTATCCTAAGCACTAAAGAAGGAGTACTTTAGTCTAGGTTGCCAAGAAAGTTGAGTTAGAATGTCGCATTTTATTAATAAGTAAAAGTAAAATTAAATGAAAAAGTGGGAATGCATAGTATGTGGTTTCACCTATGATGAAGAAGAAGGCTGGCCAGAAGAAGGAATTGAACCCGGAACTGCTTGGGACGATGTACCCGAAGATTGGGTGTGTCCAGATTGCGGAGTAGGCAAGGAAGATTTTGAAATGGTTGAAATATGAACGCTTTATCTGCTCCTAAGAACCTCACAAGAAACGTTTTGATTGGAATGGCGGCTGGTGTTCTGGTTGCTTCTGTTTTTTATTACTCGTCGGGATTTATTTCTGAAAATATATCGCTCGTTATAGAAAAGTATGTTTTTAATCTGGGTGGCCAGATTTTTAAGAATCTTTTAATGCTTGTCGTTGTCCCACTTGTTTTCTTCTCACTAGTATCAGGAATATCCTCTCTTTCCAATATGGTAAAGCTAGGATCTATAGCTACCAAGACCATCGGTCTTTATTTGTTTACTACAGCTATAGCAGTTAGTTTGGCTTTACTTTTTGGCTGGGCTTTTAATCTTTCTGGATTCGAAGGAACGGTAGATCCGTATGTACCTCCAACAGGTGATTCAAGTTTATATGGAACGGTTTTAAGAATTTTCCCCAATAACATTTTTGGTGCTTTTATTGAAAATAATATGTTGGGAATAGTCTTTATAAGTATTTTGTTTGGAATAGCTTTAAATCTAACAGATGATTTAACCGATGGACTTTCGAAGTCCTTCGAAAGACTTAACACAGTTTTTTTGAAGATAGTTTTATTAATAATGAGTTTAGCTCCTATAGGTGTTTTCTGCCTGATGGGCAGTTATGTAATGTCTAAAGGACTTAATATTTTTGGTGATTTAGCTCAATACGTTCTTTTATTAATTTTTGTGTTGGCTTTTCATTCTTTATTTACTTACTCATTTATGCTTAAAGCTTTTGCTAACCTAAATCCTATTATTTTTTATCGAAAGATGAGAAATGTAGCTCTGTTTGCTTTCTCTACTTCTTCAAGTGCAGCAACGATCCCAGTAACTCTGAAAACAGTAACAGACGATCTTGGTGTTAAGAGAGATGTTTCTTCTTTTGTTGTTCCTGTTGGAGCAACTATTAATATGGACGGAACAGCTATTATGCAAGGCTTGGCAACTATGTTTATAGCCAGCACAGTAGGCGTAGATTTGTCTTTGGTTCAGTACGGACAAATTGTATTGTTGGCTATAGTAACTTCGATAGGAACTGCAGCAGTGCCTTCTGCTGGTACAGTAACTTTAGCTTTGATTTTAGGGTCTCTTGGCCTGCCTTTAGATGCAATAGGTTTAATATTAGCAGTCGATAGGATATTAGACATGATGAGGACTGCAGTTAATGTGTGTGGGGATGCAGCAGTATCCTGTATTGTTGCCAAATCAGAAAATGAACTAGATTTATCAACCTTTAATTCAGAGTGATAAAGATTGATTTTAATTGCCCCCTTTATCTTGTAGACTTCGCCGCTGTTAATAGTTCTCAACAAGGTTTTTAGATTTAAGGAGAAATAATGATAGATAGTTATCTTGCTATACCCCCTTTATTAGGCTTTGCAGGTCTTTTAGTAGCCCTTGGACTTTATCTTATTGTTAATAGGTTTCCTGAAGGAGACCAAAATGTAAAGAAGATAGGAGATCAAATCCATCTTGGTGCTATGACTTTTATGAAAACTGAATATCTTTACTTAACAATATTTGCAGTTGTAGTGATAGTTTTGGTTTGGATGTCCCTGGGACAAGATACAGCAACAGCTGTTTTAGCTGGTGCCCTTTCTTCTTCTACTGCCGGTTGGATAGGAATGTACTCAGCAACAAAAGCAAATGTTAGGACTGCTACAGCGGCATCAGAATCTGGTGCAGAAACTGCACTTTCAGTAGCATTTTATGGGGGTTCAATTATGGGGCTCTGTGTTGCATCTCTTGGGCTAATAGGATTAGGGTCTCTTTATTATTTTTTAAGTGGAGATGCTCACTCAATAGAAGGATTTGCTATGGGTGCTTCAATCGTAGCCTTATTCTCAAGAGTAGGTGGCGGAATATATACAAAGAGCGCCGATGTTGGAGCAGACCTTGTTGGTAAGTTAGAAGCTGGAATACCAGAAGATGATCCAAGGAATCCTGGAGTTATAGCCGATAATGTCGGAGATAATGTAGGAGATATAGCAGGGATGGGTTCAGATATTTTTGAGTCCTATTGTGGCTCTATGGTTGCATGCATTGCAATTGCTTCAACCTCAGCCATGATTGCAGAAGCAAACAGGGAAGGCATGATGTTTTTGCCACTGGCATTAACCTCGATAGGTCTGATTTCTTCAGTTATTGGCATAGTTATAGTCAGAATTTTTTCTAGTTCATCACCAGCTTTGGCAATGAGAATAGGAACAATTGCAGCACCAGTTATTTTTGTATCTGCAGCCTATTTTCTGATTAATTTCTTAGTACCTGCCAGCAATATTTGGTTAGCGGTAGTTTGTGGTTCTGCAGGAGGCATAGTAATTGGTTTGATTACAGAATATTACACCGGTTCAAAGCCAATAGTTAAAATTGCAGAGTCAGGCCAGACAGGTCCTGCAACAGTAATGATCACAGGATTGTCTGTTGGAATGCAGTCTGTTGTAATTCCGATTGCTTGTATAGCTCTTATTATTTTCGTTTCCACAAAATTAACTGGTCTTTATGGGGTAGGGATAGCTGCAGTAGGAATGCTTTCTACAGTAGGAATAACTATGGCCATAGACGCCTATGGTCCAGTTGCAGATAATGCCGGAGGCATTGCAGAAATGGCAGGCATGCCCCCTGAAACGAGAGAAATTACTGACGAGTTAGATGAACAAGGAAACACAACTGCTGCAATAGGAAAGGGTTTTGCTATAGGAGCAGCTGCTTTGGCTGCTTTGGCAATAATAGCAGCTTTTGTTTCGACAGTTTCCGCAAATAGAGGAGAGGACCTTCAATTGATGTTGGATAATCCTATGGTATTAATTGGGTTATTTATTGGAGGGGCTATTCCATTTCTTATAGCCTCAATAACAATGACAGCTGTTGGTGATGCTGCTTTTGAAATGATTAATGAGATAAGAAGACAATTCAAAGAAATACCTGGTCTTCTTGAGGGAAATGCTGAGCCGGATACCGCTAAGTGTGTTGATATAGCTACTTCTGCAGCACTTAAAAAAATGCTTATACCAGGGGTTATTGCCGTATCTGCACCCCCTTTAGTAGGGTTTATCCTAGGCCCTGAATCTTTAGGTGGAATGTTAGCAGGTGGTTTACTGGCTTGTGTTTTAATGGCTTTATTCATGGCAAATGCCGGAGGAGCTTGGGATAACGCTAAGAAATATATTGAAAAAGGCAACCTAGGAGGAAAAGGCACCGACACTCACGCAGCTGCTGTTGTAGGAGATACTGTAGGTGATCCGTTTAAGGACACATCTGGCCCTTCCATGAATATCTTAATTAACGTAATGGCAATAGTGAGTCTTGTAATAGCCCCGTTACTCTAATTAGATTAATTCTTTCCTCATCGTAGTATGGGGTATGCCAGTGTCAGACTCATATGGTTCTATCTTTTTATAACCTAAAGACAGGTAAAAATTTATAGCATTTTCTCTTGCGTTTAGAACCATTTTTGTTGCTCCTTTATTCTTAGCCATCATTTCTAATTCTAAGACTATTGAAGAACCCAAACCTTTTCTTTGGATTGACTCATTTACTGCCATATATCTTATTTGCCCCTCTTGTTCATTATTGAAATGTAATCTACCTGTTCCAACTACCTCTTCATTAATATCTACAGCAATAAGATGGCAACTATCTTGTTCTTTATCATCCTTCAGGGTGTCCTTTGCCATACCAAGAGGCTTTCTTAACTTTTCCCATCTGAAGTTAAAATAACTTTCCCACTCTGATTCAGTTTCTGGTGACTTAATGGTGTAATTCATAGAATATTAAAATTTATACTTAATGTAATGGCAAAGAGAGATAACATTTTTAAAACAGGCAATTTTAACGACTTACCTTTTTCTTTCAATGAAGAAGTGACTGAAGTTTTTGAAGACATGATAGACAGGTCAGTTCCAGGCTATAAATCCAGCCTAAAACTTATTGAAAACTTGGGTAATAATTATTTTCAGAATAACAGTTCTTGTTATGACTTGGGATGCTCACTTGGGGCATCTACTTTAAGTCTTTTAAAGGCAATAAGGAAAAAAAGGGGACAAATTTATGCTGTTGATAGTTCTAAGGACATGATCACCGGTTGTAATTCTAAATTTAAGGATTCAATTAATTCCAATAAAGTAGATTTTATTCATCAGGATATAGAAACCATTCAAATTAGAGATGCATCTGTGGTGGTTATAAATTTTGTTTTACAGTTTATTGATTCTGCTAAAAGAGAGGGATTGTTGGAAAAGATATTCCAAGGGATGAAAAAAAATGGACTACTAATTTTGTCTGAAAAAACACATTTTGATAATAAATACAGAAACCAAACTCTCCTTAACTTGCATCACAACTTTAAGTTTAAAAATGGATACACAAAAATGGAAATTTCAAGAAAAAGAGATGCTTTAGAGGGAGTTTTGGTAACTGATTTAGAAAAAAACCACCGTCAAAGGCTTAGTGAAATTGGTTTTAAAGAAATTAGAAAAGTTATGAGTAACCTTAATTTCTTTACTTTAATTGCTCAAAAATAATGATCAGATTAAACGATCATTGGACAATTTTATTGAATACTTTTGATTTAAATCCTTATGGACAAGTAAAAGATAAGCGAATCGACAATTGGAAACAAATAATCTCAAACTTACCCCCAATTAAGAAAACCAAAGTTAATTTAGAAAATGGGATTACAGTTCAAGGAAAGTGGGATAGTAAAGACAAAAAAAGAACGGAAGAGGATTTAATGCAACTTATCCCATGGAGAAAGGGCCCTTTCACAATTCAAGATATATTTATTGATGCCGAATGGCAGTCAAATATGAAGTGGAAGCGTGTTCTGGAACTAAAAATAGAATTAAAAGGAAAAAATATTTTAGATGTTGGATCAGGTAATGGTTATTACGGGTTTAGGATGTTAGGGAAGGGTGCGGAATCTGTTATTTGTCTTGAGCCTAATATCACTCATTTAACTCAATTTCTTGCTCTAAACCATTTCATTAACTCAAATAAAATAAGAATGGTTCCACTAAGGGTTGAAGAGATATCTTTTTCAGATAAGTGTTTTGACTTGGTATTTAGTATGGGAGTTTTGTACCACCAGAGAAATCCTGAAAATCATCTCAATTTACTGGCTTCTCATTTAAAACAAGACGGTCAAATAATACTAGAAACTTTGATAGCTCCAGATGAATATGGACAGGCTCTTATACCCGAAAGTACTTATGCAAACATGTCTAATGTTTGGTTTATTCATACCAGGAACGGCTTAGAAGATTTAATTAATAAATCAGGTCTAAAAATACTGAAAATAGGTTCTTCAGTAAAAACCTCACCCGAAGAACAAAGAGCAACTAAGTGGATGCCTTTTAGGTCCCTAATTGATGGATTGAGTCAGGGATTGGATAAAACTGTGGAAGGTTTACCAAGTCCTGATAGGGTGGTTTTGGTTTTAACTAAGCTATGAATCTGAATAATCAAGCCTCGCCCCAACCCACCTACTGATAAGAGACTTAGCTTGCACTTCATTTGTTTTAGCAATAAGGAGTGCTTCTTGTTGGGCAGACTCTAAGAGATCTGAATCTCTGATAGGATTAGCTATTTTTAAGTTCATTAAGCCAGACTGTCTTAATCCGTGAATATCTCCCCCACCTCTAAGTTCTAGGTCTTTTTCAGCTATTACAAATCCATCATTTGTGGTTTCCATCGTACTTATTCTCTCTTTAGCTAGATCACTGAGGGGCTCTTTAAAAAGAAGTAGGCAATGTGAATCTAAGTCGGCCTTTCTTCCAACCCTACCTCTTAGTTGATGAAGTTGAGCCAGACCTAATCTTTCTGGATTTTCTATTATCATTAAGGTAGCTTCAGGAACATCTACGCCTACCTCGATAACAGTGGTGCAAACTAAGAGCTGTATGTCACCCTTTCTGAATCTATTTATAACCTTGTCCTTTTCTTCCTTTTTAAGACGACCATGAACCAACCCTGTTTTAACTTTTGGTACTTCTTTGCTTATTTCTTTAAAAAGATCTTCTGCAGCTTGTGCTTCAAGTTCATCTGAATCTTCTATAAGGGTACAAACCCAATAAACCCTTTGGCCTTCTAAGCAGACTTCTTCGATACGTTTAATAACTTTACTGCGCATAGAATTGGGCCTAGAAGTTGTTTCAACGGGTCTTCTTCCAGGAGGCAATTCATCGATTATGGAAGTGTCTAATGCTCCATAGACTGTCATAGAAAGAGTTCTTGGTATTGGCGTAGCAGTCATAATTAGTTGATGGGGGCTTTTTTCTTTGTCACCTCCCTTTTCAAGTAATGTAAATCTTTGATGAACCCCAAACCTATGTTGTTCATCGATTATGGTCAGACCAACGGAGTTAAAAATCACATCTTTCTGAAATAACGCATGAGTACCTAATAAAACTTGTGTTTTTCCGTTTTGTAGATCTGAAAGAATTCTTTTTCGATCTTTGGCTTTAGTTGAGCCCAAAAGTAAATCTACCTTTATGCCCAAACCAGTAAACCACTTAGTCATATTTTCATAATGTTGCTCAGCTAAAATTTCTGTGGGACACATAAATGCTGTTTGTAAACCATTATGAGAAGCTTGTAGAGTAGCAAGTGCAGCTATAACCGTCTTTCCTGATCCAACATCTCCCTGTAAAAGCCTTCTCATAGGAGTTTCTTTTTCAAAATCCTGTTTTATTTCATCCCATACCCTGGTTTGAGCATTTGTTAATTCAAAACCCAGAGAGGCTAGCAATGAATCTTCTTGTTTTGAGGTAGATTGCATTAAAGGGGATTTTCTAAGTTCAGTTTCTCTCTTTAACATTCCTGAACAAAGAATATGAGCCACCAACTCTTCTTTAATCAATTTTCTTTGCGCTGGATGTTTCCCTGCAGAAAGTATTTCCAAGCTAGTTTCTGTTGGTGGACTGTGAATAAAAACTAGTGCACTTAACAAGTCTTTAAAACCATCCTCATCTTTATTTTCCCAATTTTCTTCTAGTAAATTATTTTTTTGGCAATACACAATAGATCCTTGAATTAATTTCCTTAATCTACCCTGTTGAAGGTTTGAAGTTGAGGGGTAAATTGGGGTCAAGTGATCTTCTATTTCGATTTCTTCATCTTGAGAAAACACCTGATACTGTGGGTGTATCATCTCTTTCCCTTTTGGACCATGCCTTATAGTCCCAAAACATCTTATTTTATGACCTTCCTTAAGGTTTTTATGTTGAGCTAAAGCAAAGTGAAACATTCTCATAGTCAATCTTCCTGTTCCATCAAATATTTCAGTAATGAGCATCCTTTTACCTCTAAAGACTACTGTCGATTTAACTATTTCACCTTCTACTAATAAGGGGGTTTCGTAAGGAGCGTCTCCTATACGGGTAAGGTTTGTTCTGTCTTCATATTTATAAGGTAAATGGAAGACAGCGTCTTCAACTTGATAAATACCAAGGTTAGACAAAGTGTCGGCTATTTTTGGACCTACACCTCTAATGTTCTGTATTGGATGATTTTTTTCTTTGCCTTCGGGCATAAATTGTGTTGAAGACTATTTCTTAACTATTATTCCTTCAACTTCAATCAAAGAGTCTAATGGTAGTTTAGCTACTTGAATAGCAGCTCTTGCGGGGTAGGGCTCAGAAAAAAGCTCATTCATTACTTCGTTAACCTTAGCAAATACTGATAAGTCTGAGAGATAAACGTTAAGCTTAACGATATCATCTAACGAAACTCCAGCAGCATCGCATACAGCCTGAATATTCTTAAATACCTGCCTAATTTGTTCTTCATCGCCTTCAACCAGTTCCATGGTATTTGGATCTAAAGGAATTTGTCCTGAAAGGTAAATAGTATTACCTGTATCAATGGCCTGAGAGTAAGTTCCAAGTGCTTTAGGGGCAGACTCCGTTTCTATTTTGTTCTTCATAATTCTTCTCCAGTAATTAATGCAAGGTTTGCGCTTCTCTCATTTCTTGATCATGAATTCTGTGCACTGAGAGTATGTTTTTTAATTTTCTTAGTTTTCTAATAATAATAGCCAGCTGATCTCTACCTTTAACTTGAAGGGTCATAGTGAATTC
>LUML01000395.1_pt1 | contig 17178 bp, 14 predicted proteins | sample 729661 | NCBI WGS metagenome assembly LUML01 (sample SAMN03860264, study PRJNA289734) | marine metagenome | biome: seawater column; feature: ocean; material: water; isolation source: Red Sea water column Station 22 - depth 10m | place: Saudi Arabia: Red Sea | collected 2011-10-15 | depth 100 m | reverse complement strand
TTCCTACTTCATCAGCACCCGCCTCAAACTGAGGCTTGACCAATGCAAGCAACGAAGCACCGCTTTTTAAAAATTCCACCGCCTTTGGAAAAATCAAGTGAAGTGAGATGAATGAGGCGTCAATTACCACCAAGTCAACGAATTGTCCAATACGTTCAAATTCAAGATGGCGAATGTTTGTACGTTCCAGTAGCACAACACGAGGGTCTTGCCGCAGTTCCCAGGCTAGCTGGCCGTAGCCCACATCTACAGCAAAAATTTTTTCTGCACCTGATTTAATCAGGCAATCGGTAAACCCGCCAGTTGAAGTACCAATATCCATGGCATCAAGACCTCGGGGATCAATGTTAAAATATTCAAGTGCAGACTGGAGTTTTATACCACCGCGGCTCACATAAGGCTGGTCCATGTCCAGAACTTCCAGATGTGATTCTCTGCTGATCAAACGACCGGATTTTCCCGCGGGCTGTCCGTCAACCCTTACTTTCCCGGCCATGATAAATGCCTGGGCCCTTTCACGGGAAGGAGCAAGATTTTGTTCTACAAGAAGTCGGTCCAGCCGTTGTTTCATTTAAACTGCTGCTTACCCTTTTTCTGTAAAGGTATAAACACCGTCCCAGTCTTTTTCAGGTGGGGTCTCCAGAAATACACCGCATCTTTTCACGTATGTCTGTGACGGACCATCATCCTGGTCAATGGCAAGGACTTTTTCAAACTCCTTTAAAGCATCAGCAAAATTTCTCTCCTCATAGAGTTTTAAGGCTTTTAAGTAATTTTCAACAACCCCGCTTTTTTCGCTGCTTGTTTGATTTTTGCGTTCAAGGACCTCATAGACAGGAATAGGTTCTTTTTTCCCAACAACCCGGATAACATCGAGCTGACGAGTGTCTATGTCATCTTTTGCAAGTTCATATGTGCTCTGCGGAATCATTGTGAATGTCTTATAAAACTTATTGACACCTTCAAGCCTTGCGGCCAAGTTAACAACATCTCCCATCATAGTGTAATCCATACGATCAGCCGAGCCCATGTTTCCGACAACAACAGGACCACTGCTCATACCTATTCGCGTATATAACATTGGACGGTTTTGCTCACGAAGAGTCTTTCGCATTTCCTCATTTCTTTTCTGCATATCAATTGACGCGTGGCAAGCAACCGTGGCATGGTTAGGCAGTTCAAGGGGAGCTCCCCAAAATGCAATGATAGCATCTCCCTCAAATTTATCGATTGTTCCATGATAAGAAGAAACAATGTCACACATTGCAGTCAGGTACTCATTCAACAGCTGAACTAGTTCTTCAGGTGTCAATCCCTCTGAGATAGTAGAAAACCCCTGGATATCAGAAAAGAATGGTGTCATTTCCCGCTTCTCTCCTCCAAGTTGCAGCATATCAGGATTTTCCACAATTTGATCAATAACAGTAGGTGAAAGGTACTGGGAAAAAGCACCCTTGATAAAACCCTTCTGCTTGCGTTCCATCATAAATAAATAAAGATTTATCATGCCTGTAGTTAAGAAGCAGGCAATAAGAGAATAGCTCATGGAAAATACAATCCCGTGATACACATACGTATAAAATCCAAAAGCAACATATAGCGCAATAATCAGGAAAAATAATGCATTTTCATATTTAGGAATCAAAGTAACTAGGACAAATGCAATAAATAGAACGGCAAGTACCAGTATTTCACTGAAGTCACCTGCAGGACGAATAGGTGCATTATTCATTAATGTGTAGATTGTATCCGCAAGAAATTCAATTCCATAAACCTCTCCGATTGGACTTGTAAAAATATCATGAGAAACTTCCGATGTATCCCCAACAAGTACTATCTTTCCTGAAATCAGTTCCTGAAGTTCTTCAGTCTCTTCATCCCACTCATCATCTGGAATATCCTGCAGGTCGAACAATATTTCTCCGGCAGAAATTCCCGCCGGAGTATCTTTTGCCAAAAACATTGCATTAGGAGGAAGCGAAGGAAGGTCGACCCATAAGTCGTTAAAATGATCCAAAGGAACAGATATATCTCCAATAATAAGTTGTCCATCTTCCAGCTTGGGTTCCACCCCTTTGTACATGGCCAGCGTTTTTATGGCAAAAGGCCAAATATTGTTTTCCTCAATCTCTTTAGGGAAAAATCGGACCCGGGAGATCTTATTTCCAATCAGAGTGTGGTTCGTATAACCGCTTTCGGTCGCGACCTTAAGAGTGTCTGTTGGATAGTTGACACCCTGAAATTTACCGTCTCCATCAAATTCAAGCTGTGCCACAACAATAGTATTACCTGCTGATTCCAAAGCTTCAGCAAGAATAGGATCCTCACCATAACCGTTAGGGAAATCCATAAGCATATCAAGAGCAATAACTTCTGCACCTAGTTTTTTAATTATAGTAGTAAGCTTTGCGATATCAGACCTTTTCAGCGGCCAGCTTCCATATTCATCAAAAAAATCTTCCTCTGTATCAACTATTATAATGTCATCGTATGCAAACTGAGTTTTATCTGCGTCCAGTGTGTTTAGGCGAACAATATGACGGTTTCCCTGAAGCCAGTTTTCCATAGATGAAAACAATTCAAGCCTCTCTGCCGGAATCATAAGCAGAAATAAAGCTAAAGATATCCAAAGGTCCGGGCGGCGTATCAGCTTATTCATGTTTCTCCTTGTAAATCATTAATGTAATTACTCACATTCATTTTTGTTAATGGATATTGTTCCTGTTAAACTTAATTCCTCAAATCTACTTTCATAAGAATGGTTAAAATGAATTGTTGAAAATTAAGACGAAGGATATCAGAGCTGTTGCTTCAATCTGGAATTTGTAATCAAATAATTAGTTCACTTGAATAATTCAGCTAAAAGTAATATTCAGGTGTTAACATAAATTAGTAAATGCTAAGCTTTCTGTGGAATTCTGCATCAATTAACGTCAAATATACTCCGGTAAAATAACTTCTATTGTCTTGATCAAATTGCTTAAACCTCTCCTTTTAGTAATTTCAGTGGTTTATAGAGCCTTTGTGTTTTTGCGCCTGCAAGCATATAGAATAGGCTGGTTCAAAACCTATCGTTCAAATGTACCTGTGATTTCAGTGGGGAACCTGACGGTAGGCGGAACAGGAAAAACTCCTGTGGTTGATCTGCTTACCAGGGAACTGCAAAGAAGGAAAATTAAGCCTGCTATACTCAGCCGGGGTTATGGAAGAAAAAATAATGACACTCAGAAACGTCTGCGGTTTTGTGAAAATAAACATGCAGACCCTTATCTTTTTGGGGATGAGCCTTACATGCTTGCCATGCGTAACCCAGAGGTACCTGTATATGTTGACAAATCGCGTTTAGCCGCAGCTGACGCCGCAGAAAAAAATGATAATCCTGATGTGCTGGTGTTGGATGACGCATTCCAACATCTGGCAATTCACCGTGATTTGAATCTGCTGTTGATTGACGCTGATCGCGGATTAGAAAACCGTAATTTAATTCCTTATGGAATTTTACGTGAACCGGCAAGTCAATGGATACGCGCAGACGCAATAATTATTACAAAAGCCAACATTTCATCCACACGTTCTGTTTCAGAAAAACTCAAAAAAGAGTTGAAGGTCACCTGCCCTGTTTTTAATTTCAATTTCGAGACACGGTATTTTTACAGACTGGATGGAGAAGAACGACTGCAATTACAGCATTTGGCCGATAAGAATTTACTAAGCGTATCGGGAATTGCCCAACCTGATGGTTTCAGAAAAATGCTGGAAAGCCTTGAAGGGAATCTGATCGGCAGTCTTGAGTTTGCTGATCACCATTATTATAGCATGAATGACGTGCATATAATTTTGGAGAAGCAGGATGAATTAAAACCTGATTTTATTGTAACCACAGAAAAAGATGCAGTAAAACTTAAACAGTTTTCAGAACTGTTTAATAGTGTCTGGATTTTGGAAATTGAAGTACATCCTGAAGAATCATGGAATGTTTTTTTTGAAAGCTTTCTGAACACTTTGTGAAGCTTAAGTTGCTGAAAATGTTGACTGGAATCATAAATTTAGTTACAATTGCAGGTCACTGATTAATCAAGTTTGATAGAGTTATTCCTGTGAGCAAAAAGCTTCTTAAGAATTTACATTTGATCAATCCATGCTCCGAAACTGCATTTATAGAGAGTGCATTTGTAGTAATTTCCGGTAAGACAATTGAAAGTGTAGGAAGCACCTTGCCTGCAGGTGACTTTGATGAAATTCATGATCTTGGTGGGAAAGTTGCTCTGCCGGGGATGATTAATGCCCATCATCATTTATATTCCAGCCTTGCCATTGGAATGCCCCTTCCTAAAAATAACCCAGCTAATTTTGTAGAAAAATTAAAGGAAGTCTGGTGGAAAATGGATCTAGCTCTTGACCACGATTCCACACAGGCTTGTTTTGAAGCAGGCTTGCTTGACTCCCTCAAGGCAGGAACAACAACAGTAATTGATCATCACTGCAGCCCGTCCTATATAGAAGGTTCTCTTTCATTATTGGGCGAAACTGGTGAAAATATGGGGCTCAACATCAGCCTGGCTTTTGAAATTACTGATCGAAACGGTGAGGAAAAATTTGAAGCGAGCCTTAACGAAAATTTGGAAGCATTGGAGAAATACTCTGGCTCAGATCATGTGCATCCAACAGTTGGCATGCACGCTTCTTTCACTCTGTCTGATGATTCACTTAAAAAAATCCACAATGCTGTCAGTTCACTGGATTCATGGGGTATACACATTCATGTTTCTGAAGACATAGCGGACGAACATGATGCTGCAGATAGAGGTTACGGATCAGTTCTTGAGAGACTAAATCAATTTGATTTGCTCAATCAAAATTCGCTTATTATTCATGGACTGCATATCAAAGAAACTGACGTGAATTTGATCGGTGAACTTAATGCCATGTTCGTTCACAATCCATCATCAAACGCAAATAACAGGGTCGGAATGACGCCCAATCTGAACTTGGATGAATTGGGTTCCGGACTTGGAACCGATGGCATGCAGGCAAACATGCTTAGAGAAGGAAAAGAAGGAATGCTTATAAGAAGCTCTCACCTTCCTGGAGGCGCAGCAAGTTCGGATTACATGCAGCTATTATTTGGAAATAATCCGGAGATTGCCTCTAAACTCTTTGGCCGTAAGATTGGCCGTATTTTGCCGGGGTACCAGGCAGATCTAGCAATTTATGATTATTCGCCAAGAACGCCGATCACCGAATCGACCGTTTTTGGGCACGTTTTTTTTGGACTGAGCGAACTCCCCAGTGATGTGATCACAAGAGGTGAATTCAGGATTAAAGACCGTCAGCTGCTTATGCATTCTGAAAAGGAAATAAAAGCAAATGCAGTCACTCAGGCAGAAAAACTTTGGAGCCATTTCTAACAATTAAATTCCATCCTTTATAAAAAAAATGGCAGAACTCATACCACATCCGTTTGGCTCCCTTATTAATAGGATGTTCCACGAGCTGGAAACAGCAGACTCAATTTTTGACTATCCCTCAAAGAAATTCTTTATCGGAACTACTGATAAAGACTACTCTGTTAAATTCCACGGGAAAGATTCCTCCTCTCCGCTTGGACCAGCATCCGGACCTCAAACTCAGATGGCTCAAAATATTTTGCTTTCATGGCTGGGCGGATCAAGAATCATGGAGCTTAAAACTGTGCAGGTTCTGGATGAACTTCAGATCCCTCGGCCTTGCATTGACATGCAGACGATTGGCTACAATGTGGAATGGTCTCAGGAATTAAGAGTTGAGCAATCGCTACATGAGTACGTCAAAGGCGCAATGCTTATCCAAATACTACAGGCCAGCGGGAAACTCACTTTAGCCAATAATTTTGAAAATGTGCTTTATGATATGAGTGTCGGTTATGATCTTGAGGGAATTAAGTCTGACAAGGTATGCGGGTTCATTGAAAAAATGAAGGATGCTACTGAGATTGTGGAACAGTACCGTAAACAAATTCCAGAAAAATACGCTGAATACAGGGACCTTGATTTTCAAACAAGACTTTCTGATACACTTACTCTAAGCACTTTCCACGGTTGTCCTCCGGATGAAATTGAAAAAATCATTGATTATCTGTTCCATAAGCATAGTTTGAACTGCATCATCAAACTCAACCCAACACTGCTTGGAAAGGAAAAAGTACGGAACCTGTTGAACGAGATGATGGGCTACAAGGATATCAATGTTCCGGATGAAGCATTTGAAAATGATACTACCTGGGAACAGGCACAGGGATTTGTGGAACGCCTCGGTCAAACTGCAGAGTCTCTTGGGCTTGGATTTGGCGTCAAATTCAATAATACGCTGATTGTGGAAAATCATCGCAATTTCTTTCCGCAAACAGAAAAAGTGATGTACCTCTCAGGAACTCCGCTGCATGTATTGGGAATCAATCTGGTTCAACAATTCCGTGAAAGGTTTGGAGACCGCTTCCCAATTTCGTTTTCTGCAGGAATAGACAGGGCAAACTTTGCAGACGCTGTTGCATTGGGACTAACTCCAATTACTGTATGCAGTGATTTGCTCAAGGTCGGAGGTTACAGTAGGAGCAGTAGCTATTTTAAGGAGCTTAACTCACGAATGGACAGTCTCGGAGTTTCTGATATAGAAAGCTACATTGTTAAAGCCTACGGGAATGCAGAACAGGCACTGGGAAATATTGGAATTGGTAACAAAAATGAGTCGGTTAGTACATTCCGGAAACTACTGCATGAGCCTGAAAGTAAATTAAAATTCAGTCAGTTCCGTAAGACTTTGGGAAACGAAAATGCTGACAGCCTGCTTTCTGAAGTTAAGCTGCTTAATACCAGAACTTACGTGGAACAGGCCAGTTCCCATGCACGCTATGGTTTTGAAAAAAACTCAACTCCTCCGCGAAAAGTTGGGAGCATGCTTGAATTATTCGACTGCCTGACATGTGATAAGTGCATCCCTGTCTGCCCTAACGATGCTAATTTCGCTCTGAATATTCCTCCGGGAGAAACTGAGATCCTGGAGTTTGAGCAGCACAGTGACAGGTGGCACTTAAAAGACAGAAAGACACTGAAACTGGAAAAGAAATACCAGATAGGCAACTTTGCGGATTTTTGTAATGAATGCGGAAACTGCGACATATTCTGTCCTGAAGACGGAGGACCGTTTGTGCTCAAACCGAGATTTTTTGGAAATTTGGAGTCATTTCAGCGTTTCAGCAGTTATGACGGGTTTTTTATTGAACAAAATAATGAGGCCGAGAAAGTCTATGCGCGCTTTGATGGTAATGAATACAGCCTCTCAATAAAAGGGGAATCTGTCAATTATTCCGGTCCGGATTTCAACATAATGTTCTCCAAGGACGATCCCCTGAACACCATTTCAGGAGAGGCAAAAAGCACTGTAAGTTTTGAAAATTATGAGATAATGCAGATGATGAAAACTGCTGTCACAGACGCATCCAGTGTTACCTATTCAAGTTTCCTGTAGCAGCATTTATCTGGTCGGAGTCCGTTAGTTAATATGGTCAATGAAATCTTAGCTGCACTTTCCGTGTTGCAAAATTAATAGGGAGAAAAACAATGTTAGCTGATTCAAGAGTATCCGCGGTATTGCCTGTTGCAGACCTGGAACGTGCAAGGAAATTTTATGAAGAAAAGCTTGGACTTCAGGCTGGTGATGCACCTGGAGGAGTTATGTTTGAATGCGGACATGGTTCGAAGCTGGTTCTTTATCAAAGGGATTCACCAACCAAAGCTGATCATACAGCTGCCGGGTGGGAAGTTGAAGATGTTGAAAAGGTTGTGAAGGATCTTCAGGAGAAAGGGTTTAAGGATAGCGAAGGCAACATCCTTTCAGTTGTCCAGTTTGAATGATTGGTCCGGAAGAGAACGGCACATTATGAAATATAATAGTTATAAAAAACAAACTTCAATTCATTTTTTAAACATTACTTAACGCATGATTTACTTCCTGAAAAGTAAGGAGAAGTATGGAATTTAAATTAAACGGAAATACAATATCGTATGCAGGTGATCCGGAAATTTCGCTGATGACGTATTTGCGGGATGAAGCAGATATAATTTCTCCAAAAGACGGCTGTGCGCCTGAAGGAGTCTGCGGCTGCTGTACGGTGTTAATGGATGGCAATCCTCTCAAGGCATGTATTGCCCCGATGAGACGTATTGAAGGTAAAAAAATTGTGACGATGGAAGGCCTTGATGAAGGCAAAAAAGAAACTGTAGTTAAAGCTTTTGCGAAAGAGGGAGGTCTGCAGTGTGGATTCTGTACCCCAGGAATCATAATGAAAGTCTGGCCCTTATTTGATCAGCCTTTTGTGACAGAAAAAGAAGTAAACAAGGCGCTTAACAGCAACCTTTGCCGATGTACGGGCTACAAAAAAATAACAAAATCATGTCTGACCGCTGCAGAAGCACTCAGAAATAATGGTAACCTTGAGCTTCCAAAATACAGCGGGAAAGTAGGGGAGAGCCTTCCAAAATATGACTCCCTAAGACTGGCGGTCGGTGAAGCCCCTTATGTTGCAGACCTGAAGTTTGAAGGGATGGTACATGGAGCATTGAAATTCAGTGAACATCCAAGAGCTAAAGTTCTGAAAATCAATACAGACAAAGCTGAAAAAATGGATGGCGTACTGCAAATATTTACTGCCAAAGATATTCCCGGTGAACGATTCACAGGTTTAATTGTACCTGATTGGCCCTTAATGGTAAGTGAAGGAGAAACCACACGCTATCTTGGTGATGTTCTGGCTGGAGTTGTTGCGGAAACTGAAAAACAGGCACGTGAAGCTGTAGACTCAATTGATGTCGAATACGAGATTTTAAGTCCCGTAACAGATACTTTTGAAGCATTGTCTGACCAAAGTCCAAAAATACATGAAAGCGGGAACCTCCTTTCCACCATAGAGATAAAGCGTGGAGACTGCATAAAGGCAGAGAAACAAAGTGAATTTGTTACAAAAGGGACTTACAAAACCCAGCGGATAGAGCACGCGTTCATGGAACTCGAGTGCTGTGTTGCAAAACCACACGGAGATGAAATTGAAGTATTTTCACAGGGACAGGGAGTCTATGAAGACAGAAACAGTATCAGTAAAATTCTAGGAATTCCATTAGAAAAAGTGAAAGTTTCACTGATGCCAAACGGCGGTGCATTTGGAGGAAAGGAAGATATTTCAGTGCAGGGACATGCCTCCCTTTTCGCTCATTTTCTGCAGCTTCCTGTACGTGTTGCTCTAACTCGTCCGGAGTCACTGCTGATGCATCCTAAGAGGCACCCGATGTCTATGGAGATTTCCATGGGGTGTGATAATAATGGCAAACTTACGTTTGTCAAGGCAGACATCATTGGAGATACAGGGGCATACGCCTCGGTAGGTATGAAAGTGCTGGAACGTGCGGCCGGACATGCAACCAGTGTTTATACGATTCCTTCAGTTGATATCCTGAGCCGAGCAGTTTATACCAATAATGTTCCCTGTGGAGCCATGCGCGGATTCGGAGTTAACCAGATTAATTTTGCCGTTGAAAGCTGTCTTGATGAACTATGTGAACTAGGGGGATTTGACCGCTGGCAAATTCGCTACGACAATGCGCTTAAACCCGGAGACTGTACATCAACAGGCCAGAAAATCACGTCCGGAATAGGAATTCAAAAAACGTTGCTGGCTGTTAAAGATAAATTTCAAAATGCTAGATATGCAGGGATTGCATGTGGGATGAAGAACACCGGAATCGGCAACGGGGTGGCAGATGAAGGAAAGGTGAAGGTGGTTATTGAATCTCCCACTAATATTACAATTCACCATGGATGGACCGAAATGGGGCAGGGAGTCTTTACAATGGCCGTTCAATTTTTGTGTGGAACTTCAATAATCGGGAACAGTGTGCTGGATGCTGGATCAAAAATTAAAGCTGATCTTGAAACACACTCGCTTGCAGAATTAGTGGGTCGTGAATATGAGGGAGAATGGATTTGCGACTGGACTACATCAATTGAGTCAGAGACGGAGAATCCCCAGACACATTATTCATACAGCTATGCCACGCAGGTAGTTACACTTGACGATTCAGGACAAATCGAAACTGTTTACGCGGCCCATGATGCCGGAAGAATAATCAATCCCGTCTTGTTTGAAGGACAGCTTGAAGGTTCTGTTCATATGGGTCTGGGCTACGCACTTTCTGAAAATTTTGAAATGCAGGAAGGAAGACCGAGGCACACCAAGCTTGGGAAACTAGGTATGATTCGTGCCGGTTCAACACCAAAAATAGTAGTTATCGGTGTAGAGGAACCAGATGAATTTGGGCCATGTGGAGCAAAAGGGGTAGGAGAGATTGGCCTTGTGCCTACTGCTTCTGCAGTATCAAACGCTTTTTTTCAGTACAACGGTGAGCGCCAATACGAACTACCACTTAAAAAAATGAGTGTAAAGTCTGATGCTGCATAATGGGAAAAAACAAACTTATCATTTTTGCCCTTGGAGGGAATGAAATATCCCCTGTTGAAATTGACCAAAGTACAGGCAAGTTGATCAATCAGGATTTACAGGCACAATGGAGTAGAACAGCAAAAACATGTGAAATTTTAGCTGATTTTATAAAAGAAAATCAAAATTTTTATTATATAATCACACATGGCAACGGGCCTCAAATTGGAAATATACTGTTAAGATCAGAATATTCAAGTAAGTACCTATTTACCCTGCCACTTGATGTCTGCGGAGCAGATTCTCAGGGAGCCCTTGGGTACATGCTGGCCCAGCTTTCAAACTCCCTCCAAATCAGGGGGCTGGGAATCCATACTGCTGAAATAATTACCCAGGTAATTGTTGATTCAGAAGATCCTGCCTTCCAGAATCCAAGCAAATTTATTGGTCCTCCCTTAAGAAAAGAGGAAGCAACGAGGTTGATGAATGAAAATCCGGACTACTGTGCAAAATTTTATAAGAATACTGAAAATACAGAATTAAACTCACTTATAGCATCCTCAGGCAACTCAAAGGGCCCGGTGGAAATCTGGCGACGAGTGGTACCTTCTCCAAAGCCTATTGGAATTGTAGAAATTGATATTATTGAGGCTTGCTATTTATCAGGTCATATACCAATTACAGTTGGTGGAGGAGGGATTCCGGTAGTAAAGGTTTCTCCTAAAATAAATATAAATAATGAGACATATGAGTGTAATTACAATATTTCTTATAAAAGACCAATTTTTAGTGGAGATCCTCAAGCTAATATATACAAAGGAATTGAAGGGGTAGTCGATAAAGACCTGTCCTCAAGTTTACTTGCAAAAGTTATATTGGAACGTTCTATTTCAAGAGGGAATCCAATTGAAGTTGAATTAGTAATTTTAACAAATGTTGATTCTGTTAAAATTAATTTTCAAAAACCAAATGAAGAGAGCATCCCAATTTTATCCCTAGAAGAAGCAACCTCTCTTTATAAATCAAATCAATTTCAGGAAGGCAGCATGAGGCCTAAAATTGAATCAATATTGAACTTCCTAAATGCTGGGGGTAAAAAAGCATACATTACAAAAGTTGATATGCTTGAAGAGACTTTTTCTGGAGATGCTGGAACAACTTTTATAAATTAGATTTTTTAATAAATTTCAATATGTCATCAAATCTTCGTATAGACACAGAACGATTAATTAGTCGCATCGAAAAACTAGGACAGATTGGCACCATAGAAGGCTGTGGGGTTTGTAGGTTGGCGCTTAGTGATGAAGATCGTAAAGGCCGTGATCTAGTTGTAGATTGGATGAAGAAACTTAATTTAGACATAACAATTGACCAAATAGGAAACACTATAGCACTAAGGAATGGTGAAGAAGATGTTAAACCGATAATGACTGGTTCTCATATTGACACTGTTGCAACTGGAGGAATTTTTGACGGTAACCTAGGCGTCCTTGCAGGATTAGAAGTAATTGAAACACTAAACGACGCCGGAGTAGTGACAAGAAAACCTGTTGGAGTAGGATTTTTCACTAATGAAGAAGGTTCTCGATTTGCTCCAGATATGATGGGTAGCGGAGTTCATCAAGGATCTCTAGATCTTAATTCAATGTTAAAAGTAAAAGATTTGGATGGTATGAGTGTAGGCGAAGAACTTGAGAAAATAGGATACGCCGGTAAAACACCAACCAATATTTTCCGTGCAGATAGTTTTATAGAACTTCACATTGAACAAGGACCAATTCTAGATTTAGAGAACTATGAAATCGGAGCTGTAGAAGGTGTTCAAGGAATTTCTTGGAATGAATACAAAATTTTTGGAACGGCAAATCATGCTGGAACAACTCCAATGAGACTTCGGCACGATGCAGGTTACGTAGCTTCAGTTATTTCTGTTGAGGTAAGACGACTTGTGAAGGAAATGGGAGGCAATCAAATTGGAACTGTAGGAGTTACCAAACTTAATCCAGGTTTAGTCAACGTAATTGCAAAAGAAGCATTAATAACTATTGATTTACGAAATACAGATGATCAAAAATTGAAAGAGGCAGAGCTTGAAGTAAAATCAATAATTGAAAAAACCTGTTTAGCTGAGGGAGTCTCCTTTGAATCTAAAACTCTTGCTAGATTTGAACCAGTTTCTTTTGATAAAAACATGGTTTCAATGGTATCAGATATAGCATCAAATATGGGATACCGAGTAAAATCCTTACCCTCTGGTGCTGGTCATGACGCACAGATGTTCGCACCAAATTGTCCAACAGCGATGATCTTCGTACCAAGCAGAGATGGTATAAGCCACAACGTGAAAGAATTTACCGAAAAGAAGCACATTCAAGCAGGTGCGAATGTGCTGTTACAAATGATATTAAATAAATCAGAAGAAATCCTTTAATTGTCTAGAATAGTAAAAGTTGCTGCTGCTCAGTTAGGCCCTATATCTCTTGAAGAATCTCGGTCCTCAGCTATAAATCGCATGATCTCTCTGATGAGGGAAGCCAAAAAGAGTGATGCCAATTTTATTGTCTATCCTGAGCTTGCACTAACAACTTTCTTTCCACGCTGGTACTTTGAAAAACAATCTGAAATTGATAAATTCTTTGAAACTGAAATGCCAAATGAGTCTACATGGCCATTGTTTGATGAGGCATGTAAACTAAAAATTGGCTTTAAAATTGGTTATGCTGAACTCCACGTTGAAGATGGTGTTCAGCACCATTATAATACAGCAATTCTTCCAACACTTAGAGAAAAGATATTTTGAAACTGGTAATTTGGGATTTCAAGTACACCAAGCCTTTGGAGGGAAAATTGGAATGTGTATCTGTAATGACCGTCGATGGCCAGAAACATTTAGAGTCCTAGGGCTTCAGGGAGCTGAGCTTATTGCTTTAGGCTACAACACTCCAGTTCATTACCCACTCGCACCAGAGCATGACCACCTTCAGGATTTTCATAACCATTTGGTTTTACAATCAGCAGCATATCAAAATGGTACCTGGATTGTAGGTGTTGCAAAGGCAGGTAAGGAAGAAAAATGTGATCTAATAGGAGGGACATGCATCATCGCACCTACAGGCGAAATTGTTGCTGAATGCAAAACATTAGATGATGAGCTTATTGTTGCTGAATGTGACCTTGACCGTTGCAAGGAAATTAAAGAAAACATTTTCAATTTTAGTATGCATAGGGAGCCTGAGAACTATACTTTGATTTCCGCTCCCAAAAAATGATCTCTCAACAAATTTAGTTAAAATCCTCGTAAAGGCATTTCAGGAGATCGCTGTAGCCAGTTCCATTCAGGATAAAATGTACTCCCTTCGATAAGGTGCATAGTGTATGCGTGGCGCGTGAGACTTGAGCGGTTGGCATAGCTCATGTGGGGTAAAAGTCCATGCAGTATTACCATTGTTCCTGCATTTACCTCCAGAGGCACTAGCTTTGATGTCTCCCATGGAGAGTCATCTAAAATTTCCATCTCTGTCCCATCCCCGGTTTTATTCCTGTAGAAACGCGATTTCAGCTTGTTTCTGTGGCCCCCCGGTATGGCCCACATGCAGCCGTTCTCCAGTGAAGCATCTTCCAGTGCAAACCAAAAACCTTTAACACTCATTGGTTCAGTGTAGAGAAAAGTTGCATCCTGGTGACAGCCAACTTCTCCCCCTATCTTTGGCTGTTTGAAAATATACATCGATTGCAGAATCCTAGGATCTTCAAAACCTACATTTTTAGCAACAGCTTCAAGTTCTTCTGTCCTGGAAAAACTATCAAAAACAGGATCAAGATCATGCATTGCATGTCCGATTTTGTTGATTGATAACTCCTTCGGTTGATTTAAATCACCATTTTCATCAAAGGCCTCCTCTTCAAAAAAGCAACGTATTTTATCTCCTGATTCCAGAAAGAAGCGGTCCGAATGCCTTGTCTGTTCATTTGTGGTAAAGATATTAACTGACTCAGAAAAATCGAACTTTTTGACAATTTCTGATGCTCGAACACGCAACTTTTCGCATTCTTGCTTAGAAACGAAGTTCTCCAGCACCAGATAACCATTTTGTTCAAATGATTCAATTTGTCTTTGTGTCAACGACATAGATTCCTTGAAAAAAAAGCCCAAATACTATACAATTCCTGCATTCAGGACAAGTTAAAGAATGGGAATTTCCTAATCCATTCAATGTTGTACCAAACTTTTGTTAATCAAAAAACGCCTGTTGAATAAATGCTGCTGGAAGGACTTAAATTAATGATCGTGGGCATGGCCACTGTCATGCTTTTCCTGCTGCTGCTGATTGTCAGCATTGAGTGGGTAAGATTCCTTACACGCAATTTCACATTGAATCAGGAGCAGTCATTGCTTAAAAGTCGAAAATCAGATTCAAACAAATTAAAAACTGTTCCTAATCTCGCATTGCCTGTCGAAGTATTTGCTGCAGCTATTGCATCTTATGAGTCAGATAATAATACCTCATAACCAATTTATAAGCATTATATAAAAACAAAAATTCATCGGAAAAAATTATGGCCAAGAAAAAAATTGAATTTATGGAGACATCTTTTCGTGATGGATTTCAATCTGTGTTTGGAGCTCGGGTAGCAACCAAAGATTTTTTGCCCGCACTGGAAGCGGCTTTAGATGCGGGGATACAGTATTTTGAAGCTGGAGGCGGGGCTCGTTTTCAAAGCCTGTTCTTTTATTGCAATGAATCTGCTTTTGACATGATGGACGCGTTCAGAAAAACAGTAGGACCTGATGCCGATCTGCAGACACTTGCACGTGGCATTAATGTTGTTGGGCTTCGCCAGCAGCCAAGGGACATGATAGATCTGCACGCCAAAATGTTCAAAAGCTCATGGCCTGCATCACCAGATTGTGATTACAATGATGGATTTGCCTCCAGGATGTGAAGGGGCTCATGACACAGACTACTATCTGAAAACACTGAGAAATATTCTGGATTCTGATGTACCTTACGATTCAATTTGCTTTAAAGACGCTAGCGGTACAGCAAATCCAAGAAAAGTGCATGAAACAATTAAGGGTGCCCGGAAAATGGCTCCGGAAGGAACAATCTTGCACTTACACACACACGACACGGCGGGAGCTTCAGTTGGCCAATATATGGGAGCAATTGAAGGCGGAATTGACCGCATTGATTTGTCAATGAGTCCAGTCAGCGGCGGAACAGGTCAGCCTGATATACTCACTATGTGGCACGCTCTTAAAGGCACGGACTATACTCTGGATATTGACCCAGAAAAAATTATCAAAACTGAGGAAGTTTTTGCTGACTGTTTTGAGGATTATTTTTTTCCTCCAGAATCCCGTATGGTATCCCCTCTTATTCCTTTTTCACCAATGCCTGGCGGAGCATTGACATCAAATACAATGATGATGCGAGATACAGGCACATTACACCTTTTTCAGGATGTAATCAAGGAAATGTCTGAAGTGGTCCGACTTGGAGGTTTTGGTGCGTCTGTAACTCCAGTATCTCAATTCTATTTTCAACAGGCCTACCTCAACGTTACAGAAGGCAAATGGAAAAAAATAAACCCTCAATACGGCAACATGGTACTTGGATATTTCGGAAAGACTCCAGTGGAGCCCGACCAGAAAATTGTCAAGCTTGCTTCCAAACAGCTCGACAAACCTCCTTACAAAGATGATCCCCTGGATTTATTGGATCCGGGAATTCCTAAAGCTGCAGAAATTCTGCAAAAAAATGACCTCCCTGAAAATGAGGAAAACCTTTTCATTGTTGCCAGCTGCGAAGAAAAAGGCCTCGATTTTCTGCTTGGAAAGGGAAAAAACTTAATCAGAAAAAAATCACAGGAAGTTAAAACAGACTCTCCTGCTGTTGAAAAAATAAATGATGAACAGATTGAAAATATCTCTGAGAGTGAAACAAGTGAAATAAGTGAAACAAGTGAAATAAGTGAAACAAGTGAAGAAGGAGAAGAGTTGTGAAGGTTCTTCTTCGTTCTGATGTAGAAGGTCTTGGTAGAACTGGTGACATCGTTGATGTCGCTCGCGGGCATGCAAGAAATTTCTTACTACCTAGGGGGTTAGCAGTTGAAGCATCTTCAGGTGTTGCTGCTCAGGCTGAAGCCATGCAAAGAAAGCGTGCTTTAAAAGCTATTGAAGATAAGGCTGACGCTGAAGAAATAGTTTCTCGTTTAGATGGAGTAGTTATTCAAATTTTTGCTAATGCTTCTGAGAATGGAAAACTTTTTGGTTCCGTAGGAGTTTCAGAAATTTCACAAGCATTACAGGATCAGGTTGGGTTAGAGATTGACAGAAAAGAAATTTCTGGTGAGCCAGCTAAAGAAATAGGCAGTCACTCTTTTACTTTGCATTTGCATCCTGAAGTTGAGATGCAGTTAAGTGTCGATGTCCAGAGTGAAGTTTGAAGTTATCCCCAAAAATTTGTAGTCTTCCACAAGTTAATCCACAAACTGGTCCACTTAAAAAACCTACTTTTCCCCTATGTTTTTAGGGTTTTCCTCTAGCGTTCCACAAGGCAATAGTGGCAAAGTGGGACACTTGTGTGAAATGTTTGGAGGAAAGTTTTGAGCGCACTTGAAGAGGATTGGGGAAATATCGAAGAACCTCCATTCTCAACGATGTCTTCAAAAAAACAGAAAGCTGGGAGAGTGCCTCCGCACAATATTGA
>LUML01000058.1_pt1 | contig 17314 bp, 20 predicted proteins | sample 729661 | NCBI WGS metagenome assembly LUML01 (sample SAMN03860264, study PRJNA289734) | marine metagenome | biome: seawater column; feature: ocean; material: water; isolation source: Red Sea water column Station 22 - depth 10m | place: Saudi Arabia: Red Sea | collected 2011-10-15 | depth 100 m | reverse complement strand
GAACCATCATCTGTATCTTCTGTAATTTTTATTGTTCCAGCTTGTGTAGCATTTCCTGCAACATGAAATGTTCCTGAACCATTTGGATTAACTGTTACATCTCCATTAGCTGCATCTGTAATTGTAATGTTCTTAGATGAAACTATTCAAAAAGGATGGGGTCTAGGTAGCGGAATTAGTATATTCATTATGGCTGGCGTCGCCCAACAAATTCTTTGGAGTTTATTCAGTCCTATGCCTGCTGGTGATGGTGGAGCTATTGGTGTATTTCCGTTCATTGGTCAAATGGCTGCCTATGGTGACGTTGCAGACGCGTTGTTCCGGTCTAACCAACTGCCGAGCATATTTGGTTTGTTTTTGACTGGAGGAATTCTTGCAATATTGGTATATACTCAGGGCATGAAAGTTGAAATCCCAATTGTCTCTACAAAGTATAGAGGTTTTGCTGCAACATATCCAATCAAGATGATGTATGTATCAAACATTCCTGTAATCTTAGCTTCTGCACTTACTGCAAACGCTGTATTTATTGGACAAATGTTCTGGTCTCAGTTTAACCCGCGAAATAATAATGCATTTCTAAACATCTTAGGTCAATTTGACCCGACTGCACCATCATCTCCGACTGGTGGACTTGTTTACTTTATCACCCCTCCACGCGGTTTAGATATTGTTGCACAAGATCCTCTTAGAGCAGTTGGTTATGTAATATTCATGGTTGCAATTGTAATCGTATTTGGAAGACTATGGGTCGAATTGGGAGGTCTTTCTCCAAAGAAAGCTGCTCAGAATCTCTTAGATGCTGATGTACAAGTACCAGGATTTAGACGTTCAAACAAACCAATTGAAACATTACTTAACAGATACATTCCATCAGTTACAATTATCGGTTCTGCAATTCTTGGATTGATTGCAGGAGTTTCAGATGTATTAGGAGTATTTGGTACCGGAATTGGAATTTTACTTTCTGTAGATATTCTAATTAATTACTATAACCAATTAGTAAAAGAACAGGTGGAAGTTGTCATGCCACGGTTGGGTGCTTTACTTGGTAGATCGTAAAAAAGTTGTAATAGTTGGAATTCCTGGAGTTGGAAAAACTTCTCTAGTTACACGTATTGTCGAATTACTTAACGGTGACAAACAACGTGCAAGTGTTCATAGTTATGGAACTGTAATGATGAATGAGGCTGAAAATAATAATATCTCCGATAGGGATAATCTTAGACACTTGCCAGTATCACAACAAAAAGAATTACAAAAACAAGCAGCCAAAAAAATATCTGAATTAACAGATGATGTTATTTTTATTGATACTCATGCATTCATATCCACACAAGAAGGATTCTACCCTGGTCTTCCCAATCATGTAATTCAAGTTCTTGAACCAACTCATCTTATTGCAATATCCGCACGACCTGAAGAGATCTACAACCGTCGAATGAAAGATGACACCCGAAATCGTGATAAAATCTCAATAGAAGCAATAAAAAAGGAACTTGCAGTTCAAGATGCTATGCTATCAAGCTGTTCAGTTTTATCAGGGTCTCCAATGAAAGTAATATTGAACAATGAGGGAAAAATTGATGAGGCAGCCCAAAATGTCATAGAGGCAATAGGTGTTTAAATGGAATTCAATTTTATACTAAACTTCATTGATGCAGTATTCCTCCAAATGGACTTCTTTGGAATGAGAGAAGGTCCCCTAGGAAGTGATGATCCAATGATTAAAGGCGTAATCTTATCAATGTTGGCAGTTGCTGGATTTGGAATTGCATTGAATTTGATCAACTCCTCAATTAGAAAAAAAATGGTTGATCAAGTAAAACAAAGAAGAATTACAAAAGAAGTTAGAGCCTGGCAGAAAGAGAGAATGGCTGCATTTAGATCAAAAGATCAAGCAAGAATTGCAGCTGCAAACAAAAAATCTGCATACATGAATAAAATGAACATGGAAATGATGCAGATGAACATTCGACCAATGATGATTACAATTATTCCTTTAATGTTGATTTTCTATTTTGTGCTACCACAATTGTTTTCTTACACCGTTGCTCTATCTCCAATTCCTCTTAATGTAATTCCTGGTGATTGGTTTGAACTAACATGTACTGCTGTTAAAGTTGAAGAAGGCGCATACTGTCAAGATGAAAATGCATTATACTTGTGGGCCTGGTACTTCTTAGCATCAATTGCATTTAGTGGTCTCATCATGAAACTAACCAAAACACAAATGGATTTAGGATAATTGTCAAAATCCATTGTAGTGTCTGGTCCACCTGCTATTGGAAAAACAACTGTGGCAAAAGGATTAGCAAAAGAATTCAATCTAAACTATCTTAGTGGTGGTGATATCTTAAAAGAACTTGCTAGTGAACAAGGATTTTCATCTAGTGGCGATGACTGGTGGGATACTGATGATGGAATGAAATTTCTTAATCAAAGAAAAGAAAATTCAGAATTTGATAAAAAAGTTGATGAAAAATTAATACAATTATTTGAAAATGGTAATGTTGTCATCACAAGTTACACACTACCATGGCTTATTGACAGTGGAATTAAACTATGGCTTAGTGGAAGTGTTGAGAACAGTGCAAAGCGAATGCAAAATCGTGATAACATGGATAACTCCTCTGCATTGGCAGTAGTTACTAAACGATTTAATGAGAATAAATTAATCTACAAAAATCTCTATAATTTTGAATTTGGTGATGATCTCTCAGTTTTTGATAAAATTATAGAAACTGATGGTAAAAATGCAGAACAGGTACTTGAAATTACAAAATCATATGTGAGAGAACTACTTTGACCTTAAAACAACTTCAAAATCTTGTAAAAATTGATGAGGATGTTACTAACCCTGAAAACGGCACATATTATGATAAAAGAACAATTGAACAGCTCTTAGAATATGGTTTGGTGTTAATAGACAAACCTCCTGGTCCTACAAGTCATGAAGTAGTTGCTTGGGCAAAAAGAATTTTGGAAATCCCAAAAGCTGGTCATAGTGGAACTCTTGATCCACAAGTATCAGGAGTCTTACCTCTTGGTTTAGGTGAGGGAACAAAAGCTCTTGGTGTTTTACTGTTAGGTCCAAAAGAATACCATGCATTAGGTAGACTTCATTCATTACCCTCAAAGGAAAAACTTGAAAAAATACTTGATCTATTCCGTGGTGAAATATTTCAAAAACCTCCACAACGTTCTGCAGTAGTTAGACAAACACGAACAAGAACGATTTATGAACTAGAGTTGTTAGAACAAAAAGAACGATTAGTGTTATTGAGAGTTCTATGTGAGGCAGGCACATACATCCGAAAACTCTACTATGATATGGGTGAATTATTGGGACCTGGTGGGTCAATGATAGAATTACGTCGTTCACGTGTTCATCAATTCAGTGAAGACAATTTGGTAACCATGCATGAATTGGCTGATGCATATGCTACGTGGAAAGAAAACAATGATGATACTAAACTTATTAAAATAATTAGGCCTGTTGAAGAAACTCTTAGTGAAATAAAATCTGTAATTATTCGTGACTCTGCAATTGATTCTATGTGTCATGGTGCACAGTTGGCAATTCCTGGAATTTTAGAAATATCCCCATACTTGGAAAAAGGTGATCTTGTAGGAATTTATTCGCAGAAAGGTGAAATTGTAGCTCTAGCTGAATCTCTTTTATCTGAAAATGAGATTAAAGATCAAACAAAAGGTTATGCTTTTCAAACAAAACGTATAATCATGAAACCAAACACATACCCAAAAAACTGGCGTACTAGTCCTACGCAAAAAGAGTAATTTGTTTCCAAGGAGCTTAATCTTTGCAATAGTTTTAGGTGTTGTAGCTGGTCCAATATTTGGTATTTTCTTATATGAATATGGTGTAGAAGAACAACTGGTCTATGTTAATGGAACATCATTGTCTATTGTTACTGAAAAAATTAATTTTAAACTAGGTGAACCAATATCTATTAAAATCGTCAATTCAGGTACAGATGAACTAAAATTTCCTGACGCATCATATGGTTTAGTCATAAAACAGTTGGATAGTATTCCCATTTTCTCACCTGCATCCGCACAAGTAATCTCTAAACTTGATTCTCATGATGAGGTATCTTTTGTTTGGGATCAAATGAAAAATAATGGTGAGCATATCTTAGAAGGCACATACAAAATTACATCCAAAGCTATTACACTTGATGGAAGTATAATTGAAAAAATTGTTATAATTCACGTTTTCAAGTAAACCATCTAATGCATTTTTATAATCACTATCAAATTATTATTTAGCGAAAGCTAATGCCGAGGTCGCCTAGCCTGGTAGGGCGCGCGCCTGGAAATCTAAAAACCATAAAGCGCGTTCTCGCAAGGGATCGAGAGTTCAAATCTCTCTCTCGGCGCCATATTTAATTTAAAATTAAACCACGTATGTTTGATCATATTGAAAAATTTTGATATTGCAATTGTTGGTGGAGGTGTATTAGGGACTAGCATCTCATATTGGATTTCAAATCTATATGACCTGAACGTATGTGTGATTGATAAAGAATCTGATGTTGCAAAACATACTAGTGGAAGAAATACAGGCGTGGTTCACACTCCCTTCTATCTTGATCCTGTAAAGAAAAAAATTTTTGCAAAATCTGCTTATTTGTCAAATGAATTATGGAAAAAACTTGCAAACAAAACACATACTCCTTGGAATGAAGTTGGAACAATTGAAATTGCATTGGATGAAAAACAACACAAAACACTAGAAAAATACAAAAAATGGGGCATACAAAATGGTGTTTCTGAAAACAATCTCACATTATTGGATTCCAATGAAGTTAAACAAAAAGAAAAAAATGTTGTATGTCACTCTGGATTATTTTGTAAAAGTGATATATCAACTGATTATACGAGACTGACACAAGAAGTCAAAAAAATATCAATTCAAAATTCAACTGAATTTATTTTTGAAAAAAATATACTATCATTTGATAATAATGATGACATTCAAATAAATTTCCAAGATAATTCTTCTATAAAATGTAATTATCTAATTAATTGTTCTGGAGGAAATTCACTAGATATTGCAAAACAGTTTGGGTTATTGGAAACTTTTTCTGATCTACATTTTCGAGGAGAATACTGGATTGCTGATTCTGCTTATGCTAATCTTGTAAATACTAACATCTATTCTGTAGCACGACATCCTGAATTTCCATTTTTAGACCCTCATTGGATTAAACGTGCAAACGGAACTTCTGAGATTGGTCCTAATGCGGTACCTGTTCCAACACCTGAAACATATGATGGATTTGTAACTGATATCCCATCAACAATATCAAAATTAGGCGACATTCTTACTGGTGGTGCCAAAAAATTATTTCTCAACCCTGAATTTCTATCTCTCATAACTCATGAATTTAGAAGCTCTCTTTCAAAAGATGCAATGGTAGAACGTGTAATGAATTTTATTCCAAAATTGCAATCTAGTTATTTTACAAAAAAAGGAACTTCTGGAATACGAACTCCTGTAATCTCACCTGATGGTAATTTTGTACCTGATGTTATAGAACGCGAAGGTCATAATTCATTTCACATTGTAAATTATAATTCTCCTGGAGCAACTGGCGCTCCTGCATTTTCTGCTTTAGTAATAAAAAAATTACAAAATAAAGGAATTCTCAAAAATTCAATTTCTCAAAAAAACACACTGTGGAATTTTGATTCTATAATAGAACAGATTTAATATTCCTCAATAAAGGAAATATCATGTTCCCTGATAGATGTTCTGTAAAACATAATGGTCGCGATTGTGTAAATCCACCTGAATTTGTTGTAGAAATTGTGCATAATTCTGATTCTTACATGGTTGGACTTACATGTGAAAAACACAAAAATGTTGTATCTGTGAAAATTGGTGAATTACAAAAAATTGGAAAAATTCCTGAAGGTACACTTGAATTTCAAAAACTAAAAGCGGTAGGAACAGATTGTATAAAAGGTGACCCTGATGCACTTATCCAAATAGATTAAACAGAATAAAGTAATTTTTTTCCTTCTAAACCCGAAATCAAGTTTTTCACAGTTATGTCTGACATCTTGGATCTTGTTTCTTCAGTTGAGCTTCCTATGTGAGGTGACAGTACAACGTTTTCTAATTTTAACAATTGACTCTTGGTTTCAATAGGTTCTAATTCATAAACATCTATTCCTGCACCCTGAATTTGTTTTTTCTTTAATGCTGTAATCAGGTGTTTTTCATTTACAATCTTTCCTCTTGCTGTGTTTATTAAAAATGAAGTATCTTTCATTTTTTTAAAAATTTTTGAGTCAATCTTATGATGGGTATCTTTACTATATGGAATATGTAGTGAAACCACATCACTGTTTTCAAAGAGCTTATTTTCTGAAAGATATTTCACATTCAATCTTTTTTCTAAATTTTTTGATATTGGTCGTCTACTATGATAAACTACTTTCATTCCTAATCCATTTGCTTTTTTTGCTACCTCTTTTCCAATTCTTCCCATACCTAAAATCCCTATAGTTTTTCCAGAAACCTCAACACCCGTGTAATCATTAGCGCCAAAGACTTGCTTCCATCTTTTCTCTCGGATTAGCCTATCTCCTTCAGTAACTCTTCTCATCACATCTAAAATTAATGCAATTGTTAGTTCTGCTGTTGCATTAGTTAGGACTTCTGGTGTATATCCAATCTTAATGCCTTGTGATCTTGCAAAATCTATGTCTATATGATCAAATCCTACACTAAACGTACTAATTATTCTGAGATTTTTTGCAGCTTGAATCACTTCTTTATCTATTATATCATATGGATGACAAATCAAACCATCTGAATTTTTGATTTTATTAATAAGAATTTTTTTGGGAATTGGAATCTTTCCTGAATGTAACATCACATTACATTTCTTACTTAACTCTTCTAATGCTGATCTATGTAAGCGTCTTGTAACTAATACGTTGAAATGTTTTTTCATCGAATGTATGGTCAAACCATTTATAATATTTAATCATAACAAAATCATTGTCTTCATCAGATGATTTATTCAATTGTTCTGAGTGTGAAAAACCGATAGAACGATGTATTTGCGTTTGCCCTTATTGTGGCGAACGAGACAAATGTGAATGTGCATTATTTGATGCAGCAACTGGAGGATAAAAATGACTGTTGATTTTACATGGATGATTGGTGGACCACAAGGTAGCGGTGTTGAAACTGCGGCAAACATTTTTTCTCAAGTATATTCAAAAATGGGTTATCAAATATTTGGAAAACGTGAATATTATTCAAATATCAAAGGTGAACATAGTTATTTTGCTGTACGAATATCTGATGAAAAAATTAATTCTAGCATAAAAGGAACCAACATGCTGATTGCATTTGATGCTGAAACAATTTTTAGACATGCAGATGATGTACTGGAAAATGGAATTATCATATATGATTCAACTTTAGAAAACATGAAAGTCTCAGATGTCATAACATTTGAGCATGATTTTAAACAAAGATTACAATCTCTACTTAATTCAAAAAATAAACTTGATACTGTATCTGGTATATTGGAGTTAGCATCAGAAAATGGTGTTAGCGTTAATTCAGTTTCTTTCAGATCTCTACTTACTGAACTTTCTGAAAAACTGGAAAATCCCCGAATTAAAAACATGACTAGGATGTTTAACGTACTTGGTGTTTCATTATCTTTGGGAATGTTACAAATCCCTTCTGAAAAATTAACCGAATCGATAAATTCTATTTTCTCAAAGAAAAAATCTATAGCTGAACTCAATGTGTCTGCAGCAAATTTTGCTTACAACTTTGCTTCTGCCAAATTTGAAAATTCTCAATTTAATTTCCCATCGAAATCAATTAATGAAGAAACTATGCTTGTCCAAGGTCATTATGGAACATCAATCGGAAAAATTATAGCTGGTTGTAGATTTCAATCATATTATCCAATTACCCCTGCAACTGATGAAAGTGATTTCTTAGAAAGAAATGAAATACTTCAAATCAATGAAGATCGTCCTGGTTCTACACTTGTAGTACAAACTGAGGATGAAATATCTGCAATAGGAATGGCTATAGGTTCATCTCTCACTGGTACACGTTCATCTACGTGTACTTCTGGTCCTGGATTTTCATTAATGGCTGAATCATTAAGCTGGGCAGGAATAAACGAAATTCCTTTAGTAATCACACTGTACCAGAGAAGCGGTCCTTCAACTGGACTTCCTACACGTCACGGACAAGATGATATGTTATTTGCAATAAATGCTGGTCATGGTGAATTCCCACGAATTGTATATGCTTCTGGTAATGTTTCTGACAGTTTTTACGACACCGCACGAGTTTTCAACTATGCTGATGTATACCAAGTTCCTGTTATTCATCTTTTAGACAAATTTATCGCAAGTTCTGTTTCAACTTGTAAAAAATTTGATGAATCTAAAATAACAATTAATCGAGGAAAACTACTAGATGAAATTAAATCTGAAAATTATAATAGGTTTGAACACACCTCTGATGGAATATCACCTCGTTCAAAATTAGGATTAGAAAATGGAATATTTTGGAATACTGGTGACGAAAGTGATATTCATGGTCACATCACAGAGGATCCTGTTGTGCGTGTTCAAATGATGGACAAACGACAATCACGTTTAGATCATATCTTAGAAAATATCCCTGAAGATGAACAAATTATCAAACATTCTGATGGTGAAATTTGTATTGTCTCATGGGGGTCTGCACAAGGTCCTATCATAGATGCTATTAAAATGCTCCAAAATGATGGAATCAAAATTGGTTTTATTGAAATAAAACTCTTAAACCCATTTCCTAAGAATTTATTAAAAAAATATCTATCCGATGTGAAAACGATAATTGATGTTGAAGCAAACTACACTGGTCAATTAGGTTCTTTAATTCGACAAAATCTAGAGATGGATCCTGATTATTATATTCTAAAATTCACAGGAAGACCAATGACTTGTACCGAATTATATGAATCAATAAAAAAAGTTGTAAACAATGATGCCGAAAAAAGAGAGGTTTTAACATATGGCGCTTAAGGTGGGTGATTTCAAAACTGATGTGCACAATGACTGGTGTCCTGGATGTGGAGACTTTGGAATTGTAAATGCAATTCAAATGGCTCTTGCAGAAATGGAAATTCCTAGACACCAATCTGCAATATTCTCGGGAATTGGCTGCTCTGGTAAAACATCACATTTCATTAATGTTTTTGGTGTTCATACTCTTCACGGTCGTGTTCTTACTTTTGCACAAGGTGCTAAGATTGCAAATCCAAATCTTGAGATTATTGCCGTAGGTGGTGATGGTGATGGACTAGGTATTGGTGCTGGTCATTTTGTTGCTGCTGGTAGACGTAACGTTGACATGACTTACATTATTTTTGATAATGCAGTTTATGGATTAACAAAAGGTCAAGCATCTCCTACACTGAAACTAGGTGAAAAAACCAAATCCTTACCAACTCCTAACACAAATTATAATGTCAATCCAATTGGTTTAGCAATTGCTAGTGGTTTTACTTTTGCTGCTAGAGGTTATTCATATGATATTCGTCAACTAAAAGATCTAATTATTGCTGCAGTAAAACACAAGGGTCTAGCATTTCTCGATGTTTTACAACCTTGTCCAACCTACAATGATATAAACACTAGAGATTGGTTTGGTGGTGAAGATAGAATTGATGAAGATACAAAAAAACCAATGCCACGGATTTACAAATTAGAAGATACTGACTATGATCCTGTTGTTCATTTTAGTGATGAAACAGAATTAAATCAGAAAAAAACTCAAGCACTTGTAAAATCAATGGAATGGGATTCAAAAATACCAACTGGAATATTCTACAAAAACGAACTAATCACTCCATATACTAGAAGATTAACGGATAAAATTCCAAATTATGTCGAAAATCCCTCTGCATTACAAAAAATTTCAAAAAATAATGCCCCAATTACAAATATCAGTCAAATACTTGATATGTACAAAGTCTAGTTAATGACAAATGATTATTAGATAGTTTTTTCTTTTTTACTACTATTGAATATATCTGATGTAAATAGAATATTTCGAAAATCTATAATCAATGAATTTTTCATTCCTGAATTAACAAAACTTGATTTTAAAAAATCAAATGTTAAACATCCTGAAATCACTACTGATGGATTAATGCAATCCAATCTATTACACATCTTTTTTGACGTTGATACTGGAAATGATTATCCTGATGGTGATGAGTGGTTTATCACTGAATTTCTATTTCCATATGAAATGAAACTACCCGATAATCTGAAAGGAACTGATTATTTCACAACTATTTCTGTTGAAGAGGGCAAGACCTTTTGGCATCATCGTGAATTGATTCGTTACAAATATGGAAAATCAAAAAAATTGGATGAATCTCTAGATTTTATTGAATCAAAATACAAGGAATTGCATTCAATGGTTGAACCACTTGAAAAAGAGATTAAGTAGTTAATTTCCATCCATTTTCAGAATTTACAAATTTCTTTTCATCTGTAAACACTGTACTTAATCTCCATCTTGCAGCCTCTTGATCAAAATTGTAAATCACACTTTTTACTCCCATTGGCAGTTTTTCTTCATCTAGATGATATGGAAGTAATTCTACAACAAAATCTATCTTCTCAACTTCCATCTTAAACCACTGACTCTCATCTGATTCAATTAGAAATTTTATGTTTGGTTCACCTGAAAAATTTAATTCGATTCTTAACGCTTTCCCATTTCCTCGACGTCGTTTCATCTCCTTGAAAACTCCTTTCAGTCTATCCCACTCCTTAAAATCAAACCATTTGAAAAACTCCTCATTGAAAGAGTAGGGAAATAATATCTCTAAGTGACTAACAAATTTCTCTTCGTATGTATTCTCAATTTCCTCCTCTTCGGTTAGAAATCTTTTATCTAAAATACTTGTAATCACATTAATTTCCCATGGAGATACTCCATAGTGTTTCATGATTAATGGCTTAATTTGTTCAGACACGAAACTTATTCTTCAGATTAATAATTAAAGCTTCAAAGTGTGTGTAAATACTTCCACAAATACATTGCACCCACAGTTCCAATCATGAATAACATTGGCTTCCATGCAAAAACTGGAATATCAGGTGTGACCAATTTTATTTTGTACTCATCTAAAACTTTGTTAACGTATTTGCTGATTCTCTTATTCAGTATGTCATATTTTATTCCATTTCTCTTTAATATGGTCTCAATTTCATAGATGACCGCAGTACGTTGACTGAATAAATGTTGTAAATAATCTCTCGAGATTTCCACTTCTCCCTGAATTGAAATACTATCTTTTGTATTACTGAATAATCTTACATGCATTTCCCATGGTTTTTTTAATTTTAGTGACAGTCCATCGCCAATTTGAAAAGGTTGTTTATGCTCAAATTTTACCGTAGTAAATCCTTCATCAAAAAGAATTTTTCTCATCTTTTCAGCACTCTCTTTTACGATAAGATGTAATTCTTCTACTCCAGTCATCTTGTCAACATGAATCTTTTTGTCTTCTCCATTTCCAACAGAAACTGTTTTTGGATATTTTGTTACATATTCCATTTAATCCCCTACCCGAAATCTCATATTTAACACTAATCTAAATAACAAATATTCATTAAATCACACACGTATTCAACTATGTGAAATCACAGTTTTCCCTAGTATCTAAAATGGAAAAAAATTATCCTTTGTGCAAACATTGTGAAAGACGACTCGTTCCAAAATCAATTGCAAAACACAATTCCAAATTTAATAAACTCTCAAAAAGTAAATGCTACATATGCAAGGACATTTTTGAGACACTCGACTCGGTGCTGTTTAATATTCATGAAAAAATAAGTAATTTTGATTTTAAAACTTTCAACTTGGGTCTAACTTTAAAACACTCATATCTGGAAAGAGATGATTATCTAAAATCAAAATTCAAAATAAAAGGCATTGAAAATTTAAAATTTAGTATTTCTAATGAATTAGCAAAAAAAATAGTTAAAAAAACAAAATCCAAAAGAGTTAGTGAGCATCCTGACATATTCTTACAAATTAACTTCAAGGATGAATCATGTAAAATTAGGTCAAAACCAATATTCGTATATGGAAGATATAATAAAAAAATCCGAAAAATACCTCAAAAACTAAAATCATGTGAAAAATGTAATGGTATTGGCTGTCATAATTGTAATTTTACTGGATTAGAAAATATTGAAAGTGTAGAAGGAAAAATATCTTCTTTCTTCAAGAAAAAATTTGACTCGGCACAAGTACAAATCAATTGGATAGGCGGGGAAGATCAATCTAGTTTAGTTCTTGGTAATGGAAGGCCATTTTTTGCTAAAATACTTAATCCAAAAAAACGTAATCGATTTTTACAAAAATCCTCTAACTTAGATACTGTTTCTCTATCTGAATTAAGAAAATTATCTGTTCAGCCTAAAGGTTCAGTTCCTTTCAAATCTGAAGTTTCTATAACCATTGATACTAAAAATTTGGTCTCTTCCTCTAAATTGAAAAAACTTTCTATTTTGAAAAATATTCCTAAGAGAATTTATGACATTCATTACAAAAAACTAGGTAAAACTACATTTGTTTTAGATTTATTTGTAGATGGTGGAATTCCACTCAAATCTTTTATACAAAATTCTGATCTAACTCCAAATGTTTCTGAATTGTTAGAAAACCCGTGTTTATGTACAAAACTTGATTTCAAAAATATTATTGTTTAAACAAATCAAGCTTTTTTATACTAATTTTTCAAGGGTAACTATGAATCCTCTCAACAAACTTACTCAATCTTTTGAAAATGGAATTATTCCTGAGACCACCTATGAATTAATCCTGAAAAGATTTTCTCTAGTCACAGATGGAATTAAAAGAATTGAAAAAGCATCTTCGATAAATTATCCTGTTGCATATGTGGATCCATCAATCATTGTTTCTGGAACCTCGAATTCTCTTGATATAGGAATTCTATATGCTAGAACAATTCCTATAATTGTAAATAATTCTATTCAAGTTGTTATACAAATCTCTGCGCCATTAGTTGCCTATGGGCTCAAAGGAACAATTCATGCAATATTGGCACATGAATTTCTTCATTATCTTGAATTAGTCACACGTTTATCTAATTCTGAATTATTATCTGATGAAATTTCAAGTAATCTATTTGAAAATGTATATTCTGACAATACTAGACTATTAGAACCTAGAAGCGTTTTCAATGATGTCACTTTGTTATCTCACATAACAAAACGATTTCCTTCTGGATTTCGTGATTACAAGTTGGAAGATAAAGTGATAAAATTTTGGATTGAGCAAAATTTACCTGTATCTAAAATATCCCTTGATACAAATACAATAAAACTTAATGCCGTACAATTATCTAGTATTCAATTTGATGAATTGTTGTTACAACAATTAGAAATTATTAAAACAAAAAATTCTAAACTTCGTAAGAAAAAACTCTATTAAATAAATTCAGTATCGCCACATTTGCCACATGTTCTTCTATTCTTATGTTCTGACATAAAAACACCTTTTCCACATCTTACACATGTTTTTCTTTCTCTAGTGAATTTGTCATTATCGTGCTTCAGCTGCTGCTTCTTCAGCAGGTGCTTCAGCTGCTGCTTCTTCAGCAGGTGCTTCAGCTGCTGCGGCCTCTGCATCTTTCTTTGCTTGTTTTTCTAATCTTTCAAAAATTGTTGGATTAACCTGTTTCTTTGCTAATTCCTCATTATCATAAACATAGAACATTCCGGTGACATTTGGTCTACCAGTCTGATTTTTCATATTTATTGCAATTACAGTCTTATCTGCCAAATTGAATTCTTTAGTAACCATCTCAACTGCCTCTTTTTTCTTAAGCTTACCGCCTAGACCTTGAAAATTACATGTAATTTCTCTTCTAGATAAGAATGAATTTTCTACATCATTTACTGTTTCAATCATTGACATGTAGCAAATCCTCTGAATAGTTCTTATAAATCTTCAATGAATTAAGAAGAAATTTAAGAAATTCTGATTTAATTCAGTCATGGATAGATATATGCTCCATCTCAAAAACTCATCAAATCTTAATCGTAAGATGGCAAAAGATATTCTCCGAGAATCTAGACGTCTTGCATCTGGAATGGATTTGATTCTACGCGATTGTAGAATATCAAAAAAATATGTTGAGATTGATACTTCCATCCAACAATCAAGTCTTGATCAATTAATAGAAAAATTATCTCCTATTGGGCCTCTTGATCATGCAAAACATGTTGTTGAAGAAATTGTTGAAAAGGAACAGGCAATTTCTGATGGAATCTCATATTTCAATAATGAACGATTTTGGGAATGCCGCATATTTAATCGTGCTCTAACAAAATTAGAAAACTCTAACGGTCAGTATCATAATATCGATATTGATAAAATCAAAAAAACTGTAACTGAAATGATTAATTCAAAAGATGTCTCTAGTTTTCTGATTTAATTATCTCGATTGCTTTACTAACTACTTGTGCACCTTCTAACAATCCAATTTCACCTTTCTTAGCAAATTCCTCTGTATATCTCTCTGAACCATCATTTGAAATATTATCTCCTGAAATTAAGACTGGAACTGGATCATCACTATGTCCTTTGTTAATACATGGTGTTGAATGATCTGCTGAAATCATTACATGTACCTTACTTGTATCAATATTCTTCAAAAGTGTACCAAAGAATCTCTCATCAATTTCTTCAATATTCTTCATTTTTCCTATTGCATCTCCATCATGACCAAATTCATCCGGACCCTTCAAGTGAACATAAATTGCATTTTCTGTTTCCATAGATTTTGCAGCAACTGTTGCTTTTTCTTCATAATCGGTTAATCCTCCTGCACTGTATGCTTTCATTTCTAAAACATTTGATATTCCAATCTCTACAGGCATATCCACTATACATGAGAAATTCATGGAGTATTTTTCGTTAATTGTCTCAACTCTTGGATATTTGTTTCCTGCATCACGCAATAGTATACTGTTCAACAGTTTCTTTCCCTGCGACCTTCTTTTTTTGTTAATTTCACTATCTTTTAGAATCTGTAATGATTTTTCAGTAAACTCATTTACCAACTCTGCAGATAATCCTGCACTGTCTGTTTCATCTAATGGTAAACACCTTTCAATTTTTAGAAAATCTCCTACTGCTTTAGCAACTCCCATGCCATCGACTCTTGAATAAGCTGGGTCAGTGTTTGTTATGTTTGGTGATAATGGATGTTCATCTCTAATTCTAATTATTACTCTATGTCCGATTGTAGGTGCTACTACTACTGATGCCATAGGGCTTGAAAATTTTAACTTCTCTTCAATTTCTTTTGATACTCCTTCTGCATCTTCTCTTTCGATATGTCTGCCTGCTCTTCTATCTATGATTACATCTTTTTCATCTAATGTGGAAAAATTTCCACGTAATGCCAAGTCTCCATCTTTGAAATCTATTCCTGTTCCTATTGCTTCTATAACCCCTCTTCCTGCATAATCTGCATGATGAAATTTGTATCCGAGCATATTGAAAACTGCAATATCTGATTCTGGAGCTATTCCCTTTCCTACTGAAATAACTTCTCCCATTTTTCCATTTTTTGCTAATTTATCCATGTTTGGAGTCTTTGCTGCTTGGAGTGGTGTTTTATTATCGATGTCTGGATGAGGTAAATCTCCTACTCCGTCTAACAAAACATATACAATTTTGATTTCAGAATTATCTGTCAACGTCTTTCGAAAAAGATTCTTTGTTTTAAATCTTCAAAACCTAGTATTTTTCCAATAGATCTTTTGAACACTTTTTAATGAAATTTTTTTCTATAAACAAGTGGGTAACTTAAGACGCGATCATGTAGCTGAACGATTTGTAATTGTTAACCCATCAAAAACTAAGAGTTCTAAAACAAAGAAAAATCCATTTAAACCTGGCAATGAATCTATGACCAACCCTTCAGTTCTATCTCTTGTACTGAAAGATGGAATGTTACAACGATTGCAAGACGATGAGGGTGATTTTGTAAAAAACTGGACTGTTAGAGTTGTACCTGCAAATAACCCTGCAGTTGATATTGATACTGAAAACACATACTCTGATCATCCATTGTACAGTGAACCTGCATATGGATATCATTACAATATTATTGCATCGCCTGATGAAAAAGAAACTTTAGCAACAATTAGTGTTGAACAATGGGGTTATGTTTTATCTGTAATACAAGATAGATTGAGGTGGCTATACACTCAGAAGGGTGTTGCATATGTTGCAATTTATGCTGATAGTGGCAAAAACTCTGGCACAAAAATTGATCATCCTCACCTTCACATGATGTCTTTTTCAACAATTCCGCCAAAAATTGAGGAAGAGGCAAATTCATCTCATAGAATATTGAATGAAAAAGGTGTATATCCAATGAGTCAGTTAGTTAGCTCTGAATCGGGTGGTCCACGGCAAATTCTACAAACAGAAGGCTTCATTGCACTGTCTCCTTGGGCTCCATCTCATCCATACGAATTTTGGATATGCCCAAAAAAACATGCAACAAGTTTTTCAAAAATATCTCAAAAAGAAATCAATGATCTTGCATTGATTCTTAGAGCAACTCTTGGTGGACTTTCAAATTGTATTAAGGATGTGTCTTTTAACATTGCATTTCATTTATCGCCAGAAAAGAAAAACAGTAAGCAAATACATTGGCATGTTGAAGTGTACCCACAAATAACTCCATGGTCTGGCCTTGAGCGTGGATTTGGGATTTTTCTAAATGAATTATCACCTGAAAAAATAGCAGAGGAGTTAGGTAATGCGTGCAGAAAGGAATTATCCGCACTTGTCGGTATATCATAGAATTCTTTATAGTTTATTACTTGATAGCAATTTTAATTTAATATGGCATTAGAAAAATATCTTGCAATTGCAGGGTTAGCATTATCAGTTTTTTTTGTAGCTGAGATAATTACACTTTTTAATTTCATGATAAATCCGTCTGATTCGGTAGATTTTGGTTTTGAAGCAGCACCAAAAATATTTCAATTTATTTCATTGAGTATTGCACCCGCAACAATTGTTTTTGGTGTATCGTTTGTTTTATCGAAACGATATGGTTCTAAACTAAATGGAACTTTAATGATCATTAGTGGTGTTATCATACTAACTGGAATGATTTTCGCATATACAATGATTGAAGATATTCAAGAAAAACTGATCGATTCAAGTGTCGAGATT
>LUML01000273.1_pt1 | contig 17363 bp, 25 predicted proteins | sample 729661 | NCBI WGS metagenome assembly LUML01 (sample SAMN03860264, study PRJNA289734) | marine metagenome | biome: seawater column; feature: ocean; material: water; isolation source: Red Sea water column Station 22 - depth 10m | place: Saudi Arabia: Red Sea | collected 2011-10-15 | depth 100 m | reverse complement strand
AAATAATTTAAATAATTATATATTGCTTTTGGTTCGTATCCAGTATCAGCAAAAATTGCACAGTCTGCTTTAGGTAGTTCTCCTTTTGCAGACATTAAAGCCATTGCTAACCTAACGAGTGCGGCAAATAAGGTTCCTTACTTTACCGGCAGCGGCACGGCTGCTGTGGCTGACTTCACGGCGGCTGGTCGAGCCTTGATGGATGACGCCAACGCCGCAGCGCAGCTTACCACTTTGGGAGCATTGCCGCTGGCCGGTGGCACGATGACGGGCGACCTAACACTTGCGGGTGCGCCCGACAGCAATCTCAAAGCCGCCACCAAGTTATATGTCGATAATGTAGCGGGTTCTGCCACAGATGCGGCAACCAGTGCAACGTTAGCGGGCAACTATGCAAATAAAGTGGACGGCGCTGTAACCGGGTCAGAGTATTCTGCGAAAGCGTATGCTATTGGTGGCACTGGCGTTGCTAATAACGCAAAGGATTATGCGACTAAAGCGGAAGATTCAGCCGTAACGGGGTCAGATTATTCGGCGCTGCATCATGCCGCCAAGGCAAGTGCTTCGGCCACGGCAGCCGCATCATCAGCGACAGCAGCGTCGAGCAGTGCAACCACGGCCCAGGCAGCGGCTCAAGGCTGGGGAGCTGTGACGACGATCACGGGCGCAACGACAAATCTGGAGACTACGGACGCACGAGACTATTACCTTCTGGATGCCTCGTCGAATACGATTACCATCAACTTACCCGCCGTTGGTAGCAGCGACGGCTTACTCTACGGCTTTCAAGTCAGCAATGTGGACAACGCCATCAGCATTGTGCGCGATGGCTCTGACCGCATCAATGGCGATGCAGCCAATTACAGCGGCCTTACGACGGTCGGCCAGGTCATCCATTTTATTGCTGATGATGCCTCGCCGGATAACTGGCTGGCGACAATCATCTCGCAGACCGGCGATGCGTCAGCTACGGCTAAAGGCATCGTTGAGCTTGCGACTAATGCGGAGACGGCAACGGGATCGGATACTGCTAGAGCGGTCACGCCAGCCGCTGCTGCCAGCGCATACGTAGCGCAAGGGACGCATACGATTTGGGTTCCAGCGGCTGCTATGCGGCCAACGTCCTCTAATGGTTGTGCAGCGATAACGGATGTCGAGACAACGGCTGGCCGCCCTGATATGCAAGTCTTGGATTTTGATCCCAGCGCAGATGAACACGCGCAGTTTCAAATCAGTTTCCCTAAGTCTTGGAACGAGGGAACTGTTACATTTGCAGTATACTGGACGACTACAGCTACAGATACAGACGGCGTAGCATGGGGCCTTCAAGGCGTAGCTGTTTCAGACAACGACACCATCGATGTTGCTTACGGTACGGGTGTAGTAGTCACAGATGACGCATTAGGTGCTGCTGAAGATTTGATGGTCACGGCAACCAGTGGCGCGGTCACTATTGCAGGCTCTCCGGCTGTTGGTGATATTTGCTTTTTTAGGATTTATCGTGATGTGTCAGACGGCAACGATGATATGGCCGAAGATGCACGACTTATTGGCTGTAAGATTTTCTATACGGTAGATGCGAAGGACGATAGCTAATGTTCATCATGCCTATGAGTGCTGTAGGATTTGGTGCACATTATGGTGTTACAGGCTATGAACCCGCTGGAGCGTTGATGCTGGATGGCTCGGCTGACTATCTTAGCTGGACACCGGCATCGGCGGGTAATCATAAAACTTTCACTATCAGTGCTTGGGTTAAGCGGAGTAAGTTAGGCGCGGCACAAGGAATAATAGGGACAGCACCAGATGGTAACAACTTTTTTGATATTAGGTTTGACGCCTCAGATAGATTAGAAGTGGGTCAGTATTCCACATCTTCATATGATCTTCAGTATGTATCAACTGCGGTTTTTCGTGATACTTCCGCTTGGGTGCATCTTGTCGTTGTTGTAGATACAACAGCAGGGACAGGAAATAGGATTAAGTACTATATTAACGGCACAGCGGTTACAGTTTTCACTACTTCATCAGAGCCATCAGTTAACTTGGATACTGATTTTTTAGCTACGAATAAGATCATCCTTGGTGGACGGTCTGACAATGGGACACTAAACTTACCTTTTTCTGGCTACCTTGCAGATGTCATCGTATTAGACGGAACAGCTACTACGGATTGTAGCGAATTTGGTGAGACAGACTCCGACACAGGCATCTGGGTGCCAAAAGACCCTAGCGATATAAGTTCATTCGGTACTAACGGCTTCTGGTTAGGATTTAAAAACCCTTCGGAAGATGCCGATGGAGTAGGAAAAGATAATTCAACTGATACAATTCGTGAATTACATTCTACCGGGACTGTAATTGGAGATATGACCGATCATGGCGGCATTGCTGCTGGATTCAACAATAGTACTGGGGCTAATACAGTTTCCGCTTCAAAAGCTACTCCTTTAGATGCTAGTGGAGGAGGAACAACCCCGCCTTCTATTTATTATTACGTTGGTAAAAATTGGGGTAGTACAAAGACATTAACTGGATGCACAGTTTATGGAGCCACCAATTTATATGGATTTAGACATATCTCTGGCTCTGGAACAGTACTCTATACTTCTGGAGATATTTCAGGTGCGGCAGGGCAATCACACCACATCCCTACAGCCAGTATAACAACTACTACGGCCTACCAATATCATTGGGTTGGTATTCGTGTAAAAGATAGCGGGATGCCATCACTTTATATTTCTGAAGTTGATTTTTATACTGATGGGGATGAAGTCCCCAACAGCTTCACTCCAACAAGCATGGGTGCAAACAACATTGCAGTGGATGGGCCAGCGAATAGTACTACGGCTGAGACTACGCTGTATCCAAGTTGGAATCCGCTGGAAGTTCCGTCAAATAGTAACATCACTTACAGCAATCAAAACCTCACGATTGTGAATACCTCATCTACTGCCGAAAATACTGCTCTGGCAATTCCTTTCCCAACTAGCGGGAAAACCTATGTGGAGATGATTCTTGATGCAAGGTCAAGTAGTTCTACCGCACCAGCTTTTGGGCTAATTGCAAAGCCGTCAGCGGCATTTTCAACAGGGGATGATGTTTGGCTAGTTCCCGACAGTGCCAGCGGCGATGAATACGACTTATATGTTGATGATTCGCTTGTCACTGAAGATTACATGACTATCGCTGTAGGTAGCGTCATTCAAATTTGTTATGATGCTGATAGTGGAAAGGTATGGTTTGGTGACGACAACACTTTTGTGGGCGCACCAGCGTCAGGCACGGGACAAGCTGGAACCCTAACGGTCAGCGGCGTTACGTATTATCTAGCTGTCCGATTGCGGAATAATGCAAAAGTCACCATTAAACAAGAAGCGAACTTTTCACACACTCCCCCGTCAGGGTTCTCGGCACTCACATCTACTGTCACAGGAGTTGGGAATTATGCTACGTGGAATCCGCTATCTGATGACGGTGGTGGTGTTGCACTTTCGGATGGGAACTTGAACGCCAACAGAACGGGCGATCCTGGCACTATTCAAGCTACAATAGCCCTTCCAGAAAGCGGAAAATGGGCTTGGCAATCAACTATTGATGAACAGGATGTGGCGTTCCACGGCATCATGGGTTATGACCAACTTGGAACAGCTTTCGGCGGTAGCTCGTCAGGGAATACAGGGTTTGTGTCATGTATGATTTATCACTCTAGCGATGGTTGCGAAATAAACAATGAAACCTCAAACGTAAGTACGGGCCTGACTGATTTTGTTGCCACCGACACGATTGAGATATTAGTAGATGTTGACTCTGCAACTATGGATGTGAAGCGTAACGGCTCCGCGCATGGATCACAAATAACTGGGATAGCCATACAAAAACCATGGATACCTTTTATTGGTAGTGGTCAACAGATGGATTATGGAGCAACCGATTTTGGTCAGAACGGTTACACACCATCGGATAGTACATACAAAACATTACACACAGGTAATATGCCAGAACCTGCCGTCGCTAACTACGAAGACGAATATTACATCGAAGCTGGCATTTCCCACACCAACGGCTCTACCACAGCGGTTACTTTGCCTAAAACTGTGGCGGGTGGAGCGGCTGTAATTATTAAACGTACAGACAGTACTGGGAATTGGTACATGGCAAATACGGTTCGCGGAACTAACAAATTCTTCGTACTTAATACAGCATCAGCGGAAGACACAAGCACATGGAGTGACCAAAATTTACTCCTGGAATGATGTTTATTCTTAATTCAGCGGACACCAACAGCCAGACGATTTTTCATTCTGGTGTTGGGGCTACAACTATCCTCCAAATGGACAATACCGCAGTAGCGTCAGACTTTACAAGTTCTACGTTTTTTCAAAACACTGCACCTTCCGCTTCTACTGTGACAGTAGGCACATCTAATGACACAAATGGCGATGGCGATACTATGACTTATATCGCCCTTGCTAACAGCGGCCCTTATAGGTTTGGAGAAGTAACTAGTAATGGCACGAGTGGCGATGATTTTATAGTCAACGTAGACGGCTTTCCGCAAGCGAAGTTTGTAAAGAAACACGACCAAGTGGAAGGCTGGTATTTTAGTGCATATGCAATTGATGGTCACAATCCCACTAAATATATGAATCTCGATAGCACTATCGCCCCAGCAACCGATGTTGCATACGACCATTTAGCAACTGGCTTTAAATCCCGTGACACTACGACATCAACACGCGGATCTGGACATAGTCTCGTGTGGGGAGCCTTTGGGATTACACCACTTGCATCTAACAACAGAGCGAGATGATTAAGGTTGGGAATGTATGGTATCCAGAGATATAGAGCCTGGTTATCTGAACTGAGAAAAACTAGACAAACAAAGTCTAAGGAGAAGAAATAATGGATTATTTAAAAACTCATTGGAAGTGTATCGGCAGTGGTTTTGTGGCCGGATTAATCGTTGCGGCGATGCTGCTCAGTTGAGTTGTTCCGATGGTGATTCCACATGGAGCCGATAAGTGCCACTCTCGCAATCATAGCGGCCACTAAGCAAGCACTGGATACCGCCAACAGTATTAAGGATATTGGTGGCAGCTTAGATAAACTTTTTTCGTCGCATGAGGGCGCACAGAAAAAGAAGCAGAAGGCCAAGCCTAAAACCCGTATGCAACAAGTGCTACGCATAAGAAGTGGGGATGAGGGCTATGATGATGATACATCTATCAGCGCGGTTGCCAACCAAGTCCTTGAAGAAAAGAAAACCCAGGCTGCTATCGCAAGCCTAGCAAAAGAAATAGATCGGAAATGGGGCCGTGGCACTTGGAATCAAATTTTACAACAACGAAAGAAGCTGCTGGCAGAACGCGCAGCGGCAGACCAACTTGCAAAGGAAAATGCACTTCGTAAAGCGAAGGCTGACAAAATCTTTTGGCACAAGGTTTTGGTTGAAACAGGAAAAGTAATCTTAGTCCTTTTATTTACGGCGGCTGTAATTGGCTTTGTTATGTGGGCGGCAACCGCTCCTAAAATTAGGTGACGGTTATGGATGGCTCAATAGACATTAAGTTGATAGCAACCCTGGCTGGCATCCTTGTGTCAATGGCAGGGGCGGCGGCAGTGGCGAAGGCCCAGATTCAACGTCTAACTGAGATGCTTAAAGACATTGAAAGTCGGTTACGAGCGCATGATTCACGCACCGATAAACTTGAAAATGAACTTTCAACCCAAGTCAATCGGCTGGACGTAATCGCTGGTATGCTTTCCCCTTCGGAAATGGAGCGAAAGGCACGAGAAGCTGCAACTGTTCTGGCTAGGTTGGAAGTCTTGGAGCGAACACAATCAAAGATTGAAGGCCGCGTTGGACTTAACGGGCCGGATTAACAAGTGATGATAAAACTAGCCCTTTTAATTTCCGGCTTGATGCTTGGTGCTTGTCAGACCACAGAAGCGGTGAAGACAGAAAAGCCAACAGAGAAATACTGCGGCCCCAGCCCTGCAATGCACCGGGACGGGCTGCACACCATTTTAATGAAGGCAAATGAAGACATCTCGCATAGAGATTTGAGTGAAATAGATCATCTTGTATTCTTAAACTCGTACAATAAAACCCCGCCACCTTCTGACATTAAAGCTGACCGTATTCGGTTTTATTATAAGTTGGGCGCTCGACAAGTTTTCATGGTTATGAGTGTTCAGAACTGTGTGTCGCAGGCGGGAGCGTTGAGTGTCTTTCAAGCGGAAGCATGGCTGCAAGGGATCGTACTCGATCCAAGTCAGTTCTTGGACAACGAAACTAAAATTTAATCAATCGTGGGGGCGATTATGGCGGGATTAACTATGTTAATTTTGGGGCTACTCCTGGGCGCATGTCAGATGGAGATCCCAGTCGATCTTAACAAGATGATGATGACGCAAGCCGATTTGGTGCAGCAAGAAAAAGAATTAACAAGATAGGATTTATCTAAATGAAGATTACTGTTGAACGGTTCCTCCACAATGAAGAAGCGACTCTTTCGCGTGTCTTGTTGGATGGCGAGCAATTTTGCTTTGGTCTTGAGGACCAGCCCCAGGAAGAAAAGGTTATGAACGAAACGCGCATACCGGCGGGAACTTATCAGATAAAGCTCCGCAATGAGGGCGGCATGACCAAGCGTTATGCAGAGCGATATGATTTCCATATTGGTATGTTGTGGCTGCAAGACGTGCCGGACTTTGAATGGGTATATATCCATACCGGAAATTCGGATAACCATACCAGTGGGTGCCTTTTGGTCGGATTTACAGCCAACGAGGAAACCATGACGATTGGCCGCAGTCGTGATGCTTATAGCGATCTTTACCAAGCTGTAAAAGACGCGGCTTGGGCTGAAAATTTAGAAATTGAATATATAGACGAGGACATGGGCGATGGCTGAACAACCTCCAGTACCAGAAGTTAAAATGACCAACCGCCGCCGCATGGCGTGGCTATCTATTGGCTGCGTCATTGGGTACGGCGTTGCCGCTATGGCAATGCCGGAACGGGCAAGCCAGGTCAACGCTATCATCATTTCTGTAGTGGGCGCTCTGATTGGCGTTGTTATAGTTTATATGGGCGGTGCGGTGGCGATGAATATGAAAAACACGGGGAAGTAATGAATGCCCTCTCCGGCGGTTATCCTTGGAATATTGCTGGTAGTAGCGTTAGCCGCTCTGGCAGCTTCTGGGGCGCTTCTAAAAGCAGCGTGGCAAGACGTGGCAGAGCTAGAGGCCAAGTACGCGCAGCAGCAAGCCGAAACCCAGAAGGCCATCAAGCAGATCAGCGATCTCAAGATGGAGCATCAGAAGCAGATCCACGCAATGGACAACCAGCTAAAGGACCGCAACCGTGAAATGGTCGCGCTCAGAAAGCAGAGCAATGCAATCAGATCGACAACGACCACATTGCAAAAGGCACTGGAGAGGGAGCCGGTTCGCGCTGGCCGTGCTGCCACTTACCTTTATCTTAGAGGGATGCGGGACATTTGCCGCGCTGGTGGAGGCACCGCCGCAGATTGTAAAATCAAACTACCTAAACCCCCCACGGCCAAACCCAATAATTCCACCAAAGATCGAGTTCGGACCCCTACAGTATTGGAGCCAAAAAAAGGTAGCGGAGGGGAAACTGTTGTGCGTCCAGAGCAATGATTACGTCAGCTTGCGTGTCTTCAATAAGGAGATCAGCTTCTGGATGAAACAAGCCAACGCTGCACTAGATTACCATGAAACCCAAAACGTACCGCCGCCTGCGCCAGCTAATGGAAAATAAAGCCATGCTCTTATTGTGCATGGTTGCTGCGACTTTATTTTTTGTATATCTGATATGGATGAAAGGCCGCTATGGTGGGATGGCGGTCCCGACAGGATTCGAACCTGTGACCCTCAAATTAGGAATTTGATGCTCTATCCAACTGAGCTACGGGACCGACCCAAAGATATTTTTGCAAGACTAACAAATTACTAACAAATAATCTTTACCCATCTTTTCCTTTTCTAACCCATCCTAACCTGCTATAGTCCATCAATGTTTAGTTAAATCTAGCTGTTTTGGCTAAGTCATTGATATATAATCGGGTTTCAAGGCATTACGATTAGATTCCTAATCTTGAGGTCAAATTAACAACCAAACCCATTAAACGCCATTACAATCAATGACTTAGCCGCTCCTACGGGGGCGGCTTTTTTTGCGTTTTAGGGGCTAATTAACAAATGTCTAACAAATGCTGACAAAATAAATCACTAACAAAATAATCTTTAGGTCATTTTATTATTGTAATGCACATTATATTATCGTATTATCAGAACGTGGTCAGGGAGATCACGCCATAACAAGGAGAGAGAAAATGACGACACTTACAATAATCCTAATCGCATCATCAATTGTCGCTCTAATCTTTTAGAGGGGGGAAGTGATGAAAATCAGGGAAATCTTTGACGACCAAAACCGTCTGCTGCGTTTGACAGCAGACACCCGACCGCACGGCGGTCAGAAGTCTATTGCAAGGTGCGACGGTTGCCGTTGCATCAAGGGCAAGGTCAAACAATCTTGTGCGGCCATGAACGCCGCCAACGATTACATGGCAGAGGTTGGAGAGACGGTCAGAAAATCGGAGACGTATATCAATCCGAAAACCTCGCCACGCTTTTACTGTTTCAACGATGTCGATCTTACCCAGCCCGTTAGCTGCTGCCTTGTGCATCAGTATGAGCAGTACCAGAAAAAGATGGTCGGCATTGGTGAACTGCTGAACGCTTCTATGTATGAAAAAATTTTAGCCCTCAAGCAAATTGCTGAAGTGCAAACCGCTAGCGGCAAGATCGGCAGCATCAGGATTGGCGAGATCACGATAGCGCAGATCCAGAATGATATTGTGCCGTGGCTATGGACAAGTCGGGCGAAAGTATCATCACAAAAGAAGTATAATTTTTTTACAGGCGCACTTGAGTGGGCGATGGTTTCGGAATTGATGCCGTCTGCATTATTGCTGAAGCTGAAAAAAATCAAGAAGCCTAAAAAGACCGACATTAAAAAACGCCATGTTCGTATTTCAGCCACGGCAATATCCAAGGTAATTGAATCCGCTACACCATTCTATGCGTTGCTGTTCAAATTCCAAAGCCGTACCGGCGCAAGACCGAATGAGACAACCGTGCTGGAGTGGTCTGATTTCGACTTTGACGCCAAGCGCGTCTATATCCAAAGGGCCATGAACAGCGACGGCGTGATTTCTACGCCAAAGACAGAACAGGGCATTAGAGCGATTGAGCTTGAGGATGAACTGGTACAGGAACTGAAGGCGTGGCGCATCAAGCAACCTATCGAGCAGCGCGTTAATAATCTGGTTTTTCCCGTTGTATGGCTTTCGCCATTTTTATGCCTCGGTGCTGCTTTATGACCTCAACCTATCCGACCGCATAATAATGCAGATGATGGGGCATGAAGACATCGACACCACGATCCGAAATTACGGCCACTGGTTTGAAGACCGTAAAGACCGTGACAATGACGTGCGGCAGCAATTAACCAAGGTTTTTAAGAGCGCGTAAAAAAATTATTGATTTGTTAATCATTGTTGGGTTACAAAGGGTCAATATTGACCTTTGGAGATCATCATGGGTTATCTAAAAACACTTACCGAATTTCTTGTACTTTTAATTTTCTTTTCGGCGTTGTTTATCGGCGTTGAGTTGCTGTGCATCATTAACGACGCCTGCTACGCAACGATGGTGCGGCCATGACAGCGGAAGTCGGTCGCATGATTGAGAAGGCCGCTCTGCTTACGGTCGATGAAGCTGTCGCCGAAATCTTCACAGAATATACGGCAGGCAACCGCAAGCGTCTCTATAAGTTGATTAAGGCCGGTGAAATTAAAACTATCCGTTCCAATCCAAACGGACGCTACTTCATACCCCGAAGCGAAATCAGCGCATTAAGGGGCGATGATGAGTAAGCCAAAACCAGCATCCTACGCAGCAAATATCAGAACGCAAATTCTCGATGAGGCGTGTGACCTAATTAACGGCGAACGTCAAGAACAGTACGGACCCCCGTCAGAAAACTTTAAATGTATCGCTGATATTTGGAACGCTGGCGAGGATCAGAACGTCGAACCGTGGCAAGCCGCACTGAAATTAGCGGAGATGAAAATTGCGCGATTGAAGGGGCCGAAACAATCCTGGGATTCGTTTCGAGACGCAATCGGCTACCTCGCACTTTCGACTGAATTGTGGAAGGAGCGCGACGATGAGTAGCCGCAACAAACAGCGCGGCTATGAGTTGGAAGCCGAAACGGCCAAGCACTGGCAAGGGCTGGGCGTTGAGTGCAAACGGGTATTCGGCAGCGGAGCATACAAGCAACAGTTGGGTGATGAACACGCTGGCGACTTAATGCTGTCAGGGTTCACCGTTGAATGTAAGCGCAAGAAATCCGGCTTTAAATTCTTATACGACAGCCTCGCACAAGATGACGCTGACATGCTGGTCGTGCGGCAAGACCGTGCTGCCCGTCTTTACATTATGAACGAGGAAACCGTCGAGGCTCTTTTTAGACAATCAGGGATAATCAAATGAAGCTGAGTTATGACGAGGCCGTTGCCATTCGGCGTGAGCTAAGAAACTGCAAACGTGTATTTGGCAACGCTGAAAAGTTTTCTCAAGAATTTCTTGAACTCTGTTGGAAAGCAAAAGAGTCGGCTGAAAAACGACACGGCATCTATGCGCATCCAAAGCCGTTTCAAACAACCTGCCAAGCATACGGCGCACTGGTTCCGTTTCCGGCGTCTAAACATAAAGTGAAAGTTTAAGCGTGAATGAAGAAATCCGCACCCTCGACTTGTTCAGCGGAATCGGCGGGTTCAGCCTTGGACTTGAGAGAGCCGGACCTTTTCGGACAGTTGCCTTCTGTGAGCAAGACGCCTACGCCCAGCGTGTCCTTAGAAAACACTGGCCCGACACGCCCATCTACGACGATGTCACAACCCTCAATCCAGATAGACTTGGAAGAATTGATCTGGTCACAGCCGGGTTCCCCTGCCAACCAGCCTCAGTTGCTGGAGCGCGAAAGGGCCGCGAAGATGACCGCTGGCTCTGGCCGGAGATCGTTAGAATTGTACGGGGTACACGCCCGTCATGGCTCCTCCTTGAGAACGTGCGTGGCCTACTTACTCTCGAAAGTGGCATGGTCTTCGAGGATTGTATCGCTGACCTGGAAGCCGCTGGTTACGAATCGCAAAGTTTTATCATTCCAGCTTGCGCCGTCGATGCCCCGCATCGAAGGGACAGAGTGTGGATTATTGCCCACGCCTCAAGCGTCAGACGCTATCAGGGCGCGATTTACGAAGAAGTCGATTTTAAAGAATTTGAACAATGGTGGAGCGATGACGCTGATATATTTAGTGGAATCGTCCCAAGCGCCAAAGGTGTACGAGGCTATGATGGGGTTTCCAGAAAATTGGACACACGTCAAAGACTGCAATTACTTGGAAACGCCGTTGTGCCGCAAGTCGTCGAACAAATCGGACGGGCAATCCTTGAAGGATGGCAGCGATGACCTGTCCTGAATGCAAGGGCGTCGGCGTGGTGCTGGTTGAGGAGCTTAGACTGCTGCCCCAGGGGTACGCACGCTTTGCAGAGCCAGACTACAGACAGGTCGAAATGCCCTGCGAGGCGTGCAACGGGTTGGGTCAGGTTGCAGATGAATAGAGGCAAGGGGGTAAGTGATGAGGGCTAATCAGCTTATTAAGGGCTTATCGAGACATGCAAGTGGAGAAGTGTCCAAATTTCTTTTGCAATTTATGACCACTAAAAAATCGGAAATGGGTGGGCTTGCGCCATGCCAGTTTTTTGACTTTGGTGCGTTGACTGACAAGGCTTTGTTAGAGGAATTTGAAAGTGCTTTTGAGGCGTATCTTGAGGGGTTTTTGCGCTTACCCGCACCCTTATGCGTTTTTGAGCATCAGAATGGAGACCAAGAACTTGGACTAAAAGCGGATATTATTAGTTTTTATGCAACGCCGCAGGGGCTGGATCAGTTTAAAGATGCGTTACCAAACGCAATGAAAGAATTTGGCCAGACTCATTGGCTTGATGACCGCAGTATTATTGGAACCTGGCTGCTGCGCACTAATTACCCAACAACATTAAACGGCAATGGGCACCCTATTTTGTACATAAAAGGTGATGAACATTGGTCTTTTGCAGGCGCATTTAGCCAAATTAATTTCGAGGACAGTAAACGACTTCGCGCACGATCCGGCCAATTTCTCCAAGTAACCGACGATTTTAATGGTGATCCCGAAAGCATTGCTGACTTAGTTTATGGGCCGTTGTTTGTATTTCTTGCACGTCTTAATGCGCGTGGCATGGAACGGCAAATAATCCATGCGCCGGAGCGGTTAAATAAAAGCCGCATTAAAAAAGGCGTTGCGCCCTATGTGTCGTATACCAAAGTTTCGGTTAATCCATACCATCAGACGTTAGGCCATAGTGGTCCGCGTAGCGATAAGGAATACACGCCGAAGCGGTATCATTTCCGGCGCGGCCATGTGCGGCATTTTCAAAACGGTCAAAAGACATGGGTTACGCCGTGTTTTGTCGGCCAACCAGAGATTGGAAGCGTTGAGCATACCTATCAAGTAAGCAATGAAACCCGTTTTTCGGCGCAGGTGTAAAATGAGCGAACGTAAAAACGGCTTTGAACTCCACGGCATCACGCACTTATCCAATTCATCGATCAACTTGTGGGAAAGCAACCCTGCGCAGTGGGTGATGGATTATTTGCTGAAAGAAAAGCGGCCTGCTGGTGCTGCAATGATACGCGGCACGGTTGTTGAGGATGCGGTTGTGGATGTTCTTAACGGCACGGACATTGAGCAAGCTATCCAAGACGCTGAAAAGGCATTCGATGAAAAGGTGGGTAGTCAAGATGTTTAATTTCGATGAGGGCAACCAGCAGAAGGCCGACAAGATTAAAAAAGAAAGAGAGGCTATCGGACCAATGGTGCGGCTGGCCGTCGAGGAACTAAAGCAATACGGCAAGCCTCAATTCAGCATAGACGGCAGCCAGGAAAAAGTCTCAATCACTTGCGCCGGTGACGGCTGGAAAATCCCCGTCATTGGTTACCTTGATTTTGTTTATCCAGAACACGGCCTCGTGGTGGATCTCAAGACGACCATGAGAATGCCGTCAACCATGATCCAAAGCCACAGACGCCAGCGGTGCATCTATCAACGCTGCAAAGGCGGTAATCAACAAGTCAAGTTTCTCTATGTGACGCCAAAGAAGTCAGGCTGGCTGGAAGACGGTGACGTTAACGAAGAACTGGCAATCGTCAAAGCGCACTGCAACCGGCTGGAAAGGTTTCTGCGCGTCAGTGATGACGCGGAATATCTGGCGTCGATTGTTCCTGTAGACCCTACACATTTTTACTGGTCGGACTGTATCGATCAGAGGAAAGAGATTTTCGGCATATAGCCAAACCGGCGCAGCGGCACTGCGAAACAAGTGAAAGGAAAGACAGGCATGTTTGAGTTTGACTCAGGAAACCAGGGTTCCGGTGGGCCATATTTAAAATGGCACGTCCAAGGTAATAAACAAATCTCTGCGCACAGCTTCTCCGTAAAGGTTGCTGGCGAGGATCAGCCAAGAGTGGATGTTACAGAGAAATTTAAAAAAGGTGTGATTTTTGACATCGACAACATCAAAACGGGTTGGTCAAATTTTCCAGAATGGCAGTGGAATGATTCTATTAAACGCATGGCTCCAAAGCCTGGGAAAGAATGGGAGAAAGGTTTTTCTATACCCATTGCACTTGGCAAAGGTGAGACGGCTGAGTGGCTGCAAGCAAGTTCTGGAGCATGGGAAACCTTTACCGCATTAGCCAAAAGCGTAGATCCTAAAGACAGACCCGATGGCAAGTTGCCCAAGGTTAAATTTATAGACACAAAAGAAATTGATTACCCAAAGGGTGGATCTACCGCTTACGCCATCTTAGAAATCGTTGAGTGGGTCAACCGGCCAGAAAGCCTTGACGCTGCCAACGAGCCTGTTAGCGGAATGTCTGTTCCAAGTAAACCTTTTGAGGCCATAGAAGAAGAAGACGAGTTTTAATCTAATCAGGGAGAGGGGGCGCAATGCCCCCTTTTTATTTCCATGAAATACACAGATGAATGGTCGGAAATGTTTGCCGACTTGAGAAAAGAATCAGGGCTGACACAGCGCAAGGCGGCTATCAAGGCAGGGCTGTCGCAAAACTATGTCCGGGCTATCGAGAACCGTACAGTTTCACCCACAGTTCGCAACCTAGACAAAGTTCTGAATGTCTACGGGTACGAGTTGGAGGTGGTTAAAAAATGACAAGCTGGATCAAGAAACTTATTTCCTGGCTGCGCGGGTATCGGACGGTAGAGCCGAAGCATACCCCCAACATTCCAAATAAACATCACCAAGCACGTATGCCTGGACGGCGTAGCAAGAAAGAAAACGCGGCTGGTATGCAATGAGCAAGCTAGATGAAAGAACGATAATGCACTTTTACAACAAAGGCTATCTGTCGGGATACAAGTCAGCTTGCGCTGATGCGGCAGAGGAGCTTGTTGCACAGGCACAGGAAGAACACGTTGATCTATCCAAAATGGCAGAGGTCAAGCGAGTGGCAAAAATAATAGAAGAAATGTCTGTAATGCGGGATGAGGAATGATGCAACGCTATCCCGTTTATGCGCCTATTCTTAATGGCCTTGGCTATGACACCACGCCGCTGGACGGTAAGAAGCCTTTTCTTACAGGTTGGCAAAACCGCCCTGCCGCAGCCTTGGAGTTCGACAAATACAACGGCAAAAATATAGGCGTGTTATGCGGCGGGGTTTCCAACTTGGTTGCCGTCGATGTCGATATTTACGATGCAAGAATAGCGCAGCAATTCGAGGAAGTAATAACAGAGGATCTTGGCTTTGCTCCGCAGCGCATCGGTCAAGCTCCAAAAGCGTTATTCGTTTTCCGCTGCACTACGCCGGTCAGCAAAATGCGCACGGCGGTTTTTCACATAAAAGGCAAAGATTGCGCGGTGGAGATTTTGGCTGAAGGGCAGCAGTTTGTTGCCAGTGGCATTCATCCAGACACCAAGAAGAAATACAAATGGATTGACGACACCCTGGCCGACATTCCGGTTGATAAGCTAACCGCCGTTACGCCGGATCAATTAAGAGAGTTTATTGCCCAGAGTAATACGATGCTGGCAAAGCACGGGAAGCCTAAAGGCCGTAAAGGTAACGGCACGCCGCAGCAGTTGGATTGGTTCGCCACGCAAGAGTTAGCCGGGGAATTAAAAGAGATCGACCTGGCGTTGCAGGCTATTCCCAACGACGATTGGCACTATGAGGATTGGGTTAAGATGGCCATGAGCCTCAAAGGTGCGGTTGCAGAGAACGGCTATGACCTCTGGCATAGGTTCAGTAAGAGATCAGAAAAGTACAATGAGCGCGAAACCGACAGGGTATGGAAGTCGATCAAGGACGTTAAGCGTGTTGGGGCCGGTACGATCTACTGGATGGCGAAGGATTACGGGTTTGATGTTGGTGAGTTTAGACGCAAAGAACAGAAGCCCGTAGAGCCGCCTGAAGCGGTCATAGAGGTTGATGAGGGTACAGGGTTGCCAAAGGGTATGTACAAAGCTTCTGAGGTCTCAGGGCCAATACCAGAGCGTCAGTGGCTGCTTAATCAATGGTTTCCTAAACGTGCCGTCAGCCTTCTATTTGGACAAGGCGGCGTGGGTAAAACGCTGATCATGCAGCAGCTTGCCAATAGCGTTGTGCGTTCTCTGTGAGGATGATAAGCAAGAGATCGATAGGCGTCAGATTGATATTAACAGATCACGCGGCATAGATGATGCCTTTGGGTCCGCGCCTGACAACGTTTATCTGTGGCCAAGGGTAGGTGAGGATAACATTGTCGTCACGTTTCCCAACGCCGGAGAGGATCAACCAACCAGTTTCTATGCGGATCTGATTAAAGCAGTGGAGACGGTCAAGGGTGACGCGGAGGAAATATGCGTCATCTTAGACAATGCGACCGACTTTTTCGGCGGTTCTGAAAATGTCAGACGTGAGGTCAATACGTTTATTAAGAGCTATTGCGGATCTCTCTGTCTACGGTTCAATGCAACCGTCATTCTGTTGGCCCATCCAAGCCTCTCAGGGCTTGCAAGCGGCACTGGGATGTCGGGGTCCACAGCGTGGGAGAATAGCGTCAGGAGCCGCTCCTACCTGTCTAGGGACGTGGATATGGACGACATCAGGACGCTATCAAGAAAGAAATCAAACTATTCCGATATTAATGACGATTCCGACATCAAACTGGTCTGGGAAGCCGGGGTGTTAACGTTGCCGCACTCAGAGGATGCAATAGCCAGAATAGAAAGCCGGAACGTCAAAAGAGTGATCCTTGATGCCGTCGATCAAGCGCAAAAAGAAGGATCACCCTTTAAAGCACGGTCAGGGAGAAAAGTCAGAAATGCGCTGCCACGAATAGTGGATACGTGGAAAAAAGGCGTGGTTATGAAGGCGTTTTATGACCTAGAAAGTGATGGATTTATTACGCACGAAACACGTAAGGGTTATAGGGTCGTAAATAGGCCAAAATGGGACGTAAGTTATTGAAGTATAACGGTAATTCGAGTTGTGTGTCATGTTTTGTACAAAATAAAGGGTAAATAGCAGTTAAGTGCATGAAATCATTGATGAAAAGTCTAATGTAACACATGGGGTACACACAATGGAGATAATGTTGCAATATCAATTACTTAACGATGTTACACATTACCCCTTATTACATAACCCCATTGTGAGCGCGCCTGGGGCGCGGCGCTCACAATTATGAGGCCGGATAATGCAGCATAAAAGAAAAAAACCCGACCGGCTTTTGAACCATGAGGATATCGGCAACGTGACTGCCGATAGTATCTATCATGCGCTGCAACCTCTTGATCAGATGGTGCATCAGATGGAAGTGCGATGGGGGGCTAATAGATTGCCGGGCTTGGTGAGTGTCGAGACAGCTGCGAAGTTCGGAGCAGCCAAGGCGAAGTTGGACCAGGCGATTGATGCAAATGATGTCGAGGCGGTTAAAAAGCGGATAGCGGTCATGCTACGGGCATGGAAGGCACTTAGTGATGAGGCGGCCAGCCTGGGGCATAAGGGTTTAGATCCTGAAGTCTGGGAAGTCTGTACCGACAACGGGCAGCGTTATGCGTTCTGCCGTAGTAATGCGGAAGCGTGGAAAACGTCAAAGCAGATGGAGGGAACGAGGGTGTTTTCAATCGAGGAAGCGGCGAGGCTGATTGATG